>ERZ894196.3-NODE-3-length-242327-cov-53.858263_pt1 | contig 242327 bp, 265 predicted proteins | sample MGYA00380284_ERZ894196 | MGnify/ENA primary metagenome ERZ894196 (study PRJEB32331, sample SAMN06328427) | human gut metagenome | biome: human gut microbiome; feature: stool | host: Homo sapiens | collected 2011-10-21 ...
TTCTATTTTTCATTCCAATCAAACGTCATTAAATAAAATTCAAGTGTTATAGTGGAAGCCAAAGCTTGGACACCATAATCATTTCTTACTGAACTGTAACCTTATGCATTTTTATTATTTTAAAAATTTTTAGAAAAACTTGAAATTTTATTTTATATAATGTATGATATCAAAGTATAGAGGTGAAATATGAAATCAAATTGGATTAAATATGTATTTATAATATTTATTGTTTTCATTTTAATTTTTGCGGTATATAAGATAAAAGAAGAAGAACAAAACAATCAAAATGAAACAGAAGTTACAAGTGGAGAAACCAAACAAATTAAGGAAATAAAATTAGGAATTGCAAGTTTGGATACAATAAATCCAATTCTAAGTAACAATAAAAATGTTCAAGATATATCTAAGTTAATATATGAACCTTTAGTAAATTTAACAGCAGATTATAAATCAGAAGCATGTTTGGCTAAAGAATGGGCAAAGCAAAGTGATAATTCATATTTAATTAAGTTAAGAGAAAATGTAAGATGGTCAAATGGTCAAAGATTTACATCAGCAGATGTAAGATTTACTATAGATAGATTAAAAGATACTCAAACAATTTATTCTGCAAATGTACAAGATGTAACAGGGGTAGATATTATAGACGACTATACTTTAAAGATTAACTTAGATAAGGAAATTCCGTTTTTTGAGTATAACTTAACTTTTCCTATATTATCAAAAGACTATTATGAGGGGGAAGATTTTTCTAGTACGAGCAAAAATTCTTCACCAGTGGGAACTGGAAAATTTAAAATAACAGATGCGCAATCTTCTTATATAATATTAGAAAAAAACTCAAGCTGGTGGAATAAAGAAAAAGAAGTTGGATTAGAAAAGATAACAGTAAATTTATTTTCTTCAATAGGAGAATTATATAATAGTTTTAAAATAGGAAATTTAGATCTAATAGGGACGTCAAATGATAATTTGCAAGAATATATTGGAACAATTGGATATAGTTCAAAAGAAATAAAAGGAAGAGAACATACATTTTTAGCATTTAATACATCAAATTATTTCCTATCAAAGCAAGAGATAAGAAGAGCAATAGCATATTCAATTGACAAAACAAATATAACAGCTAGTGTTTTTAACAGTAAATATTATACAAGTAGTTTTCCTTTAGATTATGGAAATTGGTTGTGCCAAGAACAAGATTCTAGCAGTGGATATAATTTAGATCAAGCAAAACAAGTATTGGTTGATAATGGATGGTTTTATAAAAATAATTATTGGCAAAAAACAGAAAATTATAAAACACAAAAAATAGCTTTAAATTTGTTGGTAAAGTCTAGTGATGTGTCTAAATTATCAGTTGCACAAAACATTAAAGGACAACTAGAAAATCAGGGAATCAGAATTAATATAGTACAAGCATCTGATGAGCAATATAATAAGGCAATAGAGTCTAAAAATTATGATATAGCACTTTGTAGTATGTATGTATCACCAAGTCCAAGTCTAGAGACATTTTTTGGCGAAGGGAATTTAGCAAATTATTCAAATGAAGAAGTTACCGATATTATGAATCAAGTAAAAAATACAACTGATGAAAATATATTAAAAGAAAAATATAAAAGATTAATAGAGATTTATAAATCAGATGTGCCATATTTAAGTTTGTATAATAATAAATATACAATTGCTTATAGTTCAGAATTAGTAGGAGATTTAACACCTAATTGGTTTTATTTGTTTTATGGAATAGAAGGATGGTATAAATAAATTTATAGAAAACTATTGACAAAACAAAGTTTTGGTATATAATAAGTACATCAAACAAAAGTTCAAATAAGGAGGAAAAAATATGAGCGAAAATATAGAAAAGAAGAAAGCTCTTGAAATGGCAATGAGCCAAATAGAAAAACAATTTGGAAAAGGTTCTGTTATGAAATTAGGAGAATTTAAAGCAATGGAAATAGAAGCAATACCAACAGGTGCTCTAAGTTTAGACATTGCATTAGGAATAGGCGGAGTACCACGTGGAAGAATAATTGAGGTATTTGGACCAGAATCTTCTGGTAAAACAACATTAGCATTACATATTGTTGCTGAAGCACAAAAAATGGGAGGAGAAGCAGCTTTTATTGATGCAGAACATGCTTTAGATCCTGTATATGCAAAAAAATTAGGAGTTGATATAGACAACTTAATTGTATCCCAACCAGATACAGGAGAACAAGCTTTAGAAATTACAGAAAGTTTAGTAAGAAGTGGTGCTTTAGATGTTATTGTAGTAGATTCTGTTGCAGCATTAGTGCCAAAAGCTGAAATAGATGGAGATATGGGAGATTCTCATATGGGACTTCAAGCAAGATTAATGTCGCAAGCATTAAGAAAATTAGCAGGTGCAATTAATAAATCAAAAACAGTTTTAATTTTTATTAATCAATTAAGAGAGAAAATAGGAGTTATGTTTGGAAATCCTGAAACAACTACAGGAGGTAGAGCATTAAAGTTTTATGCATCTGTTAGAATGGATATAAGAAGAATAGAAAATATTAAACAAGATGGAGAAGTAAAAGGAAATAGAGTACGTGTAAAAGTAATAAAAAATAAAGTTGCACCACCATTTAGAGAAGCTGAATTTGATATCGTATATGGACAAGGTATTTCAAAAGAAGGAAATATTTTAGATATGGCTGTAAATTTAGATATTGTTGAAAAAGCAGGTTCATGGTTTAGCTATAACGGAGAGAGAATTGGACAAGGTAGAGAAAATGTAAAAAAATACTTAAAAGAAAATCCAGAAATGTTAGAAGATATTGAAGAAAAAGTAAGAGAAAATTTTGCAAAAGCATTCGAACAAAGTTTAGGAGAAGATCTTCCAAGCAAAGAGGATGAAGAAGAGTAAATATTAAAAATTGTACTACTGTACTTTTAAAACACAAACTCTAATAAAAGAAAGGTGAAATATGTATACTGTAGAAGAATTTGATAAAGAAAAAACCAAAGTATTAAGATATATATTATATAAAAAGAGAACAGAAAATGAAGTGAGAACAAAATTCCAAAATACAGTAGAAGAAAATTTACTAGATGATATTATAGAGTATTTAAAAGAAGCCGGTTATATTAATGATAGAGATTATATTGAAAGAACAATAAATAATTTCATTTCTTTAAAAAATTTATCTATAAGAGAAATAAAATATAAATTATTAGCAAAAGGATTAAGTAAAACATATATAGAAGATTATATTTATGAGAATAAAGATGAATTAGAAGAATATGAAATAAAATCTGCAAAAAATATAATATACAAAAAATCAACAGTAATGGAACATGAAGAAATAAAACAGTTTTTGTTAAAAAAAGGATATAAAATAGAAAATATAAATAAAGCAATAGAGTAAAAGAGGTAAGAAAATGGCAATATTAGCATTAGAAACACAGAAGTATGCAATAAAAATAGATAATTTTGAAGGACCACTTGATTTGTTATGTCATTTAATTGACAAAAATAAGATGAATATTTATGATATAAATTTAAGTGAAATAACCGATCAATACATAGAATTTTTAAAAGAACAGGAAAAATTAAATTTAGAAATAGCTAGTGAATTTGTTGTCATGGCTTCTACTTTGCTATTTTTAAAATCAAAGAATCTTTTACCGAAACAAGAAGAAGAGGAAGAAGAAATTACAGAAGAAGAATTGATTAGAAGAATTATAGAGTATAAAAAATTCAAGGAAATTAGCAAGGTTTTAAGAGAAAAATATATAATTTTTTCTAATAGATATTATGGTTTTGAGGAGAAGATAGATTTACCAAAACAAAAATTAGAAAAGAAATATGATGAAGCAATAATACCAGAAATATATGAAAATTTAGTAGAAAAAAATAATGAGAAGATAAATCAAAATGCAAAAAATATAGAAAAAATAGCTATTACAGACAATTATACAGTAGCAAGTAAAGTAAGAGAAATGTTTAGGGTTTTAATTAAACAAAAAAGATTTGTGTTTAATAAATTATTTTCAATTAAAAAGCATAATAAACAAGAAGTAGTAACAGCTTTTTCTGGATTGTTAGAATTATCAAGAAGAAGTAAAGTAGAAACAATTCAAGAAGAATTATTTGGTGATATAACAGTAGAAAAAGTTAAGAAGGTAGCCAATTAATTATAAAAAATAAATAATAAACGATTAAAAAAGAAATTATTGGAAAAACTAATATTAAATCGTCTAAAAGGAGGCGAATATATTGGTTTTTCTTTTTTTTATTTCTGTTTTTATAATTTTTATTTGCATATTAACTTTTTCAAAAATAAGAATAGAAATAATCAATTTTAAATTTACGTCTATGAGTGAGAAAAATTTGAATGAAGATTATAAAATAATTATAAAATTACGTATATTTAGTAAATTTACAATAATTAAAATTATCCTAACAGAGAAAAAGTTAAAAAGATTAAATTTACAGCAAGAAGCAAAAATTATCAAAACAAGGATAATTGAAAACAAAAGTAAAATTGATAAAAAGATATTTAAAGTAATGAAAAAGATAAAAATTAATATAAAAAAAATTAATTTAAGTATTAATATTGGAACAGAAAATGCTAGTCTAACGGCATTGTTGGTAGCAATAATTTCTTCTATTACAGGGATTGTCTTCAGAAAAAGTATTATAGATAGTAAAAAGCAATCATTTAGAATAGTTCCTGTTTATATTAATAAGAATCTTATAAATATAGCTGTCTCAGGTATATTTGAAATAAAAATGATACATATTATAAATATAATATATGTCTTAAATAAAAAAGAAGGAGTGAAGAAAAATGAACGAACATCCAATAGAAGGACTTATGACTACAGCTATGAATAGTATACAAGATATGATAGATGTAAATACTATTATAGGAGAACCAATTGAAACTTCAAACAATATTGTAATTATTCCGATATCTAAAGTGTCTTTTGGATTTGCTGCAGGAGGTAGCGAATTTAAAGGAGAAACAGTAGATGAATATACTAAAAGAGATAAAGAGGAAGCTATTCAATATAGATTGCCATTTGGAGGTGGCTCTGGAGCAGGAGTTACTATAAATCCAATTGCGTTTCTTGTTATACAATCTAATAATGTAAAACTTATGCCGGTTAATCATACATCATCATTAGATAAATTATTAGATTATATGCCAGATTTAATTGAAAAAACTAATAATATGATGAATCGTTGCATGCAGGCAAAAAAGGAAGAAACACAAAAAATATTAAAAGAGATGCAAAGAAAACATGACAAAAATATGAAAAAACAACAAGAAGATAAAAAGGAAATAGAAAGAAAAATAGAAGAGGAAAATAAAAAAGTAATGGAGAATGAAAATAAAATAGAAAATGATATTAATTATGAATTTGAATATGACCAAACATTAGAGGATGAATAAAATTTAAAGTCAAACTTTATAGCTAAAATGCTTAAAAAGTTTGACTTTTTAAGTACCACAAAATATTGTTAAAAAAAATCACATAAATTTCACAGATTTAAGTTTCGGTTTTTTGCATTAAGAATTTAATAATTATTAAAGAACTGGTGAAATATGTATATTCGAGTATGTGTTTTACTTGTAAGTTGATTTAACTTCTTAATAAATCTATCCAAGAATAATAAATTTTTTTAGCCATAGAAAATAAATTAGTTTTTTCAACATTATTTTGAGCAACTATATTAATAGAAGACAATATTTTTCCATCTAGAGTAAATGTTATTTCACCGAGTTTTTGACCTTTAGATATAGGGGCAGATATATTTTCTTCAAATGTTAATGTTTGTTCTATATTTTTATCTTTACCTTTTTCTATTAAAGTACCTGCATCTGTTTCTAGGATAGCATCTACATTTGAAGGAACACCTTTATCTATAGAAATATTTTTTACTACATCACCTTTTTTTCCAAATTGCTTAAAAGAAAATGTATTAAAACCATAATCTAATAGTTTCTGAGCTTCTGAAAATCTAATTTTAGTAGAAGGTGCTTTCATAATAACGGCTATTAAAGATAATCCATCTCTAGTAGCACTAGCAGATAAATTGTATAAAGCAAGAGAAGTAGAACCAGTTTTTAATCCAGTTGCACCTTTATAAGTTCTAATTAATTTATTAGTATTAGAAAGGCTAGATTTTCCGATTACGTAAAGTATCTGTCCAAATGGTAGTATAATTTGTTATTGTAGGATGATTAACTAATAATTCTCTTGACATCAAAGAAATATCATATGCTGAAGTCACATGTCCATCTTCATCTAATCCATGGCAATTTTTAAAGCAAGTATCATTCATTCCAAGTTCCTTTGCTTTGTCATTCATTAATTGAACAAATGCTTCTTCAGAACCAGCAATAAACTCCGACATAGCTACTACGCAATCATTTGCAGAATTAACACAAATAGCTTTTAACATTTCATCAACTGTTAAAGTTTCTCTAGGATCTAGCCAAATTTGTGAACCTCCCATAGAAGCAGCATTTTCACTGCAAGGAACTGAATCGGTTAAAGATATCTTATTACTATCTAAAGCTTCCATAATGAGCAAAATACTCATTACCTTAGTAACAGATGCTGGACGTAATTGTTCATGTGCATTATGAGAATATAATACTTGACCAGTTGTTTGCTCAATTAAAATAGCGCTTCCAGATTCTAATGAAAGACTATTGCTTTCATTTACTTCTGAGTTAGTTTCTTTAATCTGTGAAGAATTATCATTCGTAGAATCATTTAATGAATTATTATTAGGAGACCATACATAAGTAGTTTCTTCACTGAAAACAGGTGTTGTAATGTAAAAACACACAGTAAATATTAAAAAAATAGAAATAAAAAATTTGTAAAATCGCATAAAAAATCCCTCCAATTGATATTAAAAATATATTCTAGTATATTTTTTAATATGCTAATAAAGGGAAATTTTAAAATTTAATTTATTGTAAACTAATTAAAGTGGTTGTAACATTTTTTCCATCGGTTGAACAAGTAATTTTTATGTCGTGTCCGGAATTATTTCTAAATTTAAAATCATAACTACCATAGGCTACAGCTGCATCTTTTCCTTTTTGTACATAAGGAACCTTATTACTATGCTCATGTCTTTCTGTTACCACTAGACTTGAAACAGCTAATACTGCATTATATAAAGTACTGCTAACTTGACAATTACCTCCGGCCTAATCCTTTTTTCTTATTTCCATCTTTATCAAAAATATCAGCTTTTTGATATCCTTTAGCTGAGGTAGCTTGTCCAACAGTATTACAAAAAGAAAATGTTGAGCCGTTTTTTACAGTTGTGTTATTTAATGAGTTACAAGTAATTTTAATATTATTTTGTCTAGCAGAATCTTTTGAATAGATTTTAGTAGAAAAAGTAGCAAGCGTTTTTTCTACTGGGGTTGATGAACTACTAGTATTTACTGGTTCATTAGAATTTTTATTTTCGGATGTGTTATCACTTCCTTCAGAGGTAGTATTTTCGGGTGTATTATTGTTTTCGGCAGAAGAAGTATTATTAATTTCTTCTGTATTAGAAGTGTTACCGTTCTTCAGATTTATTTGTTGATGTTTTAGTAGCATCATAGCTATCTTTATCATTATTTTTAGGTTGGAAGAAAAAATAATAGCAAATTCCTCCAACAATTAAAAATATAATAATTATTACTAATATAATTAAATTTTTTTTCTTCATAAATATCACCAGTTTTAGTCTAACCAAAAAAAATAAATTTATTATATATTTTTTTATAATGAAAACTTACAAAAAACAAATATTGACAATTTATAAAAATAAAAGTATAATTAATATGCAAACTAAAAAAAGGAGAAAAAGGATATGCTTGCAAAATATTGGAAAAAGATAGGAATGCTAATATTAATAATAGCATGTGTATTTAATATAATGAGTAAATTAGTAAATAAATTATCTTTAAACAAAGAAATGATATATTCAGCAGAATTTATGTATAATCAAGAAGAAAAAAACCAAACAAAATAATTTGAAAGACTTGAAAAAAATTAATAAATATGCTATGATAAAAAACAGTCATGTTATTTAAGTCAAGAAAGAGGTGAACATAGATGAAAACAGAGATACAACCACAATACAACCAAACAACTATTACATGCGCATGTGGTAATGTTTTAGAAGTTGGGTCAACTAAAAAAGATTTAAAAGTAGATGTATGCTCAAAATGCCATCCATATTGGACAGGTAATTTAAGACAAGAGACAGCTGGAGGTAGAGCAGATAAATTTAAGAAAAAATATGGTCTTGCATAAGACAGAAATAAGGATAAAAGTAAAAAAAGCTTTTATCCTTATTTTTTTCTTGCAAAATACGACAAAATGTAATAAAATAAAAAAGCAAAATAATGACTTTAGATTAAATAAGGAGGGCTAAATGGACACATCAAACGAAATAAAATTACAAGAAGAATATATAAAGAAAGTAAAAAAAATAAATCAAGATAAAAATTTAAAATATACCATTTTAACAATGGGGTGCCAATTAAATGAAAATGATTCAGAAAAGTTATGTGGTATGTTAGAAAAAATGGGATATACAAAGACAGAAAAACAAAATGACGCAGATTTGGCATTATTCAATACATGTTGCGTTAGAGAAAATGCTGAAGATAAATTATTTGGAAAATTGGGAGAATTAAAAAGACTAAAAGAACAAAAAGGAATTATTATTGCAATTGGTGGATGTATGATGCAAGAAAAACATATAACAGACAAAATAAAAGAAAGTTATCCATTTGTTGATATTTTATTTGGAACACATACACTACACAAATTTCCAGAAGATTTATATAAAGTAATTGAAGAAAAGAGAAAATTAGAAGATATACTTGATATTGATGGAAAAATTTATGAAGGATTACCAATAAAAAGAGACAGTAAGATAAAAGCTTCTGTAACTATTATGAATGGATGTAATAATTTTTGTAGTTATTGTATTGTCCCTTATGTTAGGGGAAGAGAAAGAAGTAGACAGCCACGTGACATTATAGAGGAAGTAAAAAAATTAGCTAAAGAAGGATATAAAGAAATTACATTATTAGGACAAAATGTAAATTCATATTTAAGAGTTGAGCGTGAAAAAAATATTCCATTTGAAGAATATCAAGGAGTAAATTCTTTTGCTACATTACTTAGAGCAATAAATAAAATAGATGGAATTGAAAGAATTAGATTTATATCACCACATCCAAAAGATTTTACAGATGATGTAATAGAGGCAATAGCAGATTGTGAAAAAGTTTGTAAATTAGTTCACTTACCACTTCAATCTGGAAATACAAAAGTATTAAAAGAAATGAATAGGAAATATACAAAAGAACAATATTTAAATTTAGTAGAAAAAATGAAAAATAAAATACCAAATTTAACATTATCTACTGATATTATTGTAGGATTTCCAGGAGAGACTGATGAAGAATTTGAAGATACTTTAGAAGTAGTAGAAAAAGTAAGATTTGAACAAGTCTATATGTTTATTTATTCAAGAAGAGTTGGCACACCTGGTGATAAGATGCAAAATCAAATTCCAGAAGATATAAAACATAAAAGATTTGATAAGCTAAAGGCTTTAGTTGAAAGTCAGATAGAAGAAAATAATAAAAAATATATTGGTACAACACAAAAAATATTAGTAGAAGGAGAAAGCAAGAATAATTCTAATATGCTATCTGGAAGAACAGAGAGTAATAAAGTAGTTATTTTTGAGGGCTCAAAAGAGCTAATTGACAAAATAATAAATATTAAAATTATTTCACAACATATGTGGTATTTAAAAGGTGAGATATTAAAATAGTTTAAATAAAAAGATTTATTAAAATTTTAGGTTTAAAAACTAAAAAATATAATTATAAGAAAGGAAATAAAAAATGGCAGAATTTTCACCTATGATGCAAAGGTACCTTGAAACAAAAGAAGAATATAAAGATTGTATCTTATTTTATCGTTTAGGGGATTTTTATGAGATGTTTTTTGAAGATGCAATTACAGCATCTAGAGAATTAGAATTGACGTTGACAGGAAAGGATTGCGGACAAGAAGAAAGAGCACCTATGTGTGGAATCCCTCATCATGCTGCAGAGATTTATGTTTCAAGATTAATTAACAAAGGATATAAAGTTGCAATATGTGAACAATTAGAAGATCCAAAAACAACTAAAGGAATTGTAAAAAGAGGTGTTATTAGAGTTGTAACACCAGGTACATTGGTTGAGAGTAATATGTTGGAAGAAAGAAAAAACAACTATATTATGTCTATATATAAAACAGGAATATATTTTGGAATAAGCATATGTGATATCTCTACAGGAGAATTTTATTCTGCAGAAATTAAAGACAACAATAACTTTCCAATATTATTAGATGAAATTGCAAGATATACACCATCAGAGTTAGTAATAAATTCTATGATGGCTAATTGTTTAGATGAAATGAACAAAATTAAAGAAAGATTTGAAAATGTGTATATAACAAAGTTTAATGATAAATTTTTCTCAGAAGAATTAAATAATGTAAATTTAAGATTTAATGTAGTAGATAATAATGAAAGAAAAATTGAGAATTTAGCTGAGAAAAAATTAGCATTAAGTTCAATAAATGCATTAGTTCAATATATAGAGGACACACAAAAAACAAGTTTAGATCATATTAATAAAATAACAATATATAATCTTTCAAAATATATGGCTTTAGATATTAATGCTAGAAGAAATCTAGAAATAACAGAAAAAATGAGAGATAAATCTAAAAAAGGAACTTTACTTTGGGTACTTGATAAAACTTCTACTTCTATGGGAGGAAGGTTATTAAGAAGATGGTTAAATGATCCACTAGTGGATGTGGATGAAATAAATAGAAGATTAAATGCAGTAAAAGAATTAAAAGACGATATTATTCTAAGAGGCGAGGTAATAGAAAATCTTAAAAAGGTATATGATATTGAAAGACTTGCTGGAAAAATGGCCTATGGAAATGCTAATGCTAGAGACATGGTTACATTAAAAAATTCTTTATTTAAATTGCCAGAAGTAAAGCAAATATTGAAAAATTGTAAATCAGATTTACTTAAAGGATTATATGAAAAATTAGACGAACTTCAAGATATATATCAATTAATAGAAAAATCAATTGTAGAAGATCCACCTATGACAATAAAAGATGGTGGAATAATCAAATTAGGATATGATGAAGAAATTGATAAATTAAAAACAGCACAAACAGAAGGAAAAACATGGCTTGTTCAATTAGAGGCAGAAGAAAAAGAAAAAACAGGAATTAAGAATTTAAAAATTGGTTTTAATAAGGTTTTTGGATATTTTATTGAAGTAACTAAATCTTATTTAGATCAAGTACCAGATAGATTTATAAGAAAACAAACATTAACTAATGCTGAAAGATATATAACAGAAGATTTGAAAAACTTAGAAAATCAAATATTAGGAGCAGAGGAAAAGGTAATAAATCTTGAATATAATGCATTTGTTGAAATTAGAGAAGAAATATCTAAAAATGTAACAAGACTTCAAACAACGAGTGAAGTTATTTCAAGTTTAGATGTATTAACATCTTTTGCGCAGGTTGCAGAAGATTTTAATTATTGCATGCCTGAAGTAGATTCATCAGGAACAATTGATATAAAAAATGGTAGACATCCTGTAATAGAAAAGATATTAGGTGAAGGAGTTTTTGTTGAAAATGATACATTTTTAGACAAAGGAGATAATAGATTATCTATTATTACAGGTCCTAATATGGCAGGTAAATCTACATATATGAGACAAGTTGCATTAATTACTTTGATGGCTCAGTGTGGAAGTTTTGTACCAGCTGAATCAGCTAATATTGGAGTTGTAGATAAAATTTTTACAAGAGTAGGAGCATCAGATGATTTAAGTATGGGGCAAAGTACATTTATGGTAGAGATGATGGAAGTGGCGACTATATTAAAAGAAGCAACACCTAATAGTTTGGTTATATTAGACGAAATAGGAAGAGGAACTTCAACATATGACGGATTATCTATTGCTTGGGCAGTAGCGGAATATATTGCAGATAAACAAAAATGTGGAGCTAAAACTTTATTTGCTACTCATTATCATGAATTGACTGAATTAGAAAATAAAATAGAAGGAATCAAAAATTATTCAATAGCAGTTAAAGAAAAAGGAGAAGATATTATTTTCTTAAGAAAAATTGTAAGAGGTGGAACAGATGAAAGCTATGGAATTCATGTGGCTAGATTAGCAGGAGTTCCAAAAGTGGTAACACAAAAAGCAAATGAAATCTTACGTTCTTTAGAAAAAAAGAACATATTAACAGGAAAAAAACAAGATAAAAAGCAGGTAGAAGGTCAATTTGATATGTATAATTATAAATTAGCAGAGATTGCACATGAAATTGATAAAGTTAATTTAAATGAATTAACACCTATAGATGCTTTAAATACATTGGTTCGTATAAAAGAAAAAATGAAATAATTCTTGACAAAAATACATAAAAATAATAAAATATGTATGCTGAATAAGCAAAAAAGCAACACATATATAGTGTTGTCTTTTTATTGCGAAAAATACACAAAAGGAGGAAATAAAAAATGGAAAAAGAAGAAAATATTTTAGGATATGAAAAAATAGGAAAATTAATTCGCAAATTTTCAATACCATGTATAATATCATTATTAGTAAATTCTCTATATAATATAGTTGACCAAATTTTTATTGGATGGGGTGTTGGATATTTAGGAAATGGTGCAACAAATGTTGTATTTCCACTAACTATGATATGTCTAGCATTTGCATTAATGTTTGGAGATGGAGCATCTGCTTATTTAAGTCTTAAGTTGGGGCAAAAGAAAAATGAAGAAGCTGCAAAAGGAATTGGAAATGGTATTAGTTTATCAGTGATAATATCTATAATTTTATTTACTATTATAGAATTATTTTTACCAACATTATTAAATGTATTTGGTTGTACAGATGAGTTTATGAGTTACGCTTTATCTTATGGACGAATTATAGGAGTGGGTTTACCATTTATGATAATAGGAACTACTTTAAACTCTATGATAAGAGCAGATGGAAAACCAAAATATGCTATGACATCTATGGTCATAGGAGCAATTTTAAATGTTATTTTAGACCCTATTTTTATTTTTGTTTTAAAAAAAGGAGTAGAAGGAGCAGCTATAGCAACTGTAATTAGTCAAATAGTAACATTTGTTATAAATATTTTATATATTAAAAAATTTCAGTCAATTAAATTAAATAAAAAATCATTTAAACTTAAATTAAATGTAGCATTAAAAGTATCTGCACTTGGAATTAGTAGTTTTATAACACAAATGAGCATCGTTTTAGTTATAGCATTTGAGAACAATTTATTAAAGAAATACGGAGGAGAATCAAAATTTGGTTCAGAAATACCAATAACAGTATTAGGAATTGTTATGAAAATAAGTCAAATATTAAATAGTATTATTATTGGAATTTCAGCAGGAGCACAACCGATTTTAGGATATAATTATGGAGCTAGAAAGTTTGGACGAGTTAAAGATACACTAAAAATAGTTTTAGGATTAAGTGTTATAATTAGTACAATAGCATTTATATTATTTCAAACAATACCAGATAAATTAATTTCAATCTTTGGTAGTGGAGACGAAAATTATATGGAATTTGCTTGTATTGCTTTTAGAACTTATTTAATGTTGTGTATTTGTAATGGAATACAAATACCTTCAGGAATATTCTTCCAAGCAATAGGAAAAAGTATAAAGAGTGCAATATTATCATTATCTAGACAAGTGTTGTTTTTAATACCTGCTATGGTAGTGTTTGGGCATATGTTTGGAATACAAGGAGTTTTATATTCAGGACCTTTTGCAGATGGATTAGCCTTTATTATAGCTAGTATATTATTGATTAATGAAGTAAGAAAGTTAAAAAACGGTACTGAAAAAAATATAAGAAATAAGAAAGCAGATACTAACATAAATAATAATGAAAATAAACATATTATAATTACATTATCTAGAGAGTATGGTTCAGGAGGAAGATATATAGGAAAATTAGTTGCTGAGAAACTAGGAATTAAACTTTATGACAAAGAATTCATTACTGAAATTGCTGAAGAAACAGGACTATCTGAAGAATATATTAAAGAAAATGAACAAAAGAGAGAAAATTTATCAATATTAAACAATGGCTACTATTTTGGATTGAATAATGCAGATGAATTATTTATTAAAGAATCAAAGCTAATAAAAAAAGTAGCTGATGAAGAATCTTGTGTTATTGTTGGAAGATGTGCTGATTATATTTTAAGAAATAGAGAAGATGTTCTAAAAATATTTGTTTATAGTGACATGGAAAATAAAATAGAAAGAGCAACTAAGTTTTATGGACTAAATAAAGAAAGTGCTAAAAAAGAAATTAATAGAATTGATAAGCTAAGAGCAAATCATTATAAATATTATACAGAAAACGATTGGAGAGATAGTTCAAATTATGATATTTGTATAAATAGTGATGCTTTGGGAGTGGAAAGGGCATCAGAAATAATTTGTGATATAGTAAATAACAAAGTAACTGTATCATAAAACCAAAATAAAGCTAAGAAAGTATATCAAATAATGGAAATTTTTTGATATACTCCTTAGCTTTTTATTGTATTTTATTATATTTTCTCAATTATTTAATTTCTCTTTTTTATATAAGAAAAAATTACCATTGATTATATAAAATAATATATATTACAATTCTATTAGGAGGGATTTTATGAGATTTATAAAATATAAGGGAAAAGAAATTCTAAGAAAAGAGTTAAAAGGATGTTATAAATTTTTTATTAAAGAATCAAATTGTAATGAAAATAGTAAAGGCTATGGATTAATTAGAGATAAGAGTAAGCTAGAACCAGAAGTCGCAAGTATAGCATCAGTAGGTTATGGATTTGCAGCATTAGTAATAGGAGTTGAAAGAAACTGGATTACATATAAAAAAGCTTTTGAGAGAACTAACAAAACATTAGATACATTTTTAAATAATATGGAATCTACAAATGGATTTTTTTATCATTTTATTAATATGAAAACGGCTCAAAGAGAATGGAAATCAGAAGTTTCTATCATAGATACGGCAATATTTATTTGTGGAGCTCTTCTTGCAGGAGAATATTTTGGAGGTGAAATTAAAGAAAAGGCAGAAACACTTTACGAGAGAATAAATTGGAATTGGTATACAGACAAAAGCGTTAATCAATTTTATATGGGATATTCTAAAGAAAAAGGTTTTTGGGGACATTGGGATATGTATGCAGAACAATTGATGTTATATGTTTTAGGAGTAGCTTCACCAACATATGCAATAGATAAAATTATGTATGATTCGATAAAAAAAGAAAAAATGGATTATTTAAAAATAAAAGATATAGTTTATACATACGGAGGAACCTTATTTACATATCAATATTCACATGCTTGGATTGATTTTAGAGGACTAAAAGATAAAAACGGAATAGATTGGTTTGATAATTCAATAAAAGCAACACTTGCAAATAGAGAGTATTGTATAAATAATGCTAATAAATTTAAAACTTTTAATGAAAATTCATGGGGATTAACTGCATGTGTAGGACCAAAAGGGTATTCAGGCGGATTTGGAGCGATGCCAGCACTCTCTGATTTAGAAGAACAAAATGATGGAACAATTTCTCCTTGTGGCGCATTAGGTTCAATAGTGTTTACACCAGAATTTAGCATAAAAGCAATAGAAAATTACTATAATAATTTTCCAAAACTTTGGTGCAAATATGGTTTTAGAGATGCTTATAACTTAGATGTTGATAAAACTTGGTATTCAGAAGAATGTATAGGAATAGATAAAGGAATTTCCATGATTATGATTGAAAATTATTTTACAGGACTTATTTGGAAATATTTTATGAAAAATAAATATATAAAAAATGGATTAGAAATATTAGAATTTACAAAAGAAAGAGAGGTAGTAGGAGTATGAAAGATGAAAAATTGTATGAACTATTAAACCAAATGACACTAGAGGAAAAGATAGGACAACTTATTCAAGTTGCCGGAGAAGTTTTTTTGATGGATAATATTGATATTGTAACAGGTCCACTAAAAGAATTAGAACTATCTGAACAAATGCTATATAATGTAGGATCTATATTAAATATAGTAGGGACAGAAAAAGTAAGAAAAGTGCAAGAAAAATATTTATCTAAAAATAGATTAAAAATACCATTAATATTTATGGCAGATATTATAAATGGATACAAGACCGTTTTACCGATACTACTTGCTCAAGGTTGTTCTTGGGATAGCAAAGTTGTATATGATTGTACTCAATTATCTGTAAAAGAAGCAAAAATATCACGGAGCAGACGTTAATTTTTCACCAATGGTAGATTTAGTAAGAGATTCAAGATGGGGAAGAGTAATGGAATCAATAGGAGGGGAGGATCCTTATTTAGGACAAGTATTTGCTAGAGCTATGATTAAAGCACAAAAAGATATTAAAACTGAAAAAACGAAAGAAATGATATCATGTGTTAAGCATTTTGCAGCATATGGTGCTGTAGAAGCGGGAAGAGACTATAATACGGTTGATATGTCACAAAGAGAATTTAGACAATATTATTTACCAGCGTATAAAGAAGCAATTGATAGTGGTGCTGAAATGATAATGACATCATTTAATATTGTAAATGGAATTCCTGCTACAGTTAATAAATGGTTGTTAAAAGATTTATTACGAAATGAATTAGGATTTAAAGGAATAGTGATTTCTGATTATTCAGCGATAGAAGAGACAATTAAACATGGGGTTTCAGAAGATAAAAAAGATGCAGCATACAAAGCGATTACAGCAGGAGTAGATATAGATATGATGTCTAATGTATATGCAGGTAATTTAAAACAACTTGTAGAAGAAAAACTGGTTTCAGAAGAACTAATTGATGATGCAGTTCTAAGAGTTTTAAGATTAAAAAATTCATTAGGATTATTTGAAAATCCATATAAAAACATAGATAACAGAGAGGAAAATGACTTACTATCAAATAAAGAAAATCTTGAATTAGCAAGAAGACTAACAACAAAAACAATTGTACTGCTAAAAAATGAAAATAATATATTACCATTAAATCATAAACAGAAAATAGCATTAATTGGACCATATGCAGATAATATTGCAATATTAGGTTCATGGTCTATGTTTTCAGATAAATCTAAAATTACAACATTAAAAGAAGCTTTTGAGGCTAAAATAGGAAAAGAAAATGTGATTTATGCGAAAGGAAGTGAAATTCTAGAAGAAAGGGAGATAAATCAAATTTTGCAATCAGATGGAGGAACAATGATTCATACAGAAAATGAAGAAGAAAAATTAACACAGTATTTAAAAGAAGCAAAAGAAGCTGCTAAGCAAGCAGATGTTATTGTTTTAGCAATAGGTGAACATTATAGGCAAAGTGGAGAGGCTTGTTCGAGAGCTAATATTGATATTTCTAATATACAAAAAAGATTATTAAATGAACTTGCTAAATTAAATAAAAAAATAGTTGCTATTATGTTTAATGGAAGACCAATAGTTTTAAGAGATATTTCAGAAAAAGTTAATGGATTATTAGAAGCATGGTTTCCAGGAACAGAAGGCGCAAATGCAATTACAGATATAATTTTTGGAGATGCTAATCCTTCAGCTAAATTGACAATGAGTTTTCCTCAAGCAACTGGACAATGTCCTATATATTATAATCATTATAATACAGGCAGACCACATGAGAGCAATGTTAGGTATGTTTCGCGTTATCAAGATATTCCAACAGAAAGTTATTATCCTTTTGGATATGGATTGTCTTATTCAAAATTTATATATTCTTGCTTAAATTTGAGTAATAAAGTATTAACAAAAGATTCAAAAATAAAAGTATCTGTAAAAATAAAAAATGATAGCAATAGAATTGGAGAGGAAATTGTTCAATTATATATTCAAGATTTAGTTGCAAAAGTTGTAAGACCAGTAAAAGAATTAAAAGCTTTTCAAAAAGTTGTAATTTTGCCAAAGCAAGAAAAAGAAGTGACTTTTGAGATTAGTGAAGATATGCTTAAGTTTTGGGATGAAAATTTGAGATATGATTCAGAAAATGGCGATTTTAAAGTTTATATTGGAACTAATTCAGAAGATACATTGTTTGATACATTTTCGTTTAAAAAATAAGAGAATACAAGGAATTTAAAAAAGAGGTCACAATAGTGACCTCAAAGTAATTTACTAAAGTTCAATTTTTGGCTGATATTTCTCAAGCCACATATTAACCTGGCAAAGATAAGCCATAAGTTGAGGGCCGACCATAAGTTGCCCAAACCAAGGCCTTGAAAAAGCTTTACCATCTGTATTTAATATTTCTAATATATAATCATGATTAAGCAAATCATTAATAGGAGCATTCTTATCTTCCATAATTTTTGTTAACATTTGTTTTACCTTAGCTAAATAAGTAGGATTGTGTGTTTTTGGGTAAGGAGATTTTTTCCTATATATAATATCTTCTGGAAGAAAATCTTTGCAAATATATCTAAGTAAGCCTTTTTCTCTACCTTTTAGAGCTTTCCATTCCCAAGGAATATTCCATACATATTGAGCTAATCTATAATCACAAAAAGGAACACGAAGTTCAAAGCCATTATACATAGCCATTCTATCAGAACGATCCAATAGAGTTTGCATAAACCAATTTAAGGTAAGGTGAGATATCTTTCTTTTTTCTGCTGTTTCGGGAGAATCTGAATCTAAAATTTCTACTTCTGATAAACTTTCTTGATAGCGGTAATCAATATATTCTTTCAAATTAATTTTATTACCTATATATGGATTCAATAGTTTTTGTCTTTCAGTTAGAGAAATAGACCAAGGGAAAGTATTGCTTTTTAAAGCATCTTCACGGAAAAACCATGGATATCCTCCAAATATTTCATCTGCACATTCGCCAGTTAGAGCAACTGTCATCTGTTTCTTTACATTTTTACAAAATAACAAAAGAGAAGAGTCGATATCTGCCATACCTGGCATATCACGAGCTATCATAGCATCTTCTAAAGCATCAGCAAGTTCTGGAGTATCGATTACGATTTTATGATGGTTTGTATGCAGATTATTATTCATTAAATCAATATAAAAACCATCAGAATTAGGTTGAAAATCACTTTTTACGAAATTTTTATCATTATCCACATAATCGATAGAGTAAGTATCTAAAGGTGGTAAACCTTGTTTTTCACAATAGTCAGAAGCAAATTTTGTAATAATACTAGAGTCCAATCCACCTGATAGAAAAGTACATAAAGGCATATCTGAGACTAATTGTCTAGTTATAGCATCATTTAGTAAAAATTTTAGTTTTTCACAAGTTTCTTCAAAAGTATCTACATGTTTTTCTGATTTTAATTTCCAATATCGTTTAATATTAAAACCATTTTTATTGAATATTCCAAAATGAGCAGGTTTTATTTCATAAATATTTTTAAAAATAGTAGTACCTGAAGTATGAGCAGGACCTATACCAAATAATTCAGATATACTTTGCTCATTTAAAACTTTTTTAACTCCTGGATATTGAAATAATGCTTTTATTTCGGATGAAAATACTAAAGTTTCATCTATTTTAGTATAAAATAAAGGTTTTACACCAAAGTGATCACGAGCTAAAAATATTTCGTTATTGTTAGTATCCCATATAGCAAATGCAAATATTCCATTTAAATGATTTACTACATTTTTTCCATAGTGTATATAACTTTTTAATAAAACTTCTGTATCTGAATGAGAATTTAAAGTAAAACCGTTTTCTTTTAAAGTTTCAGATAATTCTTTAGTGTTGTAAATTTGACCATTATATACTAGTATATAAGATCCAAAAGAAAAAGTGTTAATCATTGGTTGCTTTCCGCCCTTTAGGGTCAACAACAATTAGCCTTTTATGTGCTAATGCAACATGTTTATCTATGTAATATCCTTCTTCATCTGGTCCTCTTTTAGCAAGACAATTATTCATGTTTTCTAAAATTTTTGTGTTTTGTGAAATATCTTTTTCAAAGTCAACAAATCCAACAAAGCCACACATATTCATACCTCCATTATATTTCTTTTCTTTATATTATATGCAAAAAAATAAATAAAATTTATTGATTTCAAAAAAAGATTGTAGTAAACTATTAATGTGTAAAGAAAGGAAGATAGAAATGTACTTGAAAAATGTAATAAAACATTTTGGATTAATTACACACCATAAATGGGTAGTATTTAAATTGTGTTGTAAAATTGGAGAACCATGGAGAGGGTTAGTACATGATATGTCAAAATATTCTCCAACAGAATTTATAGAAAGTAGTAAATATTATACTGGAAAATATTCTCCTATTAGTGAAGCTAAAAGAGAAAATGGATATTCTAAGGCTTGGCTACATCATAAGGGAAGGAATAAACATCATAGCGGATATTGGATAGATGAAAATGCACCAGATAAAACGCCAATTATACCGTATAAATATGCTGCAGAGATGGTGTGTGATAAATTAGCAGCTGGAATGGTGTATCAAGGAAAAAATTTTACTAAAGAATATGAATTAGAGTATTGGCTAAAAGAAAAGGAAAAAATAAAAATAAATCCTAAGACAGAAAAATTTGTTACAGAAGTATTAACACGGAGTTGCTAAAAATGGCATTGATAAAACACTAACAAAACAAAATATAAAAGAAATTTATAAAAAATATTGCAAATAAACATTGTAGCAACTATTGACAAAAAAAGAAATTACTTGTATAATTTTATAGTGACTTGAAAAAAGTCACAAATAAATTAGATAAAATTGAAACAGATATATACATATATCTTTAAGCAAGGGGGGAATTAGAATGGCACAACCAAAAAGAAGATGGTCAAAAGCAAGAACACATTCAAAAAGATCAACATGGAAAAAAGAAAATCCAACATTTTCAAGCTGCCCACATTGCCATGAACCAGTAATGCCACATAGAGTTTGCAAAAACTGTGGATATTATGATGGAAAAGAAGTAGTAGCTAAAAAAGAAACAGAAAATGCGTAAGTAAAAGTACATGAAAATTGAAATAAGCCAAAATTATTAACAAATAGGTTTAATAATTTTGGCTTATTTTGTATTAAAGGCTAGGACTTAGTTATATCAATAACACTTGACAAAAGGTTATTAATATTATAAACTATAGCAAATGACACAATGTCATAGTAAAAAGAGGTGTTTAATGTGCCAAAATCAACTTTTTTTAATTTAAATGAAGAAAAGAGAATAAAAATAGAAAAAGCATTAAAAACAGAATTTAGTAGAGGGTCTTTTGAAGAAGCTTCGGTAAGTAATATTGTAACAAATGCACAAATACCTAGAGGAAGTTTTTATCAATATTTTGAAGATAAAGAAGATGCCATTAAGTATATTATACAAAAATTTATTTTAGCAGAAGAAGAACTAATAAGTGAAATATTAATTGATACAAATGGAGATATTTTTGAATCAGCTATAAAGATGTATGACTATATGGTAGAAGAATTATTGAAAGATAACAGTTTTAAACTAGTTAGAAATATTTTGCAAGAATTAAAGAAAGAAAATTTTAGCATTTTTGATAAAAATAATAAATTGGGCAATAAAAGCCAACTTAATAATTTAATAAACAAAGAAACATTAAATTTAGATAATGAAGAAGACTTATATTACATTATGAAAATTATAACTATAATGACAAGAACTGAAGCTATTGAAGTAATATCAAAAAAGAAAACAAAAGACCAAGGAACAGAAGATTTAAAAAGAGAATTAGAAATCTTAAAAAGAGGAATGAAAAAATAAGAAATTTATATACAAATATGTTAAAATATGATATATTATAAATGAAATATAATAGAAAAGAAGGTAATATTATGTGGAAAAATTTTTTAAAAAGATCAGGATGGACAGACATTGTAATATCACTTATATTTATTTTATTTGGAGCAATGTTAATTGCTAGACCAGAATCAATTATGTCAATAGTAGCTATACTATTAGGGGTAATATTTATAGTAATAGGAGTTTTAAGAACAGTTGACTATTTTGCGAGCAATAAAGAGGACAATTATTTAATCGCAATGGCACTTGCATCAATAGTTATAGGAATTGTAATAATGTTCTGTTCAGATATAATTTTATCAGCATTTAGAATATTAATTGCTATTTGGATTATATATAGTGGAATTATAAATCTGCAAACTACTATTGTATGGAAAGATTACAAATCAAGATTATGGTTGTTAACTTTAATTTTAGCTATTGCTATGATTATAGCTGGAATTTATATATTAGTAAATAGTGGTGCAATATTACAAACTGTTGGAGTTGCAATTGTAGTATATGGAATAGTTGATATTATTGAAAATATAATTTTTATAAAAAAAGTAGATGATTACTTAGAATAAATAGTCGAAAAGTAAAATATAGGTTTTAGATAAACTCTTCTTGTTAGACAAAAAAGTTTAACAAGGAGAGTTTATTTTTGTGTCATATACCAAAAAGAGACATATAATAACATTAAAAGGAGGAAGAAAAATGTTTAGAAATTATAGAAAATGTTATTGTATGAATAATAGTTATAAGAATGATTCATGCGAAATGCAACAAGATATCATTGAAAATCAATGTGATAATGTTGTTTCTTATGAAGAATATAACGATGGATGCAGTTGTGGATTTGATGAAGAATATAATGTTTTTCCTGAAAATCCAATGCTAGCACAAAGTTATGTACCGTTTCAATATATGGATAAAACTTTTAAACCATGTGTTGGATTAAAAATGGGAACTATATTTCCAGAGTTAGTTAGCCCTTATGTACCTTGTCAATCAATGGAAGAAATAAATTTCATAAGGGAATCAAATGAGATTGGGAAGGGGTGTAATAAATGTCAATAGAAGAAAATAGAAATTACAGTTGCAATTGTAATTGTGAATGTGAAAAAGAAAATACAGTAGATTGTGATTTAAGAAGAGAAATGATACAAGAAATTAGATGTTGTGAATTTGCAATTACTGAACTTGCATTGTATTTAGATACTCATCCAGATGATCAAAAAGCACTTTGTTTACACAGAAAATATTGTAAACAAGCAAAAGAATTAAAAGATAAATATCAGAAAGTCTATGGACCTCTAACCATTAATTACCCTTGCAATAAATGGAGATGGTTAGAAGAACCTTGGCCTTGGGAAAGGGGGAATTATTAATGTGGACTTATAACAAAACATTACAATATCCGATTAATATAAAATGTCCAGATCCTAGATTGGCAAAAGTAATTATATCTCAATATGGTGGACCAGATGGTGAACTTGCTGCTTCTTTAAGATACTTGTCACAAAGATTTGGTATGCCAGATCAAAAAGCTAAAGCAATTTTAAATGATATTGGTACAGAAGAATATGTTCCAAAAAGGTTATCAATCAAATATAATGAAACAGGCACCCTTTCGAGAGTGTCTGTTTCAATCTGCTGTTTTACATTATAAACCGATTTCCTGTAAAGCCATATCGTGATTCCAAAGTTTATAAGTAAAGTTCTTCATAGATTCTCTCCGATTATGTGTAGGAGTAGAAATTTCTTCTCCCCATTCATACGGAGCGGATGATGAAAATACATACCATACATAAGAACCGCCGTAGCCACATTTGGTTTCAGAAGTGAAAAGATGTACATAAATGCTTCCAGTGTTAACTGTAATGCCAACTCTGTCCTTCTTTTTAAAAATGTTAAAATCGTGTCCTTCTTCCATAAGATGATTGACGAGTTCCATTGTTCTCTGCTGCAGTGCTGTCATAACTATATCCTCCTAATTTATAAGCATTTGCTAGTAAAACTAATATAATTATATCACAAATTATGTAAAATAGCAAGTTTGATATAGCCCCCAATATTACCAGTGGAGTGTCTATGAGCTAAAAAAGTCGCATATAAGCACCTCCGTAGTCCTAGGTTAAATAGATATTTCAATAGTTTGGTGTGGTTGATATAAGAAAACACTAGACAATACAGACTTTCTGTGTTATAATCTCAAATGAAATAAAAAAAGAGTAGCTGGAACTACTCTTAATTTGAAATATTGCGTATGCAACATTCAATAGATTTAACTATGATTAGATATTATCATAAAATGTATTATTTGTCAAGTAAAATTGGCTCTTATTTTGAGAGTGTTAAGCATAGCTTTATTGGTTATGCTTTTTTTCGCAAATTTCATTTTTTTATTTCTTATGTTGATAATTATGTGATTAGAAGAACATATTTTTGTAATTTCTTTATCATATTATGCTGAGTTATCAACCGAAAATCAAAATTTTTAATTTTTAAAAAGGAGAGTGAAACTATGAGATGATTGACACTCTGGATTTACAATTTAATTTAACTCCAGAAGGAAATGGCTTTTTATATAATTCCCTATTTAGACAAAATGCAGGGATATTATTTCCTAAGTCCAGAAAAATACAAGAGAAAGGAAAAATTCAGTTTGTTGGAGGAATACCACCATTTAATTTATTCTATAATAGAACTTATAGTTATATTACTATTGGATTTTGTCCAAAAATAATACTAAAGAGATATCCTTGTGAAAGTGATGTAGAATTTATTGAAAATTGTTTAAAAGATGTTCTATTTAATAAACTTAAAGTCCCTAAAGAGTTTGTAGAAAGTATAACTTTAAATAGATTAGATTATAAAATAGATTCCAAAATAAGCGAACTTGTAGAGTCTATTGTATATAATCTAATGTCTAAAACATCAGATAGTCTTAATAATGTTGTAAAAAGTGTATTTGAGTATGCTATTTCATATACTCCAGAAAATGGGTATGTTGAAACTATAACATATAATAAAGAGAAACAGTTATTAAGTGTTAGATATGAAGATTATATAACTGATGAAGAGTTAGAAGAATTTAAGGGTGTATTTAGAACTGAAGTTAGAATAAAAAACAGAAAGTTTAATTACTACAAATATTCAGAAAATTGGTCATTAGCTAAGGATTTAAAAAACTATTTGAGTGAAGATATGAAGAAACATTTTTGGGTAAAATATGCAGAAAAAATATGGTTTTCTGAACCATTTTATCGAATAGATATAGCAATAAAAATGATAAAAAGTAACAGCTATTTGTCAAGTTATACAAAAAATATTCTTTGTGATGTTCTAAGAAGAATAAATAAAAGAGGATATACAAGAACTAGCAAACATTATGCGTATACGAAAAGAATTTCAAAGATAGAAAGGTACATACGAAGCGGAGCAAGTAAAATTGAAATAGAAGTTTTGAAGAATAAAGCATTATGTAGTGAAGACTTTTCAACTTTTAGAGGTTATATCAAGCAAATCAGAAATTTAGGAATTAACCCACTTACATTTGATAAACACTTTAATATAGAAAAAATAGAAAATTTTGCTAAATATAATTCAAATGTAGCCTAGAAAAAGCATAAGATTAAATGAGGTGATTCAAAATTGGAAGTTGAAGAAGTTAATATAGGTGGAACTAAAGTTAAATTTTTTGATGACTTCATTGTAGGTACAGAGAATGAAACAACTGTTAGTAACTTTGAAAATATTCTATTAAATGCAATAAAAATAATAATGAAACAAGATAACTTGTAATTTTGCCTAAAACTTTATATAATATAACAAGTTAAAGGCGAAAGATTATAAGGAAAGGAGGAATTTTGCAAAGTGAACAATATGCTATCTATTTAAGAAAATCAAGAGAAGATAGAGAACTCGAAAAATATGGAGAAGGTGAAACTTTAGCAAGGCACGAAAAGACATTAGTTGAATTAGCCAAAAAAATGGGATTACCAATAGGAGAAATATACAGAGAAGTCGTAAGTGGAGAAACAATAGAAGAAAGAGATGAAATGAAAAGATTATTAAAAGATGTTGAATCAAGAAAATGGACTGGTGTATTAGTTATGGAAGTTGAAAGACTTGCACGTGGAGATACAGGAGACCAAGGAATTGTATCAGTAGCTTTTAAATATTCATCTACCAAAATTATTACTCCTATGAAAGTATATGACCCAAATAATGAATATGATGAAGAATATTTTGAATTTGGATTATTTATGTCTAGAAGAGAATACAAAACAATAAATAGAAGACTTCAAAGAGGTAGAATGACATCAATAACAGAAGGAAAATATGTTGGAAGTATTCCACCCTTTGGATATAAAAGAAAAAAGTTGGAAAATGCAAAAGGTTATACATTAGAACCTAATCCAGAAGAAGCGGAAATAGTAAAAAAAATCTTCATTTTATATTCTTACGAGGAAGTATCAATAAATAGTGTAGCTAAAGAAATAAATAAATTAGGATTAAAACCACGAAAAGCAGATAGTTGGTCTATTTCCTCTATAAAAGATATATTAAATAATCCTGTATATATTGGAAAAATTAGGTGGAATTCTAGAAAACAAGTAATACGTTCTGAAAATGGAAAACGTATTACAAGTAGACCAAGAAATTCTGATATATTACTTATAAATGGATTACATAAGCCGATTATAGATAATAAAACGTGGGATATAGTACAGAACAAGAGGAGCTGTAATGCTCCTCCTATTCCTCATAATGATAAAGTCCAAAATCCTTTAATAGGATTAGTATTTTGTGAAAAATGTGGTAAGCCAATGCAAAGAAGACCATACAACTTGAAACAAAAAGAACCAACTTTAATTTGTAATAATCCTAATTGTAATAATATAAGTTCGAAACTTTATATAGTCGAAGAAAAGATTATTGAAGCTTTAAAGATATGGTTAAATGGCTATAATGTGAATTATTCAGAGTTGGAAAGCAGAAAAACAGAATTTCCAGTTATTAAGACAAAGGTTATTTTAAAACAATTAGAAGAAAAATTATTAAGTGAAAAAAATAAACTTAATAAGGTATATGAATTGTTTGAAGAAGATACATACAATAAGCAAGAATTTTCTGAGCGTTCGACATCTTTGAAAAATAATATTGATGAAATAAATAGAGAAATAACCAAAATATCTAAAGCAGTAAATACTCAAGAAGAAGCGGAGCAAAACAAAGAAATAATTGTTCCAAAAATAAAAAATGTAATTGATATATATTCTAAATTAGAAACAAATGAACAAAAGAATATATTATTGAGAAGTATCCTAGAAAAAGTAACATATTTAAAAACAGAAAAAGCAATAAAAAAAGATTCAAACCCAAGTAATTTTGAAATTCATATCTACCCTAAAATACCAAAATTAGAGCAACAACAAAATAAAAAAATTAATTAAAAGTGCTTGAATTTATAAATAAAATGCAGTATAATGAATATACTAGTATTGATAATTTAATTATCAAATAAATTAGGTAAAAGCAAACCTTTAGAAAGGAATTTCTATAAAGAGCTTAACAAACATTAGGTTAGATATGAGCCTTTAGGAGTCTATCCTATAAACAAATATCCAGAAACATTAGGCTAGAAACGAGCCTTTAGTTATACTATAAACAAGTTTCCAGAAAAATTAAGGGGGTATCTTTTAAATAAGGTACTCCCTATTCTATTATTTGGAGGAATAAATGAAAAATACAAAAAAAATTAAATTAGGTAAATTAAATTTTTATATAATAGATGATAATTATATTCAATATTTAAGTGAGTTTGATAAACATATTGCTTATAATAAAAATGAAACAAGACCATACATAGGAGTTGTTATATTAGTCAATGAACATTACTATTTTGCTCCTATGTTCTCTCCTAAAACAAAACATAAGACCTACAAAGAAAATTTAACATTCTTTAAAATGTTAAGTATAAAAGAAAAAAATGAATTAGGTATTATTAGATTTTCAGATATGATACCTGTACCACAAAATAGTGTTTCATTATTAGATGTTACAGATAAAACCTATGCTTATAGAAGACTTCTATCAGAACAATATAAATACATAAATATACCAGAAAATAAACAAAAAATAATGGACAAGGCAGAAAAAATATATAAATTGGTTACAGGAAACAGTAATGGAAAAACAGCAAAGTTTTACAGAAGTTTAAGTTGTGATTTTAAATTATTAGAAGAACAAAGTTTAAAATACAACATATAGATTAAATTTATCAATAGTAAGAGTTTATAATTTAAGTCTTTAACTATTGATAACTTTGATGGAACATACGAATTAGCACATTTAGAAATGGTAGGAACAATTGTACACCAATTAACAGATGGTGCATCAATAGAAGAAATTGAAAAAGCAGGATTAGCACCATATTATACAGACCATGGAGTGGGTTTGGAATATATCCTAAAAGAATTTAAATAAATAATTGATTAAAAAAATCAAATAGTTCTTTTTCATGAACTTTAAAAAATAAATTAGAATTTTGCCTTCCGCAAAATATGTAACGTATAAAAATTGTTTTATCTTTTTCAGAAATATAATAAATAATTCTATATTTTTCACAGATAAGTTCTCTAAAATGCTTGTCCGAAAGTTCGGGGACATATCTACCAATATAAGGCGAATCTTGTAAATTATAAATTGCATCATATATTTGATTAACTATTCTACTTGCATAATTAGAAGAAATATTATAAGAATAGTCATATATATCTGTAATTGCAGACTTTGCATCATCCGATATTATTATTTGCATATTTCGCCTCCAATTCATCAATGTGTTGTCTTAATTCTTCCAATGTACAAACTCTACCATTTTTAATATCATCTTCACTTTCTTGAAGTTTGGCAAAGAAAAATAAATCATAAATAATATCATATAGAGTATTTTTTTGTACATTTACTTGATTTAAAGTTTTTTTCATAAAATCCATAAATATAACCTCCTTTTAATTTGGATTTTTGTCTTCAAGCATTTCTTTTAGAGTTTCATAATTAAAATGCTTATCAGTTCCAGGAATAATAGTTGTTTCATCTTCGCCATACCTTTTAATATATTCCATCATAAGTTTAAAAACCATTTCTGTTGGTTTTAATCCATCAAAATAATTATCAGGTACTGAATTAACAATATCTATCATTCTTTGTTTTACATCTGGCATGTTTGTCAACTCCTTTCTTAAGATTTATTAATAGTATACCATAATTTAAATTAAATTACTACAATTTCAATGTGAAGAATTTGTAAAATTTATACAATATACTAAAAATTCCAATGAATAATCACATCTTGTGATTTTGTGATTTTGTTTTTTTCTCCAATTTCAATATAATCTATAAAACTATTAACAATGTCATAATTAAGTTCTTTAAAGTTTTTAAAGTGATTAATTATCTTTTCTTTTTGTTCTTTTATAAATTTACTGTTTAACTCTTTTTCCTTTAAATTAGATAAATCATTTTGTATTTTATTTAGTTCTTTTTGTTTGGCGGATTTATCTGTTAGGAAAGATGTATTTAAATCTTCAAATACATCTTCTGGAACTTTGCTACTTACTTTATTTAAGTAAAGTTCTTTTATTGCATTGTTGATATCTTTCATTTCTTTTGAAAGTAATTCAACCTTATTTTGTAATAATTTAGCTTTGTTTAAGTTATCATTTGAAACAAATAAATCATCTGATATATTATCAAAATTGTAAAATGCTAAAATCTTTTCTCTAATCTTTTCAGTAACCAGATTTTTAAGGTTTTCATAGCCAATAGAATGGGGAGTGCAAGTTCCATAGAGTTTTTTAGAGCCTTTACAAGAAAAATAAATGTAACCTCTATCATTTCTGCATTTATAAAGCTTTGTACCACAATCTAAACATACAAGTTTATTCGCAAATAAATGAACTTCACCATTTTTACATCTTCTTGTTTTGCTTTTAAAAATCTCTTGAACCTTATAAAATTGTTCTTTTGTAATAATAGGTTCGTGAGTGTTCTCTACAATAATCCATTCTGATTTAGGCTGATTTTTCATTTGTTTAGATTTATAGCTTACTTTCTTATTATAGCCTTGTACTAAATTACCAATATAAACTTCATTTTTTAATATTTTACTAACTGTAGATTCACACCAATAGTCAATATTTTTGCCTTGATTTTTAAAATTAATTCCTTGTGATTGTTTATATTTAGTAGGTGTTAAAATACCCTTATCATTTAATATTTGAGCAATTTTAGTAACACCATTTCCTTGTTCATAAAGATTAAATATTAATCTAATTACATCAGAGACTTCTGTATCAATAATAAGTTTATTCTTATTCTCTGGATTTCTTTTATATCCATAACATACAAAAGAGCCAATATGCAATCCTTGTTTTCTTTTGCTATCAAATGTTCTTCTGATGTTTTCAGATAAGTCTTCTAAATACCACTCATTAACTAAACCATTAATTTGTCTTGATTTTTTGTTTCCTTTATCTAATGTATCAACATGATCTACAAGGCTAACAAATCTAATATTCCACTCTACAAACTTATTATGAAGATATTTCTCAACCATTTCCATATCACGAGTAAATCTACTTTGTGTTTTACAAAGTACAATATCAAATTTATGATTTTTAGCATCTTCTAATAATTTATTAAATTCAGGTCTTTCACTGTCAATTCCAGAATAATCCTCATCACAGTAAATATTATAAATATCCCAACTCCTTTCTATTGCATAATTAATTAGCATAGATTTTTGATTTTGGATACTCTCGCTTTCATCGTTTTCATAAAGTTTGTCATCATCTTCACGAGAAAGTCTGCAATATATAGCAACCTTCAATAGTTATACCTCCAATCGTATAACTACTCATTTTGTACAAGCATATTATACAAAAATAAGTAGACTTAATCAACAGTATTAACAAATTCATTTACAATTAGCTTATTAACAATTATTTCTATACTTTTCACAATATCTTCTATATTGTCATTTTTATTCTTTTCTATTACATTAAAATTCACTTTTTCGCACATATAAAATCCTCCTATTTTAATGTATTCTAAAGGACTTGTATTTGTGCAAACAAAAAAATAAAGCCCTTTGGCTTTAATAAAGAAATTAATATTTTATTACTTTAGGAAAACAATAGGGAGCATTGATAGATTTATCTAGTGCTAATTAACATTGTAAAATTTCATATTCTTCTTTTTGTGAATGTCTAATTTCTTTTATATAAGCAATAGTTTGTTCTTTATGCTTTTGTTTATTAAATTGTTTCCTTTGTTCTTTTTCCGTTTGGTATCTTTCATCTTGTTTAATAATTTTTGTAATATAACCATTATCAATATTAAGTCCTTTTGATATATCTGTAGGTCGTAAATGTTCATTATAGTACAATTGTACAATTACGAAAATTACATAAAGATGTAAGGCTTTGTAAGAATAATCATTTTATAAATTTTCTTCATTGAAAATGTATTACTAAACTACTTTTTTGTAGTAGTCAAAAATTTAATAACAACTTTTAGGCATAGTAATACTAAGGAAAAGTAATAAAACTAAAGTAAAATTAAAGATTAGCTAAAGTATAATATCAGATAATAAGAAATTCAATTTCGTTTTTTTCCCTTTTTTCTAAAAAGTATCTTCAAAGGAACATTGTCAATGAAAGAAATGTATAAAATGTTTATGCTCCTTGATATATCTACTTTATGCCATTTCTATAATTGACAATATAGTGAAATTTTATAAAGGGAAAGGTGGTTAGCACAGTAAGTGATAACAGCCTTAGGTGATAAAAAAGGTAAAAATGGATGATAGTTGAATTTTATGTTAAATTGTAGTATAATAATAAATAGATAAACTTTTGGTTTATTTCACATATATCAAAATACTTAGATTGTAATCTGAGAAAGGAAGGAAAAAAGTTATGAACAAAAAACGGATAATTTCTTGTGTGATGTTACTTATGGTATTGACTACTCTTATGAGTATGCTTACCGGATGTGCTACATCGGAAAAAATTCCCATTCCAACAGTTGAGGAGGATGTCTATATCTACGATGAAGATAACATCGTTGATGATGATGTAGAAGAAAATCTCAACAAAATGTTAGTAGAACTTGAGGAGAAAACAGAAGTTGAGTTTGCCGTTGTGTCAGTAGAAAGTTTGCTTGACAGAAGTATTGAAGATTACGCAAATAATCTATTTAATACTTTGGGTGTCGGCAAAAAAGGAAAAGACAATGGAGTATTACTTTTATTCTCTCGGTCTGATGAAAAAGTCAGACTTGAAATTGGTAGAGGATTAGAAGGATGCTTAAATGACTCAAAATGCGGTCGAATTCTCGACGATTACTTTGTTCCTTACCGCGAAAACGATGAGTATACTAAAGCAACAGAAATGACAGTAAAAGCTGTTTTAAATGTTATTGCTGAAGAATATGAAATTGATATTCAAGGTCTGGAAAAGGATTTATCTGTTGAAAATGATTCTGATGATGGCTTACTATTATGTCTATGGATAATAATTATAGTTATTGCAGTAATAGTTATTGGAGCCATTTGTTATGATGGTAGTTCATCAGGTGGATTATCTGGAGGATCTTCAGGAGGATTCTTTGGAGGATCTTCAGGTGGATTCTCTGGAGGTTTTTCTGGAGGTGGAGGTGCCTCACGATAGCAAATTGAAAACGGAAATTGTAAATCAAAAACAAAAAATCAAAAACAATTAGGAGGTAATTTACAATGAAAAATTGGACAAAAGTATTAATTGGTATCGGTGCAGTAGTATTATTGGCAGTATTCTGGTTTTTCGGAACTAGAAACAGTTTGGTATCTTTGAAAGAAGATGTCGAAATGCAGCAGTCTCAAATTGAGACAACACTTCAAAGACGGAGTGACCTTATTCCAAATCTGGTAGCAACTGTTAAGGGATATGCAAACCATGAAGAAGAAGTATTCACAGAAATTGCTGATGCAAGATCAAAACTTGCAGGAAGTATTGAAAGTGGAGATATGAAAAGTATCAGTGAAGCAAACAATGCTTTAGATTCTGCTCTTGGCAGATTACTTGCAATTTCAGAAAATTATCCTGACCTCAAAGCTAGTGAACAATTTATTGCATTGCAGGATGAACTGGCTGGAACAGAAAACAGAATTGCTGTAGCAAGACAGCATTACAATGAAAAATTGAATACTTATAATACAACAGTTCAAAGATTTCCTACCAGCATAGTTGCCGGAATGAGCGGATATTATCCTATGCAATATTTTGAGGCTGATGAGAGTGCAAAGAAAGTACCTAAAGTTGATTTCGATTAACTTTGACCTTTTCAAAAAAATTGTAGATGACTAAAATAAGTTGTCAACTATAAGAAAGAGCAATAGCACTTATTAGATATATTCTAATAGGTGCTATGCTCATTTATTTCATTGATAATCATGTTCTAGTTCTTCCATTAAATTCTTATCTTCTACAAGTAATTGTTCCATTTTGTACTTGAGTAAGTATTATCTAAAATATACTTTAAAATAGAGACTCGCTTATTTTCGATACCATCTAAAACATGGAGAAAATCACTTAAATATAATTTCCAGAAATTCTTTTGTCCATATACTTTTTTAGTAATTTGATCTACTTCAATTATTTCGCCAGTTTCTTTATCTATTAATTCTTTTAATTTTATTCTAGGATAGTTTACAAACATACACCACATGGGGTAGATATTTATCCACAATCAGCAGCAGGAGTGCCATTTGATGCAACCTGTTTAGCATGTAAAGGTGATCCAATAGCAAATTTACAAGAAGATTTAGCAGCAGAGCAAAAAGCTAGAGCAACTTATGAAAAATTGATAGACTTATGTAGAGATAATCCAGATGTTTTAGATCCGCTTCGTTATTTAAGACAAAGAGAAGTTGTTCATTTCCAAAGATTCGGAGAAGCATTAAGAGGAGTTCAGGATAAGCTAGCAGAAAGAAAATTCTATACAAGTAATTGTAATGAAAATTAATAAACAAGAGGAAGCACCTCTTGTTTATATTTTTTGATATAAATAGGTAACATAAAAATATATACAAAATCATTTACATTTTATAGGAAATGTGTTAAAATAAATATTACTTTGCATTTTGCATAGATAAAGATTCTTATATTTAATGAATCTATCAAATACTTATAATAGAGAAAGGTTGGTTTTTATGAAGAAAATCAAAAGTGGAAAAACACGGGAAATTTATGATCTAGGAGAAGAACTATTAATAGTCTTTTTAGACAAAATTTCAACACTGGATTTTGTTTTTACAGAAATAATTCCACAAAAGGGAATCATTTCCAATAAGTTAACAGAATTCTGGTACAAAAAAACTGAAAGCATCATTCCAAATTATATGATTTCAGCTAAAGATGTAGACATGCCTAAAGAATTTAGGCAAGAAAGATATATTGGAAGATGTATGGTAGTGAAAAAAAACATTACCGTTATCCCTGTAGGAGGTTGTGTTCGAGGATATGCGACAGGATATGTCTGGGATGCAAGAAATAATGGAAGTATTTTTGAACTAGAAATTCCAAAAGGAATGGAAGAATCTGAAAAGTTTCCTAGCCCAATTTATACAGGAACTACTAGGAATACAGCTTATCATGATAAAAGGATAAGTTTTGAACAAACAGTAGAAAGAGTAGGTTTACAATTAGCAAACCAAATTCGAAGCAAAAGTTTAGAATTGTATGCTTTTTGTAGTGAATATGCCCTAAAAAAAGGAGTTATTATAGCTGATACCAAATTTAAATTTGGTGTTGACTCAAACAATAAGTTAGTACTTATTGATCAAGTAATTACTCCTGATACAAGTCGATTCTGGCTAAAAGAAAATTATATAACTGGTAAACCACAGGTTTGTAGCTATGATAAGCAGGAACTTTTAGAAGAATTGAAGAGAATCGGATGGAGACCTCATTCCCCAATGCCGAAGCTAACACAAAAGGAAATAAAGGATGTTTCCGCAAAATATAATAAAATATACGAGTTATTAATAAAATAAGTATTTGATAAAATACTGTCTCATTCTTAATATTTTAAGATGAGATGGTATTTTTTTATCAATAGTGTTGACAAATAAAAAAAACAGACATACAATAAACATATGAATAGTTGCTCATATATAAAAATAATATACAAAAGAAGGAGGAATTTATGGAAGAAGAAATTTGCGAAAATACTGTAATTCATGAAGATACAGTAAAAAATGTAAAAGAAAAAATGCCAGAAGATGGGCTAATATATGACATAGCAGAACTTTTTAAGGTCTTTGCTGATTCAACAAGAATGAAGATAATATATGCTCTTATGGAAGAAGAACTATGTGTATGTGATATAGCCAATATAGTTCAAACTACTCAATCTGCAATATCACACCAATTAAGAATTTTAAAGCAATCTAAATTAGTAAAATATCGAAAAGAAGGAAAAGTAGTTTATTATAGCCTAGATGATGAGCATATATCACAAATTGTAAAGAAAGGGCGTGAACATATTGAAGAATTATAAATATATTTTAGAAGGACTAGATTGTGCTAGTTGTGCGAAAAAAGTAGAAGATAAAATAGCAAGTACAGATGGCTATGAAGATGTTACAGTAAATTTTTCAACTTTAAAATTATCATTTAAAACAAATAAAAATAATCCAAAAAAAGAGATAATAGAAATTGTTAAGGCATTAGAACCAGATGTTAATGTAGTAGATATGGAAGAAAGCAATAAAAAAAAGGACAGTAAAGAAAGTTTCCATATAGCAAGAATTATAATAGGAATACTAATATATTTTTTAGGAACCAAATTAAATTTTAATACTAATATACAAATAGTACTTATTATAGTATCAATAATAATATTATTAAGTAGAACAATGAAAAAGGCATTTATGCAAATACGAAAAGGAGTATTAGATGAAAATGCATTAATTACCATTTCTGTTATAGGAGCATGTTTAGTAAACAAAGTAATGGAAGGTGTAATGGTTATAACTTTATATGAAATAGGAAAAATATTAGAATCAAAAGCTATAAGCAAAACACGTAAATCAATTTCAGATTTAATGAATATAAAACCAGAATATGCAAATTTAAAAAATGGAGAAGAATATCAACAAGTAAATCCTGAAGAGGTAAATGTTGGAGATATAATTTTAGTAAAAACAGGAGAAAAAATTCCTTTGGATGGAATAGTATTAAAAGGAGAAGCAGAATTAGATAATTCTGCATTAACGGGAGAAAGTGCTTTTGTAAAGGTAAAAGAAAAATCTAAAGTATTATCTGGAGCTATTAATGTTCAAGGAATATTAGAAATTAAAGTAGAAAAAAATTATGAAAACAGTACAGTTAGTCAAATTTTAAATTTAGTAGAAAATGCAACTGATAAAAAAGCAAAAACAGAAACATTTGTTGCAAAAGCAGCAAAAATTTATACACCGATTGTATTAGGATTGGCACTGCTAGTAGCAATATTTATGCCAATTTTAATAAAAGGCTCTACTTATTATGACAGTATTTACAAAGCTTTAATATTTTTAGTTATATCTTGTCCTTGTTCAATTGCAATATCAGTACCTCTTAGTTATTTTAGTGGAATAGGTAAAGCTTCTAAAAAAGGAATTTTAATAAAAGGTAGTGATTATCTAGATGGAATTAAAGATATAGGACAAATATTATTTGATAAGACGGGAACAATAACTACAGGAAAGTTTAAAGTTAGTAAAATCAAGACATATAATGGAAAATATTCAGAAAACGAAATATTAAATTATTTTGCTATGGGAGAAAGTTTTTCAAATCATCCATTAGCCAAATCAATTTTAGAAATGGTAAATGATGAAATTGATACAACTAATGTTAAAGACTTTGAAGAAATATCAGGTAAAGGATTAAAATATACTTATAACAATATGGAAATAAAAATAGGAAATGCAGAATTTGTAGACAGCAAAGAAAAAATAGATGAAAAAGGAACAATTCTTTATTTGAAAATAGAAGATGAAATAACTGGTGGCATTGTATTAACAGACGAAATAAAGTCAGATGCTAAAGAAACAATTAAACAGTTAAAAGCATTAGGAATAAAGACAAAGATGCTTACAGGAGATAAAAAAGAGGTTGCAACTCGAATAGCAAAAGAAGTAAACATTGATGAAGTAAATTCAGAAATGCTACCACAGGATAAATATAATGAATTAGAAAAAGTATTAGATAATAATATTACAGGAAAAAAAGTTGCATATGTAGGAGATGGAATTAATGATAGTCCTGTTTTAGCTAGAGCTGATATTGGTATATCAATGGGAGGTATTGGATCAAGTTCAGCAATTGAAGCATCTGATATGGTTATTATGACAGATGAATTAAAGAAAATTATAGAAGCAATACAAATTTCTAAGAAAACTAACAGAATAATAAAAGAAAATTTAATATTTTCAATTGGAGTAAAAATATTAATATTACTTCTTAGCTTATTAGGAATAGCCGATATGTGGGAAGCAGTTTTTGCTGATGTAGGTACAACTTTAATAACTATATTTAATACTATCAGAATTTTAAAATAATTATTGACACAAGAATAAACAGATATGTTATAATATTCATATCTGTTTATTTTATATATTAAAAAGTTATTTTAATATATAATAATTTATGATATATTAATAAAAAAGAAAAAGAGGAGTAGAAAAAACATGAGAAGAGGAAAAAGAGAGTTAAAAAATGAAACAACAATTAAAGGAACAGCTTCAGGAGGAAAAAATAAAAAAAGCAAAAAAGCCATTTCAAAAGCATTAATAATAATTGCTATTATAATTGTTATTTTTGTAATAGGATTGTTAGTTAATGAGTTTGTTGTTTTTGATAATAACAAAACAACAAATTTAGTTATTAATAATAAAAATGTAACATCTAACTTAAAACAGCAGATTTTAATAGAAGATAATATTATATATTTATCAGAATCAGATATTGCAAATTTCTTTGATAAATATATTTATGAAGAAAAAGAAACTAATCAAATAATAACAACTTATGAGAAAAAGATTGCAGCTATAGGGTTTGAAGATAATAAAATCACTATTAATGGATCAGACAAAAATATTTATGCACATGCAATAAAAAAAGATGGAATAGTATATTTGCCAATTTCTGAAATGAAAGATGTATATGATATAGAAATTTCTAATATTGAAAAAACTAAAGTAATAACAATGGATTCATTAGAAAAAGAACAGAAAAAAGCAATTGTAACATCTGATACTTCAGTTAAATCTTCAACCAATTTTATTTCAAAAACAGTAGATAGAATAAAAAGGGGAGAATGTGTTGTTGTCATATCTTCAAATAATGGATACACTAAAATTAGAACGGAAAATGGAAAAATAGGTTATATAAAATCAAATCAACTAGAGAATGAATTTATAGTTAGAGAATCTATGGAAGAAGAAAAACAAATAAATGGAAAAGTTAATTTAACTTGGGATTATTTTTCTGAATATGGTTCAGCACCAGACAGAACTGGAACAACAATAGATGGTGTTAATGTTGTTTCACCAGCATTTTTCTATATTGATAAAAAAGGGAATTTAACAGAAAATGTAGGAACTAAAGGCGAAAATTATATTAACTGGGCACATGAAAATGGTTATAAAGTATGGCCAATGATATCAAATGCAGAAGCGGCAAAAAGTAGTCTATCAATTACTTCTAAAATTATGAATAGTTACGAATCAAGGCAAAAGTTAATTGAAAGTATTGTTAATAAATGTGTAAAATATAATTTAGATGGGGTTAACATAGATTTTGAAAATATGAGGGAAGACGACAAAGATATGTATTCAAGATTTATTATAGAGTTAACACCACGTTTAAAAGAAATAGGACTTGTAACTTCTGTAGATGTAACAGCACCGGATGGAGGAGAAACTTGGTCATTATGCTTTGATAGAAATGTAATAGGTAATGTAGCAGATTACATTGTGTTTATGGCTTATGACGAATATGGTACATCTAGTATAAAACCAGGAACAACTGCTGGATATGATTGGGTAAAATTAAATTTAGAAAAATTTCTAAAAACAGAAGAAATCAAGTCAGAAAAGATAATATTAGCAGTTCCATTTTATACAAGAGTTTGGACAACTAATTCAGAAGGAAAAATAATAAGTAGAAATACTGTGGCTATGAAAGATATTGAAAAAGTATTACCAAATGATGTTGAGAAAAAATGGGATAATGACTTAAAACAAAACTATGCAGAATATAAAGATGGCGATAATAAAAAAGAAATTTGGATTGAAGATATACAATCTCTAAAAGAAAAGGTATCTTTAATAAAAGAAAAAAATTTAGCAGGTGTAGGTTCATGGCAAAAAGACATGGAAGATGATGCTGTATGGTCAATGCTGAAAAATGAACTAAAATAATAGCAATTTGCTAAAAACTGCTTGACATTAGTAATTTTGACATATATAATACAAAAAAAGCACAATTGGAGGTATCTTGACGAAATGCAGAATGAAAATGTATTCTTTACAACAGATAAATATAGCAATCTAACAGATGAACAAATAATATCTCAAATTAAGCAAGGAGACCAAGAATCTTTAGCTTATTTACTAGAAAAATATAAAAACTTAGTTAATATAAAAGTTAGTAAATATTTTATGATTGGAGCCGAAAAAGAAGATATATTACAGGAAGGAATGATTGGACTGTTTAAGGCGATAAAGGATTTTAAAGAAGAAAAACAGAAATCATTCAAATCTTTTGCTAATATCTGCATAGAGAGACAATTAATAACAGCAATAAAAAGTTCAAATAGACAAAAACATTTGCCTTTGAATTCGTATTTATCACTAAATATGGCTGCTTATGATAATAATGAAGAAGATAGTGTTGAATTAATAGATACTTTTAATAGTAATACTGTAGAAGACCCATTAGAAACAATAATGAAAAAAGAATATTATAGTGAAATGGAAAATGCAGTCAACAAAAATTTAAGTAAATTTGAAAAGCAAGTATTAGATGGATTTTTAAAGGGCGAAAGTTATGTAACAATTGCAAAAAAATTAGATTCGCCAGTTAAGTCGATAGATAATGCAATACAAAGAATAAGAAAAAAAGCAATAAAAAATATGCTTGAAAATTGAAAAAACCAGTCTTAAAGGCTGGTTTTTTAAGTATGGAGCTTCCAACGGGAATTGAACCCGTGACCTCAGCCTTACCAAGGCTGCACTCTACCAACTGAGCTATGGAAGCAAAATAAATACAATAATAATTATATAATAAGAAAAATAAAAAGTAAAGAATTCTATTGACTTTTTTTAAAAAAGAGGTTAAACTATTAACATAGAACAAAGATAAGTGAGAGAAAAAGTAAAATAAAGGTTACTGTTAGAGAGAATTAATCATAGGCTGAAAATTAATTCCAGAAAACATATTTGAAAAACTACCTCTTCAAAATCTCTAGTGAATAAGCTAGACGTTTTAGATACGTTACAATCTATTAACTAAGTAAAATATAGGATGGAACCGTGTATAAAAAAGCACTCCTATGGATTGATGATATCCAAGGAGTGTTTTTATATATATGATAAATATCCAATAAATAATATAAAGGAGGAACGTTTATGATTAAAGTTATTTTAAAAGATGGTTCAACTATGGAAATAGAAGAAGGAACATCAATTTTAGAAGTAGCAAAAAGAATAAGCGAAGGATTAGCAAGAAATGTAACTTGTGGAGAAATTAATGGAGAGATTAGAGATATAAGATATAAAATAAAAGAAGATTGTAATTTAATACTTCATACATTTAAAAATGATGATTTGGAAGGAAAAAAAGCTTATTGGCATACAACGTCACATATTATGGCACAAGCTGTAAAAAGATTATTTCCAAATGTTAAATTTGCAATAGGACCTTCTATTGCAGAAGGATTTTATTATGATTTTGATGTAGAAAAACCTTTTACAGATGAAGATAAAACAAAAATTGAAGAAGAAATGAAGAAAATCATAAAAGAAAATATACAAATTGAAAGATTTTCTTTACCAAAGCAAGAAGCATTAAAATTAATGGAAGGACAACCATATAAACAAGAACTAATTGAAGAATTACCAGAAGGAGAAGAAATTAGTTTTTATAAACAAGGAGATTTTACAGACTTATGTGCAGGACCACATTTATTAAGTACAGGAAAAATAAAATCAATAAAAATACTATCATCTTCAGGAGCTTATTGGAGAGGTAGTGAAAAAAACAAAATGTTACAAAGAATTTATGGAATAGCTTTTCCAAAAGCAAGTGAATTACAAGAACATTTACAATTACTAGAAGAAGCAAAACAAAGAGATCATAGAAAAATAGGAAAAGATTTAGAAATATTTATGACTCATCCACTAGTTGGTTCAGGATTACCTATGTATTTACCAAATGGTGCAACAATAAGAAGAATATTGGAAAGATATATTCAAGATAAAGAATTAGCACTAGGATATAGTCATGTATATACTCCTTCACTTGCAAATGTAGAGTTATATAAAACATCTGGACATTGGGACCATTATAAAGATGATATGTTTCCTGTTATGAAAATGGATAATGAAGAAATGGTTTTAAGACCAATGAATTGTCCTCATCATATGTTAGTATATAAAAATAAAATGCATTCTTATCGTGATTTACCAATAAAAATTGGAGAACTTGCACATGATTTTAGATATGAAGATAGTGGAAGTGTTTGTGGGTTGGAAAGAGTTAGACAAATGTGTCAAAATGATGCACATTTATTTGTAAGACCAGACCAGATTAAAGAAGAAGTAGGGAAAGTTTTAAAATTAATAGTAGAAGTATATCAAAAGGATTTTGGATTCCCAGCATCAAGTTTTAAATATAGATTATCTTTAAGGGATAAAAGTAATAAAGAAAAATATATAGATAATGACGAAATGTGGGAAACAGCAGAAAGTCAATTAAGAGAAATATTAACTGAATTAGAGATTCCTTTTTATGAAGCAGAAGGAGAAGCAGCATTTTATGGACCAAAAATAGATATACAAATAAAAACAGCTTTAAATCATGATATAACAATACCAACTTGTCAATTAGATTTTGCATTGCCTGAAAGATTTGAACTTGAATATATAGGAAAAGACGGAGAAAAACATAGACCTGTGGTAATACACAGAGCTATATTAGGAAGTTCTGATAGATTTATATCATTCTTATTAGAAGAAACAAAAGGAGTGCTTCCAACGTGGCTTGCACCAATACAGGTAAAAATATTACCAATTACAGACAATCAACATGAATATGCTTACAAAGTAAGAGATGAATTATTAAAAGAAGGAATACGTGTAGAGGTTGATGATAGAAATGAAAAAACAGGATATAAAATTCGTGAAGCTCAACTTCAAAAAACACCATATATGTTAGTAGTTGGGGCAAAAGAAGTTGAAGAAAACTTAGTTGCAATTCGTTCTCATAAAGATGGAGATTTAGGAACAATGAAATTAAATGAATTTATAGAAAAGATTTCAACTGAAATAAAAAATAAGGGATAAAAATATAAGTATATTTAAATAAAAAATGAAATGCCCAAAAACATTTTTATTGGACAATATAAGGAGGAAAAAATGAAATTAGGAATTGTTGGACTTCCAAATGTAGGGAAGAGTACGATGTTTAATAGTATAACAAAAGCAGGAGCTGAATGTGCTAATTATCCTTTTTGTACTATAGAGCCAAACGTAGGAGTTGTTGCTGTACCAGATGAAAGATTAAAAAAATTAACTGAAATGTATAATCCTCAAAAAACTACTCCTGCTGTTGTAGAATTTGTTGATATAGCAGGATTAGTAAAAGGAGCAAGTAAAGGGGAAGGATTAGGAAATAAGTTTTTGTCTCATATTAGAGAAACTGATGCAATAGTAGAAGTTGTAAGATGTTTTGAAGATTCAAATGTAGTTCATGTTGATGGTTCAGTTAATCCAATAAGAGATATTGAAACAATAAATTTGGAATTAATTTTTGCAGACATCGAAACAGTAAACAAAAGATTAGATAAAGCTAAGAAAAATTTAAAAGCAGATAAAAAATATCAAATAGAAATTGATTTATTGGAAAAAATATTAAAAACATTAGAAGAAGGAAAGTCAGCAAGAACTTTAGAATTTAATGAAGAAGAACAAGTATTAGTTAGAGATATGTTTTTATTAACTACAAAACCAATATTATATATTGCAAATGTCTCAGAAGAACAGTTAGAAAATCCTGATGATAATGATAATGTAAAAAAAGTTAAAGAATATGCTAAAAAGGAAAATGCAGAAGTAATTCCGTTATGCGTAAAAATAGAAGAAGAATTATCTGGTTTAGAAGAAAATGATAAAAAAGAGATGCTAGAAGCACTTGGTTTAGAAGAGTCTGGTTTGGATAAAGTAATTAAAAAAAGCTATGATTTATTAGGCTTAATGTCATTTTTAACAGCAGGAGAACCAGAAGTAAGAGCTTGGACAATAAAAAAAGGAACAAAAGCACCACAAGCTGCTGGGAAGATTCACTCTGATATTGAAAGAGGATTCATAAAAGCTGAGATAGTTTCTTATGAAGATTTAGTAAGAGAAGGCTCAATGGTTGCAGCCAAAGAAAAGGGATTAGTTCGTTCAGAAGGAAAAGAATATATTATGCAAGATGGGGATATTGTTTTATTTAAATTTAATGTATAAATATGTAACATAAATGTAATATAAAAATAAAATAAAACTCTTGACTTATTTATTTTTAAAGTATAAAATATTAATAGAAAAACAAAAGAAATGTATTCTTTTATGTATTTTTATATATTTTGCTTGAATTATACTAAAAAAAGTAGTATAATATATAGTAATTGTATAAATAATAATAAAAAGTATGAAAGTAGAGGAGAAATCAATATGAAAAAATCAAATTTAATTCAAATTGTTACAATTTTATTAGTTAGTGCAATGGTATTGTTGTTTTCAACAACTGTAAATGCTGCAAATGATAATAATGATGTTCATGATTTAACAGGAACATTAACAAAAAATAGTACACCAAGTAACACTCCAAGTAATACACCAAGTAATACACCAAGTAACACTCCAAGTAATACACCTAACAATACCCCAAATAATGCAAAGAAGAATTCAAGTGTTTATAATAATACAAACAATAATTTACCAAAAACAGGTATTGAAGATTCAATTCCAGTAGCAGCATTAGTAGTTGTATTTGGAGTATCAGCAGTATATGCTTATAAAAAGATAAAAGAATATAAAAACATTTAGTTAAATAAGATAAATCAAAGACCTTTTATAAGGTCTTTTTTGTGTGCTATATTTGTTTTGATTTAACAATTAATCTATTAGAATTTAGATTATTACATGTAATTAGAGTTAATTCTTTTGAATTATATTCAAATTCAAATACAGGAGATAAATCAGAAGGAACAACTTCATAAGTTTTAAAAATTTTATAAATATATTTTTTATTATCAGTATCATAAAGATATATTTCATCATCTATATTTAGCAAAGACAAATTACTAAAAAACATAGAATTATCATAGTTGTGTCCAGCAATACATATGTTTCCAAATACTTTGGGTGAATCACCATAAAATTTACATGGAGAAACTTTTAATAATTCTTCATCCAAATGAGAAAAAACAGGGTAATACAAATTAATTTTTGGTATTTCAATTGTTCCAAAAAATTCGTTTTGAATATTTTGTGTGTATGAAGATTCGTTACTTTTAGAATTATTAGAGTATAATTTGTAAATACTATAATTACTAGTTATATTTTTTGACATTTGTTCTTTTTTTAATAAAGATATGCTTGAACAACAAATAAAACCAATTAAAATAACTATTATAAAAATAGAAATTAAAAATTGGAATTTAAAAAATTTTTTATTTAATTTTTTATTAATTCTGGTACTTAATATTTGATTTTTCATAATAATCTCCATTTTCATAATTATTTTATGTAAAAAATCAAATATTATAATGCAGAAATTTACTAAAAAAACTAAAATTCTCTAATTGGTTTATTGACAAGATTAGGATTAACTTCAAATCTTACTTCAAAGCATTTAAAATCAGATAATTCATTTTCATCTAAACAATCCAAATAGATATCTAGTTCATCTAAATTTCTACAAGCTGCAATTATAATAGGGTTTAAGTTATATTTAAACATCAATTCCAATCCTAAATCAAGAGCACTAAAAATAGAACCTTTTTCTTTATAACGAATTAAGTTAAAAGCTTCTCGGAATCTAGCTGTTGAAAAATTTTCGAATTTATTTAAGGGTACAATATATAAATCTTGAATTATTTCCATAATAGAATTATATTTACAATTTGGACTTTCATAAATCTTTTGAATTTCTTCGTATTTATATGGCAAATAAGCCTTTTGTTCTTTTTCAGAAATAACTAAAATATTATTATCCATTTTTTCCTCCACATATGATAATTAAGTACATTATAACTATAAAAGAAAACTATGTAAATAAAAAAACATTAAAAAAATATTACATTTATATTACATCATTAACATATATTGCAAAGAGATTTTTCATATGGTATATTAAAATAGTAAATGTTACATCAAAAGGAGAAAAATAAGTGTATAGGACTAGTAATTTTAATAAAAACAGTAAAATTATGCATAGTATAGAAAAAATAATTTCTATACTTATTTATATAATAATTATTCCTATTATTATATTTAATTTAACAATAATGATAAAATCGTATATAAATCCTACTGAAATACCAGATTTTTTTGGACTAAAAAGCTTTGTAATAGTATCTGAAAGTATGGAATCAACAATTATGAAAGGTGATGCAATTTTTATAAAAAAAGTAAATCAAGATGAATTGAAAATTAATGATATTATTTCTTTTCATAATAAAGATGAGATAATTACACATAGAATTGTGAAAGTGATTGAAGAAAATGGAAAGACAAAATATATAACCAAAGGAGATAATAATAGGAGAGAAGACAAAGAGCATATAACTTATGAAAAAATAGAAGGGGTATATCAATTCAAAATATCTGGATTTGGAAAAATAGTAGAACTATTAAAAGATAAAATAACTTTAATAATATTATTGATTATTTTAGTTTTAATATCACTTGTTCAAGTAAGAATGAGCAAAAAAAGACTAAGAAGAAAAGAAAAAAGGTATGAATATAATAAGAAATGTAATAGTTTAAAAAAATATTCAAACAAGTAAAATAAATAGTAAAGCAACCAAGATTATTAAGCAAGAATGTTTAATAATTTTGGTTGCTTTAACATTAAGAATGAGGCATATCGAAAATTAAAGAAATAATAGAGTTACAAAGTTCTTTTTCATCTAAAGATTCATCATTTTTTATCCACCATACAATAGTTGATATAACAGCTCCAGCATAAAATTGAGCAATAATAGGAATTTTGGTTTTATGGTAAATACCTTGATCTTTTTCTTTTTCTAACATATCAGTAATATAATTAATACATGTATTCATAAAAATTTTATTAACACTATTGTCAAAATTATTTTTTAATACACTTTTAAACATTTTTTTATTTTCAGAAATATATTCTAAAAGACTCATAACCAAATTTGTATAAAATTCTTTTGAATTAGAATATTGAGTAGTATTAATTTTTTCTGTTAATTCTTGTTCAATATTTTTAACACAATATTCTAATAAATCATATTTATCTTGAAAATGGCTATAAAATGTAGTTCTATGTATCATTGCTAAATTACAAATATCATTTACTTTAATTTCATCAAATGACTTTTTAGCTAATAATTCTAATAAAGCATTTTTTAATAATAAATAAGTTCTTTGAACTCTTAAATCTTCCATATATTTATCTCCAATCTGTATTAATATGAATTTATTATAAATCAAAATTATACAGATGTAAAGATAATATACAAATGTATATACAAATCACAAAAAATGTAGTTTACTATACAAAAGTAGTGAAGTGTTGTTGCCTTTTTTAAAAAAGCTCTTATAATATTTATAGATAAAATAAAAAAATAGGAGGACGTAAAATGAATAAGAAAAAAATCATGAAATGGGTTATTTTAGTAGCTATTATAATTATTCCAGTAATGTATAGCTTTTTTTATTTAAAAGCATTTTGGGATCCATATGGTAATTTAAAAGATATGAAAATAGCAATTATTAACCTTGACAAAGGAAATGAAGATGAAAATCTTGGAAATGATTTAGTAGAGAGTCTAAAAGAAAAAGACGTTATGCAAATCGAAGTTTTAACAGATAGTGATGAAGGACAAAAAGGTTTAGTAAATCAAGAGTATTATGCAACTATCACAATTCCAAAGGATTTTACTGAAACTTTAAATAATGCTGAAAATAGTGATAGACAAATGACAACAATATCATATTCTCCAAACCAAAAGAGCAATTATTTAGCATCACAAATTATAAATAAAGTTACAACCACAGTAGAAAGCGAATTAAAAGGGCAAGTTAGCCAAAAAGTAGTTACTTCAGTATCTGATAAGTTAAGGGAGGTTCCAGAAAAAATGGAAGATATATCAGATGGAGCTGGACAAATACAAGATGGTTCATCGGAATTGTCAAAAGGATTAGAAACTTTAAATAATGGAACAAGTGAATTAAATTCTAGTTATTCTGAATTTGATACAGGTGTAGATAGTGCTTATAATGGAAGTAAACAATTGACACAAGGATTAGAAAAATTAGATGCTGGAGCAAGCAAAATACAAGAAGGAACAAATAAATTAGCAGATAATACTAAAGATTTATCAAGTGTTGCAACTAAGGTAAATGAACTTTCTGGTAATGTAAGCAATTTAAAGACAGGAGTAGATGCATATGTAGATGGAGTAAACAGTGCTATAGCAGGAATTAGTAACACTAAAAGTCAATTAACTACATTAGCATCAAGCTTAAAAGCTTATATGACTGCTAATCCAGAAGCAATGAATGATTCAAATTTTCAACAAGCAATGCAAACTTTGCAAAGTTTATCTGGTAGTTCAAGTGGTTCTGAAGGATTAAGTACATTAGCTACAAAAGGAACAGAATTAAAACAAGGGGTATCTAAATTAAATACAGGAGTTCAAAGTTTTGCGAGCCAAGCAGGAAGTTTACAAGAGTTATCTTCTGGAATTCAAACATTAAATAACGGAGTATTAGAATTGAAACAAGGATTAAGCAGTGCTAAATCTGGAAGTACAGAATTGACAACAGGTTTAAGTTCTTTAAGTAAAAATTCTAAAAAAGTAAAAAGTGGAATAGGTCAATTAAATACAGGTTCAAAAAGTGCATTAGAAGGAAGCAAAACATTATCAGATGGTGTAACTACATTTAAGACAGAAATAGATAATGGAACAGACAATACAAAACAAGAATTAACAAAACTAGATGGATTAGATGAATATGTAAAAGATCCAGTAGAAATAGAAGAAACAGATTATGCCAAAGTTGATTCTTATGGAGTAGGATTTGCACCATATTTCATGTCTATATCATTATGGGTTGGTGGATTAATAGCATTAGTTATGTTATATAACGACCCTGAAGATAAGTTTAAATTGTTAGGGAAAAATGCAAAAAATAAATATCTACGTACAGCTTTATACATGGGAATTGCGACATTACAAGGAATTGTATTAGGTTTCATATTAAAAGCAGGATTAGGATTTAATGTTACAAGCTTAGGATTATATTATGTAACATGTATTTTAGTTTCAATGGTATTTACAAGTATTATACTATTCTTAATTGAAAATTTCGGAGATGTAGGAAAATTTCTTTGTATTTTATTGTTAGTATTACAATTAGCAGCAAGTGGAGGAACATTCCCAATTGAAACAGTACCAAAATTCTTCCAAAGTATTTATCCATATATGCCAATGAATTATACAATAAGATTAATAAAAGAATCTCTTATAAAAACAGACTCTGGAATGATAATGCCAAATATATTAATATTATTAGGAATATTAGTTGTATTTATTGGTGTAACTATATTATTAGAATATTTAAAAAATCGCAAACAGAAAAATTTAGAAACAAAAGCTTAATAATAAATAATTAATTAATAAAACTTCTAAGTTTATTAAATATATTTTTAAATATGAAAATATAAAAAACTAATTCCAAAATTTACATAATTTCATATTATATATAAATGTAATATGAAAGGAGGATTTGATGAATTTTGGAATTAAAAGGAATAAAAATAGGATTTGCATTAACAGGCTCTTTTTGTACATTTAAGAAAGTAATACCAAAAATGAAAGAATTAATAAATCAAGGAGCAGAAATTATACCAATCATGTCTTTTAACAGTTATAATTTAGATACTAAATTTGGAAAAGCAAAAGATTTCATAAAAGAAATAGAAGAGCTTACAGATAAGAAGATTATTCATACAATTCAAGAAGCGGAACCAATTGGACCAAAAAAGATGACAGATATTATGGTTATTGCACCATGTTCTCGGAAATACAATTTCTAAGCTTGCTTGTGATATTATAGATACACCTGCTCTTATGGCAGCAAAATCTCATTTAAGAAACGGAAGACCTTTAGTTATAGCACCTTCTACCAATAATGGATTAAGTGGTAATGCAGAAAATATAGGAAAGTTACTAAATAGGAATAATTATTATTTTGTTCCATTTAGGCAAGACAATCCAATAACAAAACCAAGATCAGTTGTATTTGATTCAGAATATATTATAAGAACAATAAAAAGTGCACTAGATAGGGAACAAGTTAGCCCAATATTACTGTAAATTACTATTATTTATGTACTAAATCTTTATTTTTTTACAAATTTATGATAGTATACATTGTAATAAAAAATAAAGATTAAGGGGAAATTTCATGAATAAAAAAAGTGTAACTCTATTAGGAATTAGCATATGGAAATTATTTGCTTATTTTATTATATATAGTTTTATAGGATATATTATAGAAACATTATTTGGAATTGCAACTAAAGGAGTATGGGAATCTAGGCAAAGCTTTTTATATGGACCATTTTGTGGAATTTATGGAATTGGAGCTATTACTATTACATTATTATCTCGATATTTTAATAAAAACAAATTAACACTTTTTGTGGGTGGATTTTTAGTAGGGTCTGTAACAGAATATACAATTAGTTTTTTAGTAGATACTATTCTTCATACAAAATGGTGGGATTATTCTAATAGATTCTTAAATATTAATGGAAGAATATGCTTGCTTTACTCTGTGTTCTGGGGAGTATTGACATTATTTTTAATAAAGATTATAAATCCTAAAATTGATATATTGATTGCTAAAATAAAAGATAAAATCTCAATAAAAAAACTTAAATTAATTATTTTAATAGTAATCATATTTTTAGCAATTGATTGTATAGCTACTTGTTATGCACAAAAACAATTTGTTAATAGAATGATAGTAGAAAATGATATAGAAGTAGAAAACAAAGAAAAAGTAATAGAAAATTATAATAAAACTTATAATAATAAGGTTTTATCAGATTTTATTAATACTTTTTGGAATGATAAAAAAATGATACGAACTTTTCCAAATATAAAAATAGAAGATAAAGAATATAACACAGTATATATTGATAGCTTATTACCAAACATACAACCATATTATAAAAAGATATTTTAAAGCAAGTAAAAAAACGAACATTTTTTCTAAAAAATATTGACAAAGAATAAATGTTCGTTTATAATTATCTCAAAACACGAACAAATATTTCGTAGTAAAAGGAGATGATTATATGAAAATAAAAATAGTAAATAAGAGAAAATTTATAATGATGTGTTTAATTTTATTTATATTAGTATCAATAGTATTAATGGGAATTAATCATACATATTCAAAAACTGAAGTTTCTTATAAAGAAGAATTCATTTATGAGGGAGATACATTGTGGTCTATATCTGAGAGAGAACTAAAAGAAAATAAATACTATAAAGGAAATGATATAAGAAACATTGTAACTGAATTAAAAAATATTAATAATATAGATGGTAATTTAAAAGTAGGAGAGAAAATACTAATACCTATATTTAATTAAAAAGACTACATTATATAGTATAATGTAGTCCATATATTTTTATAAATTTGCTAGAGGATTTTTTTCAACGGCATCTCTAATTTGATCATTGCTTACATGTGTATAGATCTCAGTAGTTGCAATACTTTCATGTCCTAGTAATTCTTGCAAAGCACGTATATCTACTTGACCATATTGATACATCAAAGTTGCTGCTGTATGCCTTAACTTATGAACAGAATATTTATTACAATCTAAGCCAGCTTTAGATAATTCTTTGTTTATAATATATTGTACAGTACGATTACTAATTCTTTCTCTTCTTTCACTTAAAAACAATGCTTTTTCAGAATATTTCTTATCATGTTTTATACCTTCTTTAGGTCTTACAGACAAATAATCTGAAAGAGCTTTCATACATGCATTATTTAAATATATAGTTCTTTCTTTATTTCCTTTACCAATAACATTTAATTTACATTCATTAAAATCTATATCTTTTATATTAATTCCAACTAATTCAGAAAGACGCATACCACAATTTAAAAATAGAGTAGTAATAGCAAAATCTCTTTCACAATTTCTATTATCTTCGTCAGAAGCAACATCGAGTAGCTTCTTACTATCATCTAAAGATAGATATTTAGGTAACCTTTTTTCTTTTTTAGGAGTTTTCAAATTTAAAGCTGGATTATGGTCTAATAAAAATTGAGAACTAGCATCTTGGCACAAATAATGGAAAAATATTCGTATTGTTGATATTTTTCTAGCTCTTGTAGCAGGTTTACTATGGTATGTAGTTGATAGGTAACCTAAAAATGCATGAATATCATCTATTTTTATTCTTTTTACAGTATCTATTGTTATATCTTTAATGTATATTTCTTTTAAATCTGTTTCATTTGTCATATTAAAATGTATCTTTATAAATTTAAAAAACATAGCTAAATCATAATTATATTCCTTAATACTATTTGGAGACTTATTTAAAATTGTTGTTGAATAATCTAAAAAAGCATTCAAAAAGTCTGGATTTTCTTCTCTTTTTATCATGAAATTCACACTCCATTCTATATAAAGTATTATATATCAAAATAATACAAAATGGAATAGAAACTTAAAAATAACAAAGTGTTTTATTTTTATGTCTTTTATGATATACTGTACAAAAAATTGAAAGAATGTGATAGTCAAAATGAAAAAGAAACAAAAAGGAAAGAGACTAAGAAAATCAAAAATTCAAGATCAAGATTTAGAGCCAAAAGCAATTCAAGAGATGAAAAATAAAAAAGAGGATAAGAAAGATAAAAATGATAAAACAAAGAAAAACAAAAAAATAAAAAAAGCGAAACTGCTATTAATTATTGTTAGTATAATAATTATAATTCTTGGAATTAAATTAGCAATTTCTACTCATGTTTGGAAATCTATAGCAAAAGATATGACTCTTAATGAAAATTCAATTGTAAAAGATATAAACGGTAATACAATAGCAACATTAGGAAGTGAAATAAAAAAGAAAGTAGTTTCTTATAACGAAATTCCTGATAATTTAAAAAATGCTTATGTAGCTATCGAAGATGAAAGATTTTATTCTCATGGTGGAGTAGATATAAAAAGAACTGCTTCAGCTATTGGTTCATATATTATTCATTTTGGTTCTTCTTCATTTGGAGGAAGTACAATTACACAACAATTAGTAAAAAATCTTACTGGGGATGCTACAGATAGTATAACAAGAAAAGTAACAGAATGGTGGAAAGCATGGCAATTAGAAACATGTCTGTCTAAAGATGAAATTCTAGATACATATTTGAATATTATATATATTGGTCCAAGTATATATGGTGTAGAAGCTGGTTCAGAATATTATTTTAATAAATCAGTGCAAAATTTAACACTTGAAGAATGTGCATTTTTAGCAGGAATAAACAATTCTCCAAATTCATACAATCCTTTTTCAGATAAAGACAATTCAAGCAAAATTATAAATAGAACAAAGACAGTTTTAACAAAAATGAAAGAATTAGGATATATAAAAAATGAAGAAGAGTATAAAGAAGCTATGCAAAATGTTGAAAAAGGTTTAAAGTTTAAAAATGGAAAAATAGAATCAAGTGAAGGTATATATTCATATCATACAGATGCACTCATAACAGAAATTACTAAAGATATATGTGATAAATACAATATATCAGAAACTTTTGCTACAAATTATATTAATATGGCAGGATTAACAATCTATAGTACTCAAGATTCGGATGTTCAAAAACAAATGGAAACAGAATGTTCAAAAAAGAAATATAAACTTGCATCTAAAAATAGTGATGATTCATCACAAGCAGCAATGGTAATAATAGATCATAAAACTGGAAATGTAGTTGGATGCACTGGAGGATTAGGCGAAAAGACAACTGCGCGTTCTTTTAATAGAGCGACTCAAAGCGTAAGACAAACAGGTTCAGCGATAAAACCAATTGCAGTATTATTACCTGCAATTGATAAAAAGATAATAACTGCAGCAACGATATTTGATGATACAGAGCAAGATTTTGAAAATAATTATCATCCAACAGATTATAGCAAAAGCTTAGGAAAAATAACAGTAAGACGAGCAGTAGAATCATCTCAAAATATCCCATTTGTTGAAATAATGGAAAAGTTAAAGCCTAAAAATTCAATAAAATATTTAGAAAAAATGGGAGTTACAACATTAACTGAAGAAGATAATAGTCTACCTTTAGCACTTGGAGGATTAGAAAAAGGAATTAGTCCTTTGCAAATGGCAGGAGCTTATAGTACGATTGCTAATGATGGAATATATATAGAACCAACTTTTTATACTAAAATTGATAAAAACGATGGAACAGTATTTATAAAAACATCCCAAAAAACAAAACGTGTATGTTCAAAACAAGTAGCATATATCTTAAAAGAAATTTTAACACAACCAGTATTAGGGGAAAATGGTACAGCAACTTATTGTAAAATATCAGGAGTAGATGTGGCTGCTAAAACAGGAACTACTGATGAAAATTATGATAGATGGTTATGTGGTTTTACTCCTTATTATACAGCAGTAACATGGTACGGTTATGACCAAAATGAAAGTATAGAATTTAACCAAAGAAACCCAGCAGGATTAATATGGGCAAATGTAATGTCTAGAATTCATACAGGACTTAAAGGTGCAAAATTCGAAAATCCAGGAGCCATTTCAACTGCAACTATATGTTCAGCAACTGGCAAAAAAGCAAATACAGGATGTCCTAATACGTACACAGAATACTTTTTATGGTTTACAGTACCAGAAATTTGTAATGAGCATAATGGTTCTGAGATTAAAAATAATGAAAACATAAATAAAAATAATGTAACAGAAATTATAAAAGGAATTACTGATGATATTGATGCAAAAGAACCAGAACGAACTAATACAAATTCATCAATACAACAAAATGAAACGCAACCGAATAAAGATACAAAAAATCAAAAAGATAGCAATTCAAATAATATGACAAAACAAAATTCTACAAATGAACAAACTAATACAAGTACAAATAATAATACTTCTAATAAAACAAACACTTCAAATACTTCAACAAATTCAACCAATACAAGTAATACAGTAAATAGTAACACACAAAAAAATAACTTAAATAATTCGACTAATACTAGTGAAGATAACAATTCTGAATAATAAAATAAAGGGGGAATTAAGCAAATGAAAAAGATAGCAATAATAGAAAGATTAGAAAACAACGGAAAAAAGAAACCATTTAATATAGTGTATTATTTAGATTCGTCATATAGAAAAATATTTGATAAATTAGACGTTATACTTATTCCAGTAATTTCAGAAAGAAATATAGAAGAAATAAGCAACATATGCGATGGACTAATTTTAACTGGAAGTGCAAATGATGTACATCCAAAATATTATAATGAAGAACCAATAAAAGATAAAAAATATGATAAATTTGATGAATATCCTTTAGTTAAGAAATGCGTAGAAGAATTTAACAAACAAAATAAGCCTATATTAGGAATATGTGCTGGAATACAAGAACTAAATGTCATTTTTGGAGGTACTTTATTTCAAAGTATACCAAACCACAATTTAAAAGATCAAAGTAAACATATTATAAATATAGAAGAAGATTCATTTTTGTATAAAATATATAAAAAAGATAAATTAGAAGTAAATTCATATCATGAGCAAGCAATAAAAGATGTTGCACCAGGTTTCAGGATTGTGGCTAGATGTGATGATGGAACAATTGAAGGAATCGAAAAAGATAATGTTATTGGAGTTCAATGGCATCCAGAATCAGTATTAGATATGGAGATTTTTGAAGGATTTGTAACCAAAAAACTGCAACTGAGCATAGGAATGATATCATCTACTGAAAAATAAATAATTTTTGACTAAAAATAAGTCTCTACTTTTTAAATTTTTCCTTCTTATTATATATAATAAGAAGGAGAAATTTAAAATGGAAAAACAAACAGCTGGAAGAAATCAAGTATATTTATAGCAAATGTAACTTTTGAACCAGAATGCAGAAACAATTGGCATATTCACCATAGCACAAAAAATGGCGGACAAATAGTAATTTTTTGGTCAGATTGGAGAAAAAATGAATACGAGAATTTTTACAGGTAATTATGAAGAATGTAAGCTAGGAAATTTAATATCTATTTCAGGCGATAGAGGGAGAAAAGTTGGATTTGTTGGCAAAGCAATTCCTTCCTTAGCACCAAAAAGAGCATTTTGGGAGATTTGGCATAATAATATTGGTAGAATTTCAGAAGAGGAGAATACAAGATATTATATAGAGCAATATTATAATCAAGTTTTAACTAAAGTAAATATAGAAGAATTGTTACAAAATGAAACAGACCCAATATTATTGTGCTATGAAAAAGGACAACAGTTTTGTCATAGACATGTTTTAGCTGAATTTATAGAGTTGACCTATGGGGTAAAAGTAAGAGATATTAAAATTGATGAAAAATTAAACATTGATGAAAATACTAGACCAGAGTATATTAGAGAAGCACTTAAAGATATTATGCAAAATCAATTGGAAAGATAAATTACAATTTCAAGAGATGATTAAAAAATAGCATCTCTTTTTAAATTTTCAAAAGTAATGCCAAACAATTGTTTACAAGTATAAAAATAAATGATATAATGCAAATTAAATAAGGCAAATAGGAGGTGGAATATGCAAGAACAAAATATATATGTAGCAATAGATTTAAAAAGTTTTTATGCTTCAGTAGAATGTCAAGAAAGAGGATTAAACCCTCTAACAACAAATCTAGTAGTAGCAGATAGTAGTAGAACAGAGAAAACAATTTGTCTTGCTGTAAGTCCATCTCTAAAACAATATGGAATACCAGGAAGAGCAAGGCTATTTGAAGTAGTTCAAAAAGTAAGAGAAATAAATACAAATAGAAAATACAATGCACCTGGTCATATACTAAATGGAAAATCTTATGAAGACATCGAACTAAAAAAACATCCAGAATATGAATTAGATTATATTATAGCACCGCCTCAAATGAAAAAATATATGAAGTATAGCACTAATATATATAATGTTTATCTAAAATATTTTTCTCCAGATGATATATGTGTTTATTCCATAGACGAAGTTTTTATTGATGTAACACATTATTTAAAAACCTATCAAATGAAAGCAAGTCAATTAGCAACAAAAGTTATACATGATATATATAAACAAACTGGAATTACAGCAACTTGTGGAGTCGGAACAAATCTATATCTAGCAAAAATCGCAATGGACATAGTAGCAAAACATGCAACAGCAAATAAATATGGAGTTAGAATAGCCTGTTTAGACGAAGAAATGTATAAAAAACAATTATGGAATCATAAACCACTTACAGACTTTTGGAGAGTTGGAAAAGGTTATGCTAAAAAACTTGAAGCAAACGGAATGCAAACAATGGGAGATGTTGCTAGATGTTCAATTTATAATGAAGATAAATTATTTAAACTATTTGGAATAAACGCAGAATTATTAATTGATCATGCATGGGGAATAGAACCATGCACTATGGAAAGCATAAAATCCTATGTACCAACCACAAATAGTATAAGTTCAGGTCAAGTTCTACATTGTCCATATAATTATGAAAAAACAAAATTAATAATTAAAGAAATGACAGAGCTATTGGTACTTGATTTAGTAGATAAGCATGTAGTTACAAATCAAATTGTATTAGATGTTGGATATGATATAGAAAATCTTACGAATAAGAATATAGATTATAATGGAGAAATAACAATTGATAGATATGGAAGAAGTGTACCAAAACATGCACACGGTACAATAAATTTAGACCATAAAACTTCATCAAATAAACTTATTGGTGAATCTGTTATGAAATTATATGATAGAATAATTGATAAGCATTTATTAGCGCGAAGAATTAATATAACTGCAAATAATGTAATTAGTGAAGAACAAGCTGAAAAAGAAAATAAATTTGAACAAATTGATTTATTTACTGATTATTCAGAAGTAGAAAGAAAAAATGAGAAAGAAAAGAAAGAGCGAAATCTTCAAAGATCTATACTAGATATAAAGAAAAAATATGGTAAAAATGCAATTCTTAAAGGAATGAATTTTGAAGATGGAGGAACAACAATAGAAAGAAATGAACAAGTAGGAGGTCATAAAGGTTAATGGGAAAATATGATGATATTATAAATTTAAAAAGACCTGCATCAAAGCATCCAAAAATGAGTTTATATCAAAGATCTGCACAATTTGCACCTTATTCAGCTCTTACAGGATATGAAAGACAAGTTAAGGAAACAGCAAGACTAACTGATAGAAGAATTGAATTAGATGAGGAACTTAAAGTTATACTAGATATGAAAATACAAGTTATTCAGGAATTAATTTCAAATAAACCTGAATTAGAAGTAACATATTTTATTCCAGATGAAAAAAAGGATGGTGGAAGATATGAAACCATTTTAGATAATATAAATAAAATTGATATTTACAAACAACAAATGATAATGCAAAATGGTGCAATAATTGATATTAAAGAAATTATTGATATTAATAGTGATATTTTTAAAAATATAAATCAAGAAAAGATTAGACAAATAATTGGATTTACAAAAGATGAAATAATTGAATATTTATTTAAAGGAAATAAAGTAATTTGTGGAGGAGAAAGTTATGAAAAATAAAAATATAATGATAGGATTAATAATAGGAATAGCAATGACAATACTTTGGAGCATTGTTTTTGTGAATGTGTTAAATAGTATGGTAGGAATAGGAATAGGAATATGTTTAGGTATTTCTTTTGGAATATCTTTTAGTTTAATTTTTACCAAAAAAGATAAAGATAAGCAATAATATAAATCAATAGTGAGATTTCAAAGAATACAAATATTATACATGCATAATAAAATTTGGAAAGTTATATATTGATTTGAAAAATATCTAACTTTTATGTTACAATCATCTCGATAAATTACAAGTTATCGCACAAATTATAATAATTCAACTAATCGTTGATAAAGAAAAATACCCCACTCAACGATTAGTTTGTGTACTTTTTTTAGATAATAATTTACACTTAAATTGAAGGAGGTAAAAAATATGAATCAGATTAAAATAGGAAAATTTATAGCTAAATGTAGAAAAAAGAATAATTTAACTCAAATGCAACTTGCAGAGAAATTAAACATTACAGATAGAGCTATTTCAAAATGGGAAAACGGAAAAGGAATGCCTGATTCATCAATAATGCTCGATTTGTGTAATGAACTCAAAATAAGTGTAAATGAATTATTATGTGGGGAGTTGATTGAAATGAATAATTATAATGAAGTAGCAGAAAAAATGTTATTAGAAATGGCACAAAAGGAAGAAATGCAAAATAAAAAATTAATGATGTATGAAAATGTGATTGGATTTAGTTCGACAATATCTTTCTTAATACTAATTTTTGTTACATCATTTTTAGTGGAGAATAATATTGCTAAAATAGTGTTGTTTATATTAGCATTTGTTCTTTTAATAATAGGTGTTTCATTTGCATTAAAAATAGAAACAGAAACAGGCTATTATGAATGTCAAAAATGTCATCATAAATATGTACCAAAATATAGCCAAGTATATTTTGCAATGCACTCTGGAACTACACGATATATGAAATGTCCAAAATGTAACAAGAAAAGTTGGCAAAGAAAGACTTTAAGTAAGTAAAAAATTATAATAAGTAAATCAAATTACTTTAACAACATTAAAATAAGTAAATAATAAAAAAATTACGAGGTATTGAATTTAATCAATATCTCTTTTTTTGTTGCAAAAAATCAAAAGGAAGAATTTTAAATGAAATTATTAACAAAGGATTTAGAAGAAAAATTAAAAGAATATCCACTTGGTAGTCAAGATGGAAAGTTAGGAAATAGTAAGGTAATTGCCAAATTTTTTAATCCTACTGAAGTAGGAACTTGGTATATTATAGAAGGAAAATTATCAGAACTTGAATCAATTCAATTACCAAAAGGTAAATACTTTAAAAGAGATATTTTGGGCAATGAATGAAGTTACTTTTACAAAAGGGGAATAAAAGAAAAAATTGTAAAAGTTACAAATATTTTTTAATAATCAAAAATTTTATAATTATAAAAATAAATATTAAATGATAAATATAACTTTAATAAAACTAAAATTTAATCATAAGAGAAGAAGAATAATAATTTTTAAAATAAAATCATTGCCAAAGCTAATTTAAAAAAACATAAAATAATAAAATAGTAAATTATAATTGGAGTCACTTTAACATATCAATAAACAATAGAAGAGAGGTAGAAGTAGATAAGGAAAAGTGTAAAAAAGGGATATAGAACATTGCACAAAATCAAAGTTTTGTGCAATAAGAGATAGGAGCAAAATAATAGAACCCCTTTTAGAGTCCTACCCACAAGTTCTTGTAACTACTAGCCTTAACGGCTTTACTAGCTATTTATTAGCTATCGTTTGACTAACATTATTACTTTATTATTGTACTATTGTAATAATGTTAGTCTAGTCCCAGATATTTATTTCTAAAATCAATTTTAAATCAGTTTTATAATTTATCCTTATAATTTTACATCTAAATAATTTTTCTATTTTAAATTTAATTTCATTACTTAATAATTTTTATTTCATATTATATATTTTATATAAATTTTCCAAAAATCTTCAAAATGCCTATTTCTCTATATTTGTCGTATTTTGTCAACAACAAACTATAAGCCTTAAAAATAAAAACGGCTTAAAATCGATTCTCGTGCGTCGCTTTTTTGAGGTATTTTTGCATTTTTTTATATCTCTATATAAGTATAAAAAATTTGGTCATTTTTTATCTAAAATCTCTCAAACTCAGAATTATCAATATTTTGCTCAAATACTAAACAACAAGTTATATGGCTTAAATATAAAAATGGCTTAAAATCGATTCTCGTAAGCTGTTATTTTTGGCTTTTTAGAGATTACTTTAGTATCTGCAGATCATTTATATAACTAAAATTTTTATAAGCAACTTAAATAAATCTAAATTTAATATTTAGATGAATAATTTAATATTGCAATATTGTAATTGGCTTAAAATTGATTTTCGTAAGTTTAAATTATAATAATTAAAATACATATAAATTAAAAACCAAACATTAAAATTTGCAATTAACAAATGTTCGTTTAAAAAAAATTCTATAAATTTAAAATCTTTAATTTGTAATTTTTAAAATTTTAAAATTTCAAATATAATATTTTTTTATTTTTTAAAATTTTTAATTATAAATCTGAAGCAAATTTTATTTTGTAAAAACTTTGCACAAAATTTTTCTATATATTTTTTTACTTTTTTATATATAAAATATTTATATTAAATATAAATATACAACATTAAAAATATGGCTATCCCCCCTACTCTACTCATTTTTATTCAAATTAGAAAAAATTAGCATACTTTAAATTTCTTATCAATCGGAATAATATCTTCTAATAGATTATTTTCTGGCATTGCTTTTGTAAATTGTGTTGATGTTGTTTCTATATCTGCATTTTTACCATTTACTTGCTCTGCTTGAATTGATAATACTTGTTCAAAAGTAAATTGTACCATTGCTAATTTTTCTTGTCTTTCGGTATCACTACATTGTTCTGTATCTAACATATAATTTAAATTATATTTATACAATTCCAATGCTCAATGTTTATTTTAAATTTTCAGCGTTTAATTCTTTGAGCTCTTCTAATATAAATTTTCCATTTTTCATTATTAGTATATCATCAAAATAAATTTCTCCACCACCAAATTCTTTTCTAAGAATTTTAACTATATCCCAATGAATTGCTGACCTATTTCCGTTATCACTTTCTTCTAGTGCCATTCCAGGAGTTAAATGAAAACTTCCATTTATTTTTTCATCAAACAATGTATCACACATTGTATTATTAACATATGGGTTTAGTCCAAATGCAAATTCTCCAATATATCTAGCTCCATCATCTGTATCAAGAATTTCATTTAGTTCTTTAGAGTTTTCCTTAGCTGTTGCTTTTACTATTTTTCCATTTATAAAATCAAATTTTATATCTTCAAATATAATATCATTATATTTTGTTTTAGTATTATAAGTAATGTAACCATTAACACTATTTTTTACTGGACATGTTGCAACTTCACCATCTGGTATATTAAATGTTCCATAATATTTTTCTGCAGGAATTCCATTTATACTAAATGTTAAATCAGTTCCAGGTGCTACAATATGCACTTTGTCAGTTTTATTCATTAATTCTTTCAAAGGTTCCATTGCAATCTTCATTTTATTATAATCAACATTACAAACATTGTAATAAAAGTCTTTAAATTCATTTAGTGTCATATTACTTTTTTTTGCAAAATATTCGTTTGGATATCTTAAAATACACCATTTTGTATGTTTAACTCTTTGTTCTAAATGTACTAAAGCAGTATAATATTTGTTATATAATTCTAATTTTTCTTGAGATACACCATTTAAAGATTTATCTGATGTTGGTGCACTTATTCCTATATATGCTTGCATTTTTTTCATTATTTCATAATCTTTTTTTCCATATTCAATTATATCTTCCTTAGTTGCATTTATTAAAAAATTCCTTAAATCTTCGTAATTTATTATATTTAGATGTGGCTTTGCGTTTATTATTTTAGCTTGTTTTATAATTTCATTTGCAAGCTCTAAGCCATCTTCTCCAATTACTTCTACTAATATATTTTCATTTTCATTTAAAGAAATAGAATTATATATAAGATTGTGTGCAAGTTTTTCATTTCTATTATCCATCTCGTATTCTCCAATCATTTAATAGAATATTTAACTGAAAAAAGTATATCACTTTTATTTAAAATTATGCAATAGATTATAAAAAGTTTTTTTATTGCCTCATTATACTATCCCATTAATAATCATTTTAAAGTTTAATATATTTATATTTATTTTTATTTTTAACCTTAAATATTAAAAACCGTGAAAAGTGGTCTATTATCAAAGTTATTATACTATTGTAATAATATTATTCTAGTCCCAGATATTTATATTCAAAATCAATTTTAAACCAGTTTTATAATTTATCTTCATAATTTTATATCTAAATTTTTTTAAATTTAAATTTAATTTTATTACTTAATATATTATCTAAACCTTGTTGCAACTTGCTTTTCAAATCATTCTTATCTCTAATTATTACACTTTCTGGAGTATACTCATAATTTAACATATTGTTTACCTCCAATTTTATTCATTATTCAAAAAATTCATCACTAAATCTATAATTACATCTTTTTCTTTTGGATTTGATTCAGCAATTAGCAAAGTAAGAGCTGTTAATGTATTATTATCAATTACTTGATTTCCATTTTTATATAATATTCCAGAAAAATTTAGAAAATATATAAATAAGGTTGCTGCAATTCTTTTGTTTCCATCGGCAAATACATGATTTTTAACAATTAAATATAAAAAATTAGCTCCTTTTTCTTCTATACTCTTGTAAATATCTTGTCCGTGCAAAACTTTGATAAATGTTACCAATAATTGATTCTAATCCTTTATCTCTTTCAACAGCAAAAAGCGAACTTTCTTCATTAAATCTTAATTTATTAATTATATTTATACATTTTTTGTATTCAATTTTTCTATCATCTATATTCCTTCAATTTTCTTTAATGTTCTATGATCATAATCATCTAATAAATCTAATGCTTTTGAATATTCTCCAATTACCTTTAATATTTCTTTTGCATCATTTCCATCTAATCGTTCATCAATACGATTAGCAATATCTATCAATTTTATAGTTTTTTCTAAATAATCTAATCTTTTTTGGTTTATTGTATAACCTTTTAGCATGTAATCTTTTAATACACTAGTAGCCCATTTTCTAAATAAAATACCATTTTGTGATTTTACACGATACCCAATAGAAATTATCATATCTAGATTATAATAATTAGTTGGTTTATCAGCAAATTCGGAATTTCCGAATTTAGTCATATTCTTCTGACATAGGAGCCCCACCCACTAAATCTCCTATGCATATTATTTTATCTATATTTTTCTTTTCTAATTGTTCCAAAACTGTATCTAATGCTTTTTTATTTCCATGTATATCTGAAACTAATCCAATCTTCATAAAACTCATTCCTCTTTACTCCCTATTATTATCTTTCATCTGGTTGATTCCAAGTATTCTTTGTTGTCGCTGATTGTTTGTTTTCCAAAATTTCAATTCTTCTATTTGTTGTTTCTACTAATTTTTGAATACTTTCTATACATGGATTTATTTCCAATGTTTTTAAACTATTTTCAAAATTATTTGCTTTTATTTGTTTAAAGTATTCTTTTAAAGTTCTTATTGCCTTTTGTGGATCTTCTGTATATTGTTCCATATAATGTGGATAAATTAATAGAGCATTCATATACCTTGCTTTATAATCAACATTAGATTCTGAATTTGCTAATCTTCTTAAAACATAACTTAATTGTCTATTTGTTATTCCATATTTTTTCTGAATTTCAATAAAGTTTTTATGTGTTATATTTCCCTGTTGTTCCTTTATTTTTATTAATTCTAACTTTGCAAATGTTTCTACTGCATCATCATAATAACGAACAATTCTTCCCATTTCTCTATTTGTAGTGTCTTCTTTTGTAGCAATTCCTTTTTCTATTAAATATTGATTTAACATTGTTTCAAAGCAAGCTGGAGTTACTTCACCTAACATATTTCTAGTAGAATTGTTATTTTTTGCTATATCAAATGTATGAGATAATTCATGTACTAACAAATAAATATCTTCTATAGTTCCTTTGTAGGGCATATATACAGCTGATTTTCCATTTCTTGAAAATACACAAGGAATTCTAGTATGTACAGGCATACCATCACTTTTTGTTTTTGAAAAGTCCTCATTTCCATCCAACATATACATATTAAAACTAATATCACTATTTCCATCAATAATTTTTTTGGCATTTTCATATAGTTCTTGATCTAATTCTTTAAAAAATTGTAAAGTCACTTCTTTAGTTTGTTTTTCTGAAATAGGTTTTGTAATTTCATTAATATGTCTGTCTTTTATTTTTAATTCATTAGACATGATTTTAGAAATTCTGTATAATAAATTATAATCTGTACTTTTTTCTCTATTTTGCATGTTTTCATATATAAATTTATTCAAATTAGGTAATTCAAATTTGCTATGAGTATATTGTGAATCTCTATTTTTTCTCATTTTCATTTCTCCCTTTTCTAAGGCAATATATGCATATAATTTTATGTCATTTTACCATAAAATTATATAAAAAAATAGTATTTTATTCAATACTATTTTGTATATATATTAAATTTTCAAAATATTAATTCTAACCTAGTGCCACATCTAAAATCATCATAATAGTAAATCCTATTGCTACTCCAATTGTTCCAATATTTGAGTGTTCTCCAGATTGTGATTCTGGTATCAACTCTTCAACTACAACATAAATCATTGCACCAGCTGCAAAAGCTAATAAATATGGTAAAATTAGAGAAACTGCATTTGTTAATAGCATTGTAATTATAGCACTTATCGGCTCTACTATTCCAGATAAAGTTCCATATAAAAATGATTTTCCTTTTGACATTTCTTCCGCTTTTAAAGGCATTGAAATTATTGCACCTTCTGGAAAATTTTGAATTGCTATACCAATTGCTAAAGTACAAGCACCAGCCATTGTTATTCCTGTATTCCCTATTAGAGCTCCTGCAAAAGTGACTCCAACTGCCATCCCTTCTGGAATGTTATGAAGTGTTACTGCAAATACCATCATCATTGTTTTCTTTAATTTTGTTTTTATACCTTCTGGTTTTGTACTTTCCAAATGTAAATGAGGTATTACACTATCTAAAACAAGTAAAAATATAATTCCTAATATAAAACCTGCTGATGCTGGAATCCAAGGTTCTATTCCCTGTTCCCTAGCCATATCTATAGAAGGAATTAGTAATGACCATACAGATGCTGCAATCATAACACCTGCAGCAAATCCTAATAATATTTTTTCTACTTTTTTATTCAACTTATTTTTCATTAAAAATACCATTGCACTGCCTAATACTGTTCCTAAAAATGGTATTAATAATCCTATACATATATTCAATTGTAATTGAGCCTCCTAATAATTTTATTTTCATTGTTTATATTCATATATGAAAAATATTTCATGTTGCAGATTATATATTTTTATTTCTATAAAGTCAATAGAAACACAATAATATTTCTGTTTCTATTGACTTTAAATGACTTATTTATTTTCTTTAATAATATTTTTACTACATAAATACGTAATCAAAAAATATCCACCATATATTAATACTATAAATATAGCTGTTATAATAATTGATTGTAGATTAAAACTAACTCCTGCTGTTTTTATAATATTGTTACAAAACATTAATCCAAATATTGAATGAATAATAGCAAGAGCAAGTGGAAATATAAAGAATACTCCTATTTGCCTAAATAAAGCCTTATTTAAATCTTTTTCATCAACACCAATTTTTCTTAACATATTAAATTTTTCTGAGTTGTCACTTGATTCCGATAATTCTTTAAGAGCAAGTATAGCTGCGCAAGATATTAAAAAGATTATCCCTAGATATAATCCCAAAAAAGTTACAATAGCTCCAAGACCAACTGAAGCGTTTTTTATGTCTTGTTTTGTATTTATAGTTAATATATAATCTGCAAAATTTTCTTTTTTAATTATATTATTAATCATACTCTCAATTTGATTTTTATCACCTTTATAGTCAGCAATCATTAAGCTTGTAACTTTTTGCTCGTCTTTTAAGGCATTATCTGGTAAAACTATAAACCCATCTTCAGATTCATTACTTGTCATTTCATAAAATCCATGAATTGCTTTTTCGTATTTTGGATAATAATCTTTGTTATTTATTTCTATTTTAGTATTTCTTTTTAAAGCTTCATTTTTTATACTTAACATATTTTCATAATTTCCTACTACTATATATTCATTATCTTTTAAATCAACTTTTTCTAAATTAAAGCTATTTGCTATATTATTATAATCACTATTTTTCATTAATTTTATCGTTTTATTATAGCTTAAAAATCCTTTTTGATTCTTGGCTATTTCATAATAAGAGCCAAGGCTAGATTTTAAAGTAATGTTTTCATCTTTATATAATGAAAAATTAGTAATATTGGTTAAGTTGTTTTTATAATCAAAACCTAATTCGTTAAGTGCTTCTTCAAAACTTAATTTAGAGTTTTGCATTTGAATATCTGTATAATCATATTTGATTTGATCAGTATTGTAGTTTTTTCCTATTTCAATATCTAGTGGTGCATACTTGCTTAAATTTTTATTTAAAGAGCTTTTCATAGATAAAGAAGTAGAAAGAACACATATTGTTATAAATAGCATTAAACATATTACAGTCATAGAAAGTACTGTTGTATTTATTTTACTGCTTATCTGCCTTATTACAAAACTATTTAATTTTTTATAATATGTATTTTTATGCCTTCTAACTATTTTTAAAATTAAACCTGATAAAGACCAGAAAATAAAGAATGTTGATATGGCCCCTAAAGCTGCTAAAAATAGCATTTCAAATTCACTCTTTAATTTGTCCGTACCAGGAGCAACACGATAATAAGCATATCCTAATGTACAAGCTGAAATAATAAAAATTATTATGCAAAGCCAAGGATTTTTAAGTTTTATTCTTTCTGATTTATTTTTTGAATATATCAAATCAATAAGTTTACATCTACTTATATTTATTATATTAAAAATTATAACTACTAAATACATAATTCCAAAGTAAATTAAAGTTTTGATGCAAGCATTTTTAGAAAATATAAAAGTGAATTTTGTTAAATCTGCCTCAAACATATTTGCTACAATAATACTCATTAATTGAGAAAGTAAAAATCCTGCTAAAAGCCCTATTGTTAAAGAAATAATGCCTATAACTAGTGTTTCGAAAAATAATATTAAAGATATTTTTCTTTTACTCATGCCTAGAGTTAAATATATTGCAAATTCTTTATTTCTTCTTTTCATTAAAAATCTACTAGCATAAATAATTAGAGATGCTAATATAAATGACACAAATACACTTACACCTGAAAGTAAACTTGTCAAAAGTTCGAGAATTTCTTGAGTAGATGATGTTATATTCATCATTGCAGTTTGACTATCTATTGCATTAAATACATAAAATATTGCAACACCAAGTATAAGAGTAAAAAAATAGATGGTATAATCTTTTATACTCTTGCTGATGTTTCTTAATGATAATTTAAAAAGCATCATTCAAATCTCCTCCAAGAAGTGTTACTACGTCAATAATTTTATCAAAAAATTCTTTTCTAGTATCTGTTCCCTTATGTATCTCATTAAAAATTTTACCATCTTTGATAAATATGACTCTTGTTGCATAACTTGCCGTAAATGCATCATGGGTAACCATGAGAATAGTTGCATTAATAGTTTTATTCAAGTATTCAAATTGCTCTAATAACATTTTTGATGACTTTGAATCTAGTGCTCCAGTAGGTTCATCTGCTAAAATTAATTTTGGATTAGTAATGATTGCTCTTGCTGAAGCAACTCTTTGTTTTTGCCCTCCACTCATTTGATATGGATATTTTTCTAAAATTTCAGTTATATTTAATTCTCTTGCTATTTTTTTTATTCTTTCGTCAATCTTTTTAGCAGATATATTTTGAATTGATAGTGCTAAAGCAATATTTTCATAAGCAGTTAAAGTATCAAGTAAATTAAAATCCTGAAAAATAAATCCAAGTTCTTCTCTCCTAAATTCATTTAAACTGTTTCCTTTTAATTTAGTAATATCATTTTCAGCAACATAAATATGCCCAGATGTAACTTTATCAATAGTAGAAATGCAATTTAAAAGAGTTGTTTTTCCAGAGCCACTTGCTCCCATTATGGCAACAAATTCTCCTTTTTCTACTTCAAATGATATGTTATCAATTGCTTTTGTAAGGCTAGATTTGTTACCGTAATATTTTTCGATTTTATCGATTTTTAAAATATTTTCCATTTTTCATTTCTTCCTTTCTTAATTTTTAATACTATTTTATAGTAATATAAAAAATAGTATTAGTCGCTACTTTAATATTACAGAACATTACAGTTTTGTAATATTTCTTAAATTTCGAAAGGCTAATCTTTAATTTTATAAAAATCGTTTTTGCAAAATATAATTGTTATTTTTGTATATTCTTGTTTCTGTGATTCAATAATTATTTTATGTCCTAATTTTTCACATAGTCTTTTTGCAATATATAATCCCATTCCAGTTGACTTAGCTGTCAATCTACCATTTTCTCCAGTAAATGATTTTTCAAAAACTCTTGATATATCTTTTGGGGAAATACCAATTCCATTATCATAAATATTTAAATATATTTTCTCATTATCTTCTATAACATTTATTTTTATATATGATTCTACATTATCCCTTTTATATTTAATACTATTATTTATAATTTGATTTAAAATAAATTCTAACCATTTAGAATCTGTTAATACTTTCTCGTTATGAATATCAACATCAAAGCTAACATTATTTTCTAATAAATCATCTTTATTCTTTAAGGCCACATTTTTTATTATTTCTTTCAAATTTTTTTCTTTAATAATATAATCTTTCTCAGCATTTTCACTTCTTACATAATATAAAATTTGATCTATATAATTATCTAACTTTCTAATTTGTTCTACATATTTTTTATCGATTTGATTTTGATGGTTATGATTTAATAAAGTTAAACTAGATATTGGTATCTTTACTTCATGTATCCACATTTCTACATACTCTTTAAATTCAGTAATGCTTAGATTGTATTCTTTTACATTTTCATTCATTGATTTATTTATTTCATAAAGAGCTTGATAGAAAATCTCTCCTTCATAAAAATTTGGTTTATTTATCATTTCTAAAATCAAATACTTTTTGTCTAATTTTTTTAAAACAGTTGATAAGTTTTTATAAAATTTATATTTTCTAAAATAGTCAAAACTATTATTAATTATACAAACTATAACAAAAATTATTGTAATTGCTATCTTTAGGTCTTTTCCAACTTTAAATGCATTTAACATAAAAATAGTAATAACAAAACCAATAAGTGAAATAACAATTTGAGGCGTTTTATCTAATAAATATTTTTTAAGACTCATAATAATTTATAACCTTGTCCTTTTCTAGTTTCTATTTTATTATTAAGTCCAAAACTTAATAATTTACTTCTTAATCTACTGATATTAACAGTCAAAGCATTATCATTTATAAATTCATTATTATTCCACAAATCTGTCATTAAATCATCGCGAGTTACAATCTTGCCACGATTACATAATAGATAAACAAATATTATCATTTCATTTTTTGTTAGCTCTAATATCTTGTCATCTTGTTCTAGCGTTCCTTTTTGAGGGTTTACAATTACACCATCATAGTTCATGTCACCATTTGTAGTTTCCATTCTTTTAAATATATTTTGGATTCTTAATAATAAAATAGTAGGATTGTATGGTTTAGTTATATAATCATCTGCACCATATGAAATTGCTAAAACTTCATCAACTTCTCCCACTCTACTTGTTACCATTATTACAGGAATATTAGATTCCTTTCTTATCTCTTTTAATAACATCTCTCCATTCATATTTGGCAAGTTTATATCTAATAATATTAAATCAGCTTTTGATTTTAGAATATCGTCTTTAATATTGTTAAAATTTTTCAGTTCAAATGCTTCATAGCCGGAGTTTTCTAATAATGTTTTTAATTCATTTCTAATAATATTTTCATCTTCTACAATTAGTATTTTTTTCATTAATTTTCCTTTCCTTTTCCCTTTATTAATTATATTATATCACTTTCTTTCAAATTTTTACCTTACAATATTGAAATATTGAAAAATAAAACAGGTTTCTAATTGTAGAACCCTGTTTTATAATTTTATTTTTTGATTTTAAATTACTACAAGTCATTCCCTCTGTTGATAATATATTTTTTATATTTAATCTTCCATTACTTCAAATTCAAGATTTTTTTATTAAACTTTTATTTAAATCTTCTTAAATAGTGATCCATTTTTTCTATAAATTCAGTATTATTTTTTGTTTGTGTCATTTGACTTATAACTTGTTCTGTTACATCTGCAACAGGCATACTATTCATTGCTTTTCTCAATGCAAATACTGTTTCTCTTTCTTTAGTAGTAAGTAATAAATCTTCTCTTCTTGTTCCTGATTTATTAATATCAATTGCTGGGAAAATTCTTTTTTCAGATAATTTTCTGTCTAAATGTACTTCCATGTTTCCTGTTCCTTTGAATTCTTCAAATATAACATCATCCATTCTACTGCCTGTATCAATTAATGCTGTTGCTAATATTGTTAAACTTCCTCCATATTCAATATTTCTTGCTGCTCCAAAAAATTTCTTAGGTTTATGTAATGCTGCAGGATCGATACCTCCTGATAATGTCCTTCCAGATGATGGAATCACTAAATTGTAAGCTCTAGTTAATCTTGTAATACTATCTAATAATATCACAACATCTTTTCCGTGTTCTATTAGTCTTTTAGCTCTTTCTAAAACCATCTCAGCTACTTTTACATGGTGTTCAGGTAACTCATCGAATGTAGAATGTATTACTTGTCCTTTTATAGATCTCTTCATATCTGTTACTTCTTCTGGTCTTTCATCTATTAATAATACTATTAATTCAACTTCTGGATTATTTTTGCTTATACTATTAGCAACTTTTTTTAATAATGTTGTTTTTCCAACTTTTGGAGGAGCTACAATCATACCTCTTTGTCCTTTTCCTATAGGACACATAAGATCTATTATTCTAGTTGCGTAATCGTTAGGTGTTGTTTCTAATTTTAGTTTTTCTGTTGGATATATTGGTGTTAGTTCATCAAATCTTTTTCTTTTCATCGCTTTTTCAGGATGTTCTCCATTTACTTCCCCTACAAAAATTAAAGATGGGAACTTTTCTCCTTCTCTATATCTAGAAATTCCTTTTATAATATCCCCTGTGTCTAGTCTAAATCTTCTTATTTGCACCATAGATATGTAGACATCTTTATCACTAGATAGATAGTTCTCCCCTCTTAAAAATCCATATCCATCAGGCAATATTTCTAAAATACCTTCTGCAATTTCGTCTCCTTGATTTGTCAATTTGTAATCTACAATTGGTTCACCGTTTTCATCATAGTGCTGTTTATTATTTTCTTTATCTTCTATTGTTTCAGAATTTTCTTCTGCAATCTCGCTTCTTGATTCTTGTTGTAAAATTTGATGTAAAACTGTAATTAGCTCATCTTTTTTTAATTTTGATATATTTTTAATATTATTTTCTTTTGCTAGTGTTTTTAACTCTGCTAAATTTAATTCTTCTAAATCTTGCATAAATACCTCCTTTAATTGAGATTTATTAATTTTATATAAATTGGGGAAATTTTTAAGAATATAATAATGTATTCATTATAACACATTTTTTTCAAATTTTAAACAGATTTTACAAAAAAGGTAAAAAATAAGAGTGCAATAAAAGGAATGTATTATTTATATTACATTCCTTTATCTATATACACCTTTTCATTTGGATAAAACATATCTAATTTTTCTCTTGCTGTTTGTTCAATAAATTCTAATGAATTTACATCTTCTTTTTTCTTAGCAAGTTCTTCTTTTTCTTGCTTTTCTTCTTCTATTTTTTGTGATATTTCTTGACTATTTTTACTATATTGGTTTAATGTGTTTTGTTGACTAATTAGTGTAAATATAGCATACAAACTTATTATAAATATTAATAATTTTATATATATTTTTTTGTTCTTTTTCATAAGTTAATCTCTCCAATTCTAATGTACAAATCCTTACGGATATCATATTTATATATTTCTACATAAACTTTTAAATTCCTTCCTATATTTTTAATTTTTTACATTATTTTTTATTGTTTTGTTTCTTTCTAATATTTTTGTTGTTTTTTTCCATAATTTTGTAGAACTTTTGGTTATATTTATAATAACAAAAGAAACAGGTTTAAAAAATAATTTCTTTATAATCTTATAAAAATATTTAATTGGAAGTAATAAAAATTCTATTATTTTTGATACTATTTTCTTTATAAAATTTATAATTTTAACATTTATTTTTATAATATACGAACTAAACAAAAGCATATATAAGAAAACGCCAAGTATAATTCCAAAAAATATAAAAAATCTAATTTCTCCACTATTAAAAACAAAGATAGAGTATAAAATAATAATTCCAGTTAAAATCCAAAACAAAGAATCTTCTATATATGTAATTAAATCACTAGTTTTAAAAGTTTTCCTTAGTATTCTAAAGAAGTCAAAAAGTATTCCTATTATAATGCCATTTATTATAAAAATACAAAATAAATAAGCTTGATTCGTAACCATTATTGTCTCTCCTTATGTAATTAATTACTTAAAAATTTTACTAATTAAACTTCCCTTTGACTTTTCTAATGTTTTACTGTCACTATATGTTAAAGATGAAATATCTCCTTCTACAATCACCTCAGATGTATCAATACTTAACTTATTAATTCTAAGATTTTCTCCTTTGACTGTTAAAAGTCCTAATTCTGTTTCAACTATAACAACTTGATCATCAAAACTTAAAACATCTAATACTCCCGAAATACTTAATTTTCCTCTATTCTCCAAAATAAGATTTTGTATTACGCTTGTATTAATTGTTTTTCTCTCATCCATTGTCATCTGCCATACCTCCTTATTTAATTACCTTGCTAAATTATATATATTCAGAGTTTGTCTCTTTTAGAACAATAATATGATAATTTGTTATTAGTACAAAAATTTATTTTTAATATTAAAAGGATATAGATTTTCCCTATATCCTTTTGTTATTATTTAAAAATAATAGAATGAAATTTATCTACAATTTTATCTTCTATTATATCTTTAAATGTAATACTTATTTTAGACTCTGAAATTTCAAAATTAAGTATTTCCAACTTTTCTTCTTCAATTAACTTAAGTATGTCATGAATAGAATTGAAATTACGAATAATTCCGTTTCCGACAATTGATATTCTAGAAATATCTTTTTTTATAATACTTTTTATGGTATTTTCCTCAATAATATCTGAAATAACTGTTCCTGGTTTATGATTAAATGTTGATTTTGTTATAATTGGAATTTTAAATTTATCGCCTATTTCAACACATCTATTATGAAGCACTTTTGCACCTTCACTTGATATTTCCATCATTTCATTATAAGATAATGCAGATAATTTCTTTGCATCTTTTACTTTTTTAGGGTCTGTAGTATATACTCCATCTACATCTGAAAATATATAACAATTTTTCGCCTTTAATGCTGCTGCAAGAGCAAGTGCCGTGGTATCAGATCCACCTCTTCCTAAAGTCGTAATATCCATTTTTTCATTCATTCCCTGGAATCCTGCTATTATTACAATTTTTTCTTGCTGTAATTCATTTTTAATTCTCGATATATCAATTTGTTCTATGATAGCATCTTGATTAGTATTATTAGTATAAATTCCTGCTTGCCAACCAGTTAATGAAATTGCTTTATATCCCATCGATTTCAATAATATCGCTAATTTTGCTATCGAAATTTGTTCTCCACTGCTTAGTAAAGAATCCATCTCTCTTTTATCTATTGTATGTGATAATTGCTTTGCTTCATAAATTAATTTATCTGTTGTTTTTCCTTGTGCTGATAAAACTACTACTATTTGATGTCCTTTATCATACAAATCTGTAATTTTGTTTGCTACTAATTTTAATTTTTCATTGTCAGAAAGAGAACTACCTCCAAATTTTAAAACTATAGTGTCCATTAGGATCACCTCTTTAAAAAATATATAGAGCTGATTTAAATAAAAACCTGCTCTATATATTATATTCATCTTAAATTTATTATGTTAAAATTTTATATTTTCATTTTCAAATAACTTTCCATAAAGCCATCAATTTCTCCATCCATAACTGCCTGTACATTACCAACTTCATAATTAGTTCTATGATCTTTTACCATTGTATATGGGCAAAAAACATAAGAGCGAATTTGACTTCCCCATGCAATATCCATCTGTACACCTTTTAAATCCTCTATTTTATCTTTTTGTTCTTTTTCTTTTAAATCTATTAGTTTTGACTTTAACATCTTCATTGCAGTCTCTCTATTTTGAATTTGAGACCTTTCAGATTGACAAGCTACAACTATATTTGTTGGAATATGAGTAATTCTAACTGCAGAAGATGTCTTGTTTATATGCTGTCCTCCTGCTCCGAGAAGCTCTATAAGTATCAATCCTTAAATCATCTGGGTTTATTTCAATTTCTATGTCATCTGTTATTTCTGGTAGCACTTCTATAGATGCAAAAGAAGTATGTCTTCTTCCTCCACTGTCAAAAGGCGAAATTCTAACTAAACGATGTACTCCCATTTCACATTTCATATATCCATATGCATTTTCACCAATAATTTCAAATGTCACACTTTTTATTCCAGCTTCTTCACCTTCCAAATAATCTAATTCTTTTACAGTATATCCAGTTTTATTAGCCCATCTTGTATACATTCTATATAGCATTTCTGCCCAATCTTGTGATTCAGTTCCTCCTGCACCTGGATGAATTGTTATTATTGCATTATTTTGATCATATTTTCCTGATAAAAAAGTACTAATCTCAAACTTTTCTACTTCTTTTTGTAATTTATTACTATTTTTTAATATATCAATTGCTATTTCTTCGTCTGGCTCTAATTGTACTAATTCTGACAACTCTTGCAAATTAATAATTTCATTTTTTATTTTTTTATATTCAACTGTTTTGTTCTTTATGTTCTTAATTTGAGTTAATATCTTACTAGAATTTTTGCTATCATTCCAAAAATTTTCTTCCATAGTCTGCTTTTCTAATATTTGTAATTGTTCTTCTAACTTAGCTATGTCAAAGAGATTCACCCAATTCTTGTATTTTTTGTTTTAGGTTCTTAAGTAAATTATTATTTTCTTCTAATTCTAACATTTTATCACTCCTTTATCTGTTTTTGTTATTTAACATTAATTGTATTTCTCAATGTTATTTTGTATTTTCAATTATAATTATTTCACTATTTTCTCCTCTTACTAACGCAAAATCTCTGTTAGTATATTCTTCCATTCTTTCTTTTTTTACTTTTCTATTAAATTCAAATGGTTTATTCTTTATTATTTCAACATCTTCGTCATTATCATAATAATTTATATTTAAATAATATGGATCAAATAAATATGCAAATTTTTCATCTAACTTAGTTAATAAGCAATAATGATCACAATCTTGATATATTCTAACTATTGCTACTGCACCTTTTTTAATTTTTTCATTTAATTCCAAATTATAAATAGATATTTTATCTTTAGAAATACTAGAACATTTTATATTCATTCCTTTATTATTAGCATTTTCATTTAGCCAATTACTTAAAAACTCTAAAGCATATACAGATGTTCCACCTTTTCCTATTTCTCCTAAATTATTAGTTTTATCTAAAGTGTATTGCATAATAAATTTATATATTTCTGGAGATATTTTGCTTCTTTTAAATAAATATCTTAAAGAATTTAAAAGAGTAGTTGTCCCACAATCATATTCTGTTATTTGATAATCTAATGGAGTTTTTGTATATTCATATTTTACTTTATTTTCTTTCATATTTTCTTTTTTCCTTATTTCTTTATTTTTATATTATCATTTTACAAGCAATCTATGATCAAGTCAATAATTTTCATTAAAAAAGCAAAATTGCCTTATAGAATAGTTCCATAAGACAACTTTGTTGTTATTATGACAATGTATACTTTGTATTATCCTGAGCAATCTCTGAATCCAAAATACATTTTTTGTATTTGTTAGGATTTGAAAGAACATCAAACACTATGTTTTCAAACATATAATTTACAGTATTACTAAGCTCTCTAGCACCTGTATCAAGAACAAGTGATTTTTCTGCAATACTTTCAAACAAATCATCATTATAGATTAATGTTATTCCCATATTGCTAAGTTCATTTTGGTACCTTTTAAATATGGATAATTCTGATTTTTTTAATATCAGTGCCAAATCTTTTTTTGTAAGTTCATTCATTTCTACTATAGTATCAATTCTTCCTACAAATTCTTCTGGCAGACCATACTTAACCAAATCCTGCTTTAAAAATTTCGCTTTTGATTTATGAGTTTCCTCTTTAATCGAAAAACCTAATGGATTAGAATTTAACCTTTTGTCTCTAATTATATCTAATCCAGAAAAAGCACCTAAAAATATAATAATAATATTTTTAGTATCAAAATCAGCAAGCTTTACATTGTAATAATCCATTTCTACAGGAACTTTTATCGTTGTTCCTTCAATAATTTTAAGCAAACTTTTTAAAACTTCTGTTCCAGCAACATCATGAGATACTTCATGACCTGCTTTTTTATCAATTTCATCAATTACTATAATTCCATTCTGAGCTTTTTTTATATCCATATTGGCATTTTCAAGCAAATTCAAAATCATTTCATTTACATCTGCTCCATAATATCCTTCTTGGGTATATTTAGTAGCATCTTCAATAGTGTATGGAATATTAAGTCTCTTGGCTATTTGTTTAATTGTTTCAGTTTTACCTGTTCCACTATTTCCAATAACCAAAATATTTGATTTTACAGTTTTAAAATTTATTGCTCTATATATAGCAGTAACAATTTTTCTTACAGCCACATCTTGTCCTATAATGCTTTTTAGTACTTCTTTTTCCAAGTCCTTTATGTCTGGAAGTATTTCTTTTGGCTTTGATTTACTTCCTGTTGGTGTTTGTATTCCTGAATTTCCTGAGCCAAACTGATTACCTTCTTTTGGTTTTTGTTTTGACTTTTTTACAGTTTTCACAACAATTATTTTTTTGTTACTTCCTGTATTATAGATTTTCCGTACCTTTGCCATAATAAAACCTCCTTTTATGCATTTTACAAAACGCATAAATTATTATTGAAATTTTGTCGATAAAGTTTTCACTAAACCATATGAATCAATTCTGAAAAAATATTCTCTTCCAAGTAATCCTACTCTTTTAGCATCAACCTCTTCCACAATTCTTTCTGCAAAAATGTTTTTTGTTTGACTTTCTCCATGATTAACTAAAACCAATTTTAAATTTTTAAATTGTTTTAAAAACTCAATCATTTCATCAGCCTTTGCATGTGCAGAATATTCTGTTGTATATTCTACATTTGCTCTTTTCTTTGCAATCAATCCTCCTACCTCTACCATTGAACCTGTTTCAGCATTCTTTAACTTACCTCCCATTGTTCCTTCAGCAGTATATCCAGTAAAATGTATCAAAGTATTACTTCTTGATATATATTCTGGTATATATACCTGTGCAGGTCCATATGAACCCATTCCTGAAGTTGTAACAATTATTTTTTTGCTTGTACTCTTTAATACATCACTTCTGCTTTCATTGTCCACAAATGTCAAATTTTGAGGTAAAAAATCCTTCATTTCTGGTTTTATACCCAATCCATCTTTAATATATAAATTGGTATATCTAATTGCCAATTTTCCATCAAAATAGATTGGAATGTTGCTATCAAGTTCACAATTTTCTTGCATGCATTTTAACTCATACAAAATTTCCTGTGCACGTCCCAATGAAAATACTAATGTTAATACAGTTCCATCAGACTCTATGCATTTTTTAATGTTTTCTTTAAAAATTTCTTTGATTTCAGTGGAATCCATGTCTCCATAGGTTGATTCTTGAATAACAGTTAATGGTAATTCTAAAATCCACTTTGGTATTGGATTAACATTAAAAAACATGTTCTTATTGTTATAGTCACCTGTAAATAATAAATTAATATCTTCATATTCTGGATAACTAATTTGTACAAGAATAAGTGCAGCTCCAACAAGATGTCCATTATTAAGAAATGTAATTTTCACATTGTCGTTAACTCGAATCGTTTCATTATACCTACATGGTTTCAAAAGAGATAATGTTTTGTCTACATCTGCTTCAGAATATAAACATTTAACATTTTTTCTTTTTGATACTGAACTCAAAACTTTAAAGCTATCATTCAGGGCTAGCGGTAATAATTTGTTTGTGGTTTCTGTTACATAAATCGGCCTATAAAAGCCTTTTTTTACCATATATGGCAATCTACCAATATGATCCACATGAGTATGTGTAATTAAACAAAAATCGACTTTTTCTGGGTCGAATGGTAATTCATTGTTTAATTCATCATACTTCCTTTCTTGAAACAAACCACAGTCTGTAACAAACCGTAATGTTTCTCCGTTTGGAAATTTGACTATTGCAAGATTACATGATCCTGTAACTTCTTCATGCATGGCCATTATGTCTACATAGAACCGACATTTTTTTCCCATAAATAATCCTCCTACATTAAATTATTTTATTCAATGTATAAATACTTACATTGTAGTTTTATTTTATCACTTTAAAGTTTTTATGTCAATCAAAATTACTGACTATAATTCAAATTTTTCCTTTATCATTTTTGCAACTTTTTCTGCTGATATATTTGTATTATCAATTTTATAAAAGTTTTTAAATATTTTTTCTCCTTCTCCTGGTTTAGAATTTAATCTATATTTTTCAAGAGATCTATATATATCTTTCTCACTCCATTCTAAATCTCTTTTTGACTCTTTATGTTCTAATCTATTGGCAGTTTTATTTCTTTTCAATCTTTCTTCTAATGTCGTTTCCAGTTCAACTGTATAATTTTCTTCAAATAAACTCATCCATTTATCAGTTTCTGCTTTTTCTTTTTCAAAGTTATTTCCGAAATCGAAACATCCTGTAAAGATAATACCTTTTTCATTGCTTTTAGAAAATTCTTTAAAGATTTCATATCTAATTATACTATTCATCTTTCTAAAAGCTTCTTTATCATAGTCAAATATCAATCTAACCATTTCTATTGTCATGTGATTATATAACAGTTTATATCCTGTTATTTTTGCAAGTTCTTGACCTACAGTCATCTTTCCAACTGCTTGTGGTCCAATTATTTGTATGAATTTTGGCATATTCATTCCAGCTCCTTTCTATAAAAAAACTTGCAAAAGAATCTTCTTAAGACTCCTTTGCAAGATTTTAAAAATCTGTACATCGTGTAAATAACCATTGTATTATAAGGTTATCCTATATCGCTCGAAATACATTATTTCTTAGATATACTCTTAATTATATTTTATATCTTAACATGATAGTTTATATTTGTCAAATTTCCATATTCAATTCTTTCTAATCGCACGTATTATTTAAAATAGAATCATTAATCCTAAATTTCACTTACATATTTTTCTATTATTTCGTCTTTAATTTTTACATTAACATTTAATACAACAGCATATATTAAATAATATTCCCACAATATTAATTCTTTCTCCGTTCGATTTTTTATCAGAGAATATTTGCTTAAATAGTTTTTTAAAGCATAGGCTTTATTTAATAAAATTTTTCCTTTTATTGTTCTAGTGTAATTTTTATTAAAATGAATTATTTGTTCAATTATAACATATAATCCTATTAAAACAAAAACAAGAATAAATCCTAGACTGAAAGATACAATTATACTTAAGAAAAATGCTTTTCTTACAACACCATATTCTAGCTTATCTGCTCTAATTTTAGAATAATCATATGATATATATCCATCATGTTTATAATCATTCTCATCTTTAACTTCTTTATAAAGTTGTTCTATATCCTTTTCTTTTTCTAAATATATATATGCATGTCCATCATTTTCTGGATAAACATGATAATTTTGAAAGTGATAATCATCTAGCCATAGTGAAAAACAAAACACAAGAATTGGTACAAATATTGCAATTATTATTTTTATAATTCTAGATATTTTTCCTCCATGATTTTTTGTTATATATTTATTTTCTAATGTTTCTTTTTCAATTACTTTTTTATACATACTTGTATCAAATTCATTATATCTAATTAAATTTAAAATCATTTTTTCACTTTCAAGTAAATTAGATTCATCTTTATTCGTATATATGTATGTTCCATTATTTTCTTCTATATAACCTGTCTGTTTTAATTTTAAAATAGTAGCAGAAACGCTTTTTTTAATATCTACTTCAAATGTTGAAGTAAACATTATTATACTAGGAGAAACTTTATCAAGATCTCCTCTGTAATATATATATTCTTCATCTTTTTTTATCATTGCATTTTTTCTAACTCTAATTGAATAGAAAATCATTTTTAAAAAATGAAATAATACAATCCACATAAAAGGTGTAAACATAAATATTATTCCAGAATATAATATGTATTCTCCATTATAAAACATATATTCTGTTGAATAATGGTCTTTAAAATTGAAAGGCTCCGCTCTTATTATTAAGCATAAAATAATATATAGTATTGAAATTAAAATAAGTAATATATTTAATATTATCTTATCCCTCTTTTTGGTTGTAATTGAATTTGATTTTATTATTATGAAAATTATTATTGGTATTAATACCAATCCAATTATTAATGGCATTTTTATTTCTCCTTTTTTATTCATATACTTCAAAAGTATATATTTGATTTAATTTTTCAAAATAATAAACCTTAAAATTATTATCTTGTTCTAATATTTTAGCAATATTTTCTCTATCTTTATCTCCTCTAATCAATATTGATTTATATTCATGAGCTAATGTATTACCAGTTAAGAAATATTTTATATGACTATATTTTCCTCCTGTTCTTTTGGATTCTATTCGTGCATCACATATTATTATTTCTTTTGGTCCATTAATTAGATCAAAAAATGCTGAATAACAGTATAATATTTGGAAAATTAAAAGGATTGACATCCATATCGTACTCAAAATTATACTGCTTTTTTGTTTTTTATTTCTTTTTGTTTTTTTAGTTTTTATTATACTTTTTATATCCTTGATTAAACATATTTCACCAAATAAAGTTAAACAAGCAAATGGCATTAACATTAAAATCATTCCAAGTGGAACTGAAATTATTGTCCTAGTAGCATTAGCAATAAAACTTCCTAAGCAAAATAGCAAAACAGTAACTATTATTAAAATTACATACTTATTTTTCAAAATGCACCTCTTATTAATTACGTATAACGTATTCAATTTTCTCTATAAATAAAGGTATTGGGAAATCCCAATACCTTATAATATCATTTTAGAATCTACCAGTAGTGAATGTACATTTTCCTGTTTGAACACTAAATGTTGCGAATAAATAACCACCTTCTGTATTGTCCCACTCATATTTTAAACTTGAACTATTTTTGCTTTTCAATGTTCCTTCAACACCACCAACCAACTCGACAAATTGATCATATGTCAATGATTCCTTAGTATTTAATGCTTTCTTTATTTCACTAAATCTAGAAAAATCAACTTTGTCATTAGCGATTAATTTACTTGGAAATGAAATCTCTATCTTTCCTTCATTACTTTTTGAATATTGAACTTCTACATTTGTATCTTCTGTTAACTCCCAAACATAAACTTTATTTTCTTCGTTAGTACATTTTCCTTCAAATCCAATAATTTCATTTATTTCTTCAACTGAATTTTTAGGATCTATTAATTTTATACACTCAAAAACATCATGATTTCCTTTTGTATTTTTGCTCACTTCTGAACTAGAACTTTCTGTTGTAGTATCTTCCTTACTTTTTCCCGTTACAAATATTGTTACAACTATAGCTACTATAATAGTAACTATAATAGCTGCTACAACAATTCCTATTATACTTTTCTTTTTCATTTTTATCTTCCCTTTTTAATTATTATTTTTAATTTGACTAAATTGTTTATTTCATTGTTTTAATTTTTTTACTTTTCATATTTACTTGCAAATTTAGCAAAATTTTCCTTAAAGTATTAATATTAAGCATTTTTACCGCAACAATTCTTATACTTTTTGCCCGAACCACATGGACATGGATCATTTCTACCAACTTTTGGTCCTTCATTTCTAACTGTTCTATCTACATCTGTTCCTATTTTTGAGCCACCATCCACACTATGAATTGCCTCTAATGCTTCACCTGTTATCTTAACAGTTTCTTGTCTTTTTACTTCTCCTTGTTGTCTAATATGCATTAAAATTTTAGTTACATCAAACTTAATATCATTTATCATTTCGTCAAACATGTCAAATCCTTCTAGACGATATTGAACAACTGGATCTTTTTGACCATATGCACGAAGTCCTATACCATTTTTCAATTCATCCATGCTGTCAATATGATTCATCCATTTTTCATCAACTACTTTTAGCATAACAACTCTTTCAAGTTCTCTCATTTGTTCTGATGTAATTTCTTCTTCTTTTTTACTGTATATTTCTAAAGCTAACTTTTTCAATTGTTCAGCTATTTTTTCAGCATCATTTTTATTTTGTTTTATATAGTCTAACATATCAATTCCAAATACATTTATTATTTCTGTATTTAGAGATTCTATATTCAATTCTCCTGTTTGGCCTTCAACAAACATAGTTGGAATATTATCTGCTACAAATTCTATCATATTTATGATACTGTCATGAATATTTTCTCCATCTAGCACTTCTCTTCTTTGTTTATATATTATTTCTCTTTGTGCATTCATAACGTCATCATATTTTAATACATTTTTACGAATACTGAAGTTTCTACCTTCTACTTTCTTTTGAGCATTTTCAACCGCATTTGAAATAATTCTTGATTCGATTGGCATGTTTTCATCTGCACCTAATGTATTATAAACTTTAGTAATTGTATCTCCACCAAATATTTTCATCAAGTCATCATCTAAACCAATATAAAATTTAGACTCTCCGACATCTCCTTGACGTCCAGAACGACCTCTTAATTGGTTGTCAATTCTTCTAGACTCGTGTCTTTCTGTTCCTATGATTTTTAGTCCTCCTGCATCAATTACTTTTTGTTTTTCTTCTTTAATTTGTTCATCATATTTTTTAACTAATTTTTTAAATTGCTCTCTGGCTTCTAAAATTTCTTTGTTATCTGTTTCATAATATGTATTAGCTTCTTCAATTAAATCTGCTGAAACTTTATTTTTTCTCATTTCTTCTTTTGCTAAAAATTCACTGTTTCCACCAAGCATAATATCTGTACCACGTCCAGCCATATTTGTTGCAATTGTTACAGCTTTAAATTTTCCTGCTTGAGCAATGATTTCTGCTTCTTTTTCATGGTATTTTGCATTTAATACTTCATGAGTAATTCCTTCTTTTTTCAATAATTTAGAAAGTTTCTCAGATTTTTCAATAGATACTGTACCAACTAATACTGGTTGTCCTTTTTCGTGGCTTTCTTTTATGCTTTCTACAATTGCTTTATATTTAGCATTTTCGTTTTTATAAATTACATCATTTTCATCTTTACGAACCATTGGTTTATTTGTAGGAATAGCAACAACGTCTAAATTATAAATTTCCTCAAATTCTGCTTCTTCTGTCATTGCAGTACCTGTCATTCCTGATAATTTATCATACATTCTAAATAAGTTTTGGAATGTAATAGTAGCTAGTGTTTTTGATTCGTCTGCTATTTTTACATGCTCTTTTGCTTCAATTGCTTGATGTAGTCCATTGTTATATCTTCTTCCATACATAATACGACCTGTAAATTCATCTACAATTAAAACTTCTCCATCTTTTACAATGTAATCTATGTCTTTTTTCATTATTCCATGTGCACGTAAAGCCTGATTTACATGATGTACTAAAGTAGAGTTTTCTAAATCATTAAAATTCTCTAATCCAAAGGCATCTTCAGCTTTCTTTATACCTTTTTGTGTTAAAGATGCTGATTTTGCTTTTAAATCAACAATATAATCGTATTTTTCATTATCTTCTGCTTGATCAAAGTCTTTTACATCTTCTTCTACTATAACTTTGGGTGTTAATCTTGATACAAAATTTTCAGCCTTTTTATATAGGTCAGATGATTCATTAGCTCTTCCTGATATAATTAATGGTGTACGCGCTTCATCAATTAAAATACTATCAATTTCATCTATAATTGCATAATGTAATCCTCTTTGAACTAATTGATCTTTATATATAACCATATTATCTCTTAGGTAATCAAATCCAAATTCATTGTTTGTTCCATAAGTTATATCTGCATTGTATGCTTCTTGCTTTTCTTTTGGTTCCATTCCTGCAATTACAAGTCCAACAGAAAGTCCTAAGAATTTATATAATTTTCCCATCCATTCACTATCTCTTTTTGCTAAATAATCATTAACAGTAATAACATGAACACCTTTTCCTTCTAAAGCATTTAAATAAACAGGTAATGTTGCTACTAATGTTTTTCCTTCACCAGTTTTCATTTCTGCAATTCTACCTTGGTGTAGGATGATACCACCTATTAATTGAACATCGAAATGTCTCATACCTAGTACTCTTTTTGATGCTTCTCTAACAACTGCAAATGCTTCAGGTAATATGTCATCTAATGTTTTTCCTTCTTTTAATTGTCCTTTAAAATATTCTGTTTTAGCTCTTAATTCATTATCTGTTAATTTTGTCATTTCTTCTTCTAAGCCATTAATTTTATTAACAATGGGTTTAACTCTTTTTACTTCTTTTTCACTGTAAGATTTAAATATTTTGTTTAAAACGCTCATTTTGAACTCAATCCTTCCTTAGTTAATTTTATACTTTGTAACTATATCACTAAAATCTTTTTTTCGCAAGGTATTTGTAAAAAAAAGTATCTCTAATTGTTGTAATGTAGTTTTTATAGCAAAAGAGCAAAGTTTTATTCATATTTTTAATTTTTTAACATAAAGTTTAGTAAAGTTTATATTTTTAGAAATGAGGAAATTGATTATGTTTGTGTATAATGTAAAAATTAATGGTAGTAAAACATTTAAATTTATTTTTGCCTTAATGATTATTTTTTTAATTTGTATTCTAGGTGTTGTAATTTTTAAAGTTTTTAATGGAGCTATGAATTCAGAAAATACTTCTTCGTGTATTCCTCAAAATAGAGTTAATAAAATAACTGCAAATAATTATTCCAATGTATTAAAGGCTGTTCATGAAAATATAGATGATTATGTTGGAACGAAAATAAATTTTACAGGTTATGTTTATAGAGTATTAGATTTGAAAGAAAATCAATTTATTCTAGCTAGAGATATGATTATCTCTTCAGATTTTCAAAGTGTTATTGTAGGATTTTTATGTGAGTATGATAAAGCACTAGAATATGAAGATAATTCTTGGGTTGAAATTACTGGTGAAATTATAAAAGGTGATTATCACGGCGATATGCCTATTGTAAAAATAACTAATATAAATAAAACTAATAAACCAAACGATGAATATGTTTATCCTCCGGATGAAAGCTATATTCCGACAGCAGGTATTTTATAATATATGCAAAAAAGGCAAGATACATCTTGCCTTTTAAGATTGGAAAAATCATTATCTTCTGAGTCCAAGAATTCTTCTTATCTCTCTTTTTACAAATCCGGGCAAAGGATCTTGTAAAAAGCGTTCCAGTATTTCTGGATATTTCAAAGAATTGTTTTCAAAGAATTCTGTAATTAGAATTCTCTTAAACCTTCTCCGACTCTGCCAACCTTCCATCATGTAATAGATGCCGTATAGACATTCCAGAGGGAGTAATGGTATGCTTATAGGATGTTCTTCATAAATTATACAATATTCGATCTCTGATGGATTAATTGCATAATATATTTTCGTATTATATGTTAATACGCGAAAACCCGAAATGATGTCTACATCTACTCTACCTAACTGGTAGTGCAAATAAACATCTGATTCGCAATAGCCGTTACCTCCGGTAGCAACTAACTTTGCGCCTAGGTTTTCCATGATTTGTTTAACTGTCGAAATACTTTCCTTTTCGACAATTAGATCAAAATCATGAAATTCATCAACTATTCCGCGTAGGAACAAATTGAAGGAACAGCCTACACCATATATTACTTCCTTCTCTTCAAAGTCTTTTAAGATTTTGAATAAACAATTTTTCCGTTCTTCATATTCTCCGTCTTCTAAAAGACTAGAAATATTTGCTTGTGATTGGTAAATATAATCAATCATGTTGAAATTCCTCCTTAGCATAATTTACCAAAATAAAATGTTTATACTTAATATATTAACATAAAACTATGGTTTTGTCAATTAAACTACTGCTTATTAAGACTATTAAAGTTTGTTTTTATTAATTTTTCTATATATTCTCTATCATCTAAATGCATTGGGATGATATCAATTCCCTTTTCTTTTATTTTTTTCAAAACATCTAAAATATCATCAATCTTTATATGAGCACCGCCAAATCTTGAAACATCAAAGTAAAATTCATCTATTTTATCTAAATATGGATAAAATGGTTCCAAAGAATTTGTGTCTCCTGTATATAAGATAGTTCTGTTTTTAATTTCTAGAATGAAACCATATGCATCTAAATATTGAGTATGTGTTGTTTTAATGAACTTTAATGTATCTATTGATTCTCTTAATTCATATGCTTCTGGAGGAGTTCCAGTAATATCCAAATAATTCTTTATATACTCACATTTACTAAAAATATTAACTTTTTTGTGATGGATAAACCACAAATAAAGAACAAGTTGGCTTAAAGAACCTGCATGGTCATTGTGTAGATGAGTTATAATGATATTAATGGTTTCATAATTTTCAAAATCAAATTTCTCTTTGACTTGTTGGAAAACAGTGAATCCACAGTCAATTAAAATTAGTTTGTTTTCTATTTCTATATATGAAGAATTATTTTTTTCTCCAAATCCAGAATCCTTTCCTAGAAAAGTCAAGGTTTGTGAGGATTTTAAGTTCTCATCTGTTCCATCTGAATATTTTTTACGAATATGTAAATCTTTCACTATTTTACCTCCCTTTACAATTTTTTTATGTATATTGACTATCAATTTCCTTTAAAATAACATCATGTGCACTACCTTCTGAAATACTAACATCAGACACAAGGGTCAATCTTGCTTTTTCATGCAATTCTGGAATAGTAATGCTTCCACAATTACACATAGTTGATTTTATTTTTGCTACTGTAATTGCCAAATTATCTTTTAATCTTCCAGCATATGGAATATAAGAATCAACTCCCTCTTCAAAAGAAAGCTTCTTATCTCCTCCCATATCATATCTTTGCCAATTTCTAGCTCTGTTTGAGCCTTCTCCCCAATATTCTTTTACATAGCCATTCCCTTTTTTAACAGCTCTTGTTGGGCTTTCATCAAATCTTGCAAAATATCTTCCCATCATTACAAAATCTGCTCCTAATGCTAATGCAATTGTTATATGATGATCATGTACTATTCCACCGTCTGAGCAAATTGGAATATATACTCCTGTTTTTTCAAAATATTCATCACGAGCTTTTACAACATCAATTAATGCTGAAGCTTGTCCTCTTCCTATTCCTTTTGTTTCACGAGTAATGCAGATAGAGCCTCCACCTACTCCTACTTTTATAAAGTCTGCACCAGCTTCTGCTAAATATAAAAATCCTTCTTTATCTACAACATTTCCAGCACCTATTTTTACAGAATCTCCATATTTTTCTCTTACAAAATCAATTGTATTTTTTTGCCATACTGAATATCCATCTGAAGAATCCATACAAATCATATCAACTCCAGCTTCTACTAAAGCTGGTATTCTTTCTTCATAATCTCTAGTATTAATTCCAGCACCAACAATATATCTTTTATTTTCATCTAATAAAGAATTTGGATTATTTTTTCTTTCTTCATAATCTTTACGAAATACTAAATATTTTAGTTTTTCTTCTTCATCTAAAATTGGTAAACATGCAATCTTATTTTTCCAGATAATATCATTTGCCTCTGATAAATTAATTCCTTCTTTAGCCCATACTACTTTTTCTTTTGGTGTCATAAAATTATCAATTGGTGATTCAAAATCATCTCTTGATATTCTGTAATCTTTATCTGTAACTAAACCTACAAATTTTCCTCTTGCTGTTCCATCTTCTGTAATGATTACTGTTGAATGTCCTGTTTTTTTAACTAATTCTACTACATCTTTTAATGGTGTTCCTGATTTTACATTTGAATCACTAACAACAAATCCTGCTTTATGTTTCTTTACATGTCTAACCATTTTAGCTTGTGATTCAATTGATTGTGAACCATATATAAATGCAACTCCTCCTTCTCTTGCTAATGCAATTCCCATTTCTTCTCCTGATACTGATTGCATTATTGCAGATACCATAGGAACATTTGCATAATATTTTGCTTCTTCTCCTTTTTTAAATTTAACAAGTGGTGTTTTTAAAGATACCTTACTTGGGATACATCTTTCATCTGTTAAATTTGGTAATAATAGAAATTCATTAAATGTTCTTGATATATCTTCTAAAACTTTTGACATATTAATAATCCCCCTCTTATTTTTATATTAAACATAAAAATATTTTAACATATTTCTTTTTATTTGCATAGTTATTGTCTAATATATTTAAAAAAAGCTAAAACTCGTTTAATTAAAACAATTTTTAGCTTTTTTATGTTTTCTTACTTATTTACAACTTCTACATCTATATTAAGCGTTTCACCATTAATATTAGTTTCAGTATATTCTTTTCTGTCTTGGTTATAGATAATATTTATTGCTAATGTATCATGTTTTATTAATTCAGCATTTTGTTTAATTACTTCTTCAAGCATTGTATTTCCTGATATATATAAATTAATATTATCTAGTACTTCAAATCCTTTATCTTTTCTCATATTTTGAACTTTTGATAGAATTTCTCTTACATATCCTTCTTTTTTCAATTCATCTGTAATATGAGTATCTAAAACAACTCCTATTTCTCCTTCTCCACTAAATGCAAATCCTTCTTTTCCTTGCATTGTTATAAGTAAATTATCCGAATTTAATGGAATTTGTTTATCTTCTATTTCAATATATTCTGCTTCTCCATTTTTCACTTTGTTTGCTAAATCCATTTGATTTTTATTTGCAATTTCCTGTTTTATTTTTGGAATTAACTTACCATATTCTTTACCTAATACTGGTAAATTTGGCTTAATTTCAAAATTTACATATTCGGACATTTCTGCTCCAAATTCAATTTTCTTTACATTCAATTCATCTTTTACAATATCTTCATAATATTTAGGTAATGTATCTACCGAAATTAACATTTCTGATAATGGTTGTCTATTCTTAATATTAGCTGCATTTCTTGCACTTCTTCCTAGTTTTACTATTTTATATGCTAAGTCCATTTCTTTTTCAAGTTCTGGGTTGATATCTTCATTATTAACTTCTGGCCATAAGCATAAGTGAACACTTTCTGGTGCTTCTTTGTCTAATCCCACTACTAAATTTTGGTATATTTCATCTGTTATAAATGGTACAAATGGTGCTGATATTTTTATTAATGTAGTTAATACTTTATATAATGTGCAGTATGCACCTATTTTTTCTTCTGTTAATTCTTGTGACCAAAATCTTTCTCTATTTCTACGTACATACCAGTTAGAAAGTTCATCTGTAAAGCTTTCTATTTGTAATGCTGCTGATGTAATGTCATAACTTGCTAATTTTTCATCCACTTCTTTTGTTAATGTGTTTAATTTAGAAATTATCCATTTATCCATTATATTTGTTGGTTTAAACTCTTTATATTCTAGTGGATTAAATTGATCAATTTCTGCATATAAAACATAGAATGAATATACATTCCAAAGTGTACTTAAAAATCCTCTTTGTGTTTCTTGTACATTGCTTAATCCCAATCTTGTTGGAAGCCATGGTGCTGATACAGTATAGAAATGCCATCTAGTTGCATCTGCTCCTACCTGTTCTAATAAAATCATAGGGTCTACTCCATTGCCTTTAGATTTTGACATTTTTTGTCCTTTTTCATCAAGTATATGTCCTAAAACAATACAATTTTCATATGGAGTTTTATCAAAAATACATGTTGATATTGCAAGTAAAGTATAGAACCATCCTCTTGTTTGATCAACTGCTTCTGAAATAAATTGTGCTGGGAAATGTTTTTTAAACTCTTCTTTGTTTTCAAATGGATAATGTAATTGAGCAAATGGCATTGAACCTGAATCAAACCATACATCTATTACTTCTTTGAATCTTGTCATTTTTTTACCACATTCTGGGCATTTTAAATGTACTTCATCAATATAAGGTTTATGAAGTTCAATATCATCTGGACAATCAACTGCTTTTTGCTTTAATTCTTCTATGCTTCCTATACATTCTTGATGGCCACATTCACAATGCCAAATTGGTAATGGTGTTCCCCAATATCTATCTCTTGAAATTCCCCAATCAATAACATTCTCTAAGAATTTTCCAAATCTTCCTGTTTTTATTGTTTCTGGATACCAATTTATTTTATCGTTATTTGCAAGTAAGTTGTCTCTTAACTTAGTCATTGCAACAAACCAACTTTCTTTTGGATAATATAAAAGTGGTGTATCACATCTCCAGCAATGAGGATAAGAGTGCATATGTTTTTCTTTACTAAATAATTTTCCTTTTTCTTTAAGCCATTTGCAAATATCTTCATTACAATCTCTTACAAATCTTCCTTGCCATGGTTCTACTTCTTTAACAAATTTTCCTTCTTTATCAACCAAATTCACAAATGCTATTCCATTTTGTTTAGATACTAAACTATCATCTTCACCATAAGCAGGTGCAATATGAACAATTCCTGTACCATCTTCTAAATTAACATAATCTCCATGAATTACTACAAAAGCTTTTCCTTCTACTTTTGCAAATGGCATTAGTTGTTCATATTTAATTCCTAATAATTCTTCTCCTTTAAATGTTTTTTGAATTTCATATGGTATATCTTTTAATACTTTCTCAGTCAAGTCTTTTGCTAAAATATAAGTTTCAAATTTAGGATCCTCACTTGTTCCAACATTTGCTTTTACTTCTACATAATCATATGATTTATTAACACATAAAGCTAAATTAGATGGAAGTGTCCATGGAGTTGTTGTCCATGCCAAAATATATTTATCTTCATCTACTATTTTAAATTTAGCAATACAAGTTAAGTCTTTAACATCTTTATATCCTTGAGCCACTTCATGAGAAGAAAGAGCTGTACCACATCTTGGACAATATGGCATAACTTTATGTCCTTCGTATAAAAGACCCTTTTTCCACATTTGAGAAATTCCCCACCATACTGATTCAATATATTTGTTTTCATATGTTATATATGGATGTTCCATGTCTACCCAATATCCAACTTTGTTAGTCATATCTTCCCACATATTTACATATGTAAAAACACTTTCTTTACATTCTTTTACAAATTTCTCTACTCCATATTCTTCAATTTGTTGTTTCCCAGATATTCCTAGTTTTTTTTCAATTTCCAATTCTACTGGTAAACCTTGTGTATCCCATCCGGCTTTTCTGTCTACATGATACCCTTTCATAACTTTATATCTTGGAATAATGTCTTTCATAACTCTTGTCTCGATGTGTCCAACATGTGGCTTTCCATTGGCTGTTGGTGGTCCATCATAAAAAGTGAAATATCTTTTTCCTTCATTCATTGCAAAATTCTTTTTTATAATGTCTTTTTCCTTCCATTTTTTAGCTACTTCATTTTCCATGCCAACAAATCCATTTTTCAATTCTACTTTTTTATACATAAAACTCCTCCTTCTCCCTGTTTGGGCTATTTGTTTTTTGACAATTATCTTTTAAAAGATTTCTAAAGAATATAAAAAATCTCTTCATCCTATTTTTTTATTAGGACGAAAAGATTTTTCTATTCCGCGGTACCACCTAAGTTAGTAAATATATATTTTTTACAATACAATCCACTCTCTCTTTTCCCTTTAACGCAGGTATACGACTAGCTTACTTTATCTTTTCAACTAGTAACAAACTAAGGTGATAATAAATAATTTTTACTTACCAAATCACACCAACCTTTGGCTCTCTTTAAGATACTTAATTATTTACCGTGTCCTTGTTATAGTTTTTTCATTTATGTTAAATATTATATCACATTTTTTATGTTTTGCAATACTTTAATTATTTATTTTTTATTATTTTTTATTATTTTTTATACTTCTTATATTATTACTTATTATTTACTTTTATTAATATTTTTTAGTGAGCTAATATTATATCATTATCCTCTAATCCATTTTTCCAATCTTCTAAATGTACTATTCTAGAGTTTTGTAAATTCATTCTAATTCCATATGCTTGAAGTAACTGCTTGAATTCAGTATGTTCTATGTTATTTACTGCGTTTATTGCATCAAACTTTTCAAATTGAGCATTCATATAATTGTGCATATTTTTAAATTGTTTATCAATGCTTTTTTGCATTGTATCTAAAACATCTAAAATTTCTTTTCTGTCTCTTTTTCTTTCTTCCTCTAAATTTGATACTACTTTTTCTATAGAATCTAACCTACTGTCTGCTAAATCTAATCTGCTGTCCATTAATTCTAATATTTTTTCATTTTGTATCCAACGTTTTTCATTCTGAGCCCATCGCTTATCGTTTTCCTCCCAGCGTTTATCATTTTCTTCCCAGCACTTGTTGTTTTCCTCCCAGCGTCTATCATTTTCTTCCCAACGCTTGTTATTTTCGTTTCTAAATTCTCTAAGTTCCTGTAATACAGTCATAATTGTAACATTTTCTTCCATAAATTCACCTCCCTTCGTAGTAATTAATAAGTAAAACTTGTCCTTTTGCTTATGGTTGATATTTAATCATATATTCTAGTTGTTGTCAATATAAAAAAGATAAAAAATTAATTTTTTATCTTTTTTATTGTTACAGTTCAGTAAGAAATGATTATGGTGTCCAAGCTTTGGCTCCCACTATAACACTTGAATTTTATTTAATGACGTTTGATTGGAATGAAAAATAGAAAATCTTTTACAAGAAAATGAGTAATGTTCACGGGCAAAATTATTATTATATAAATTTAAACTTTTCTCGGTTCAATACATAATCCAAGAATTTCTAAAATAATTTAATGGCACCCTTTCACTTAGTCCGAGCTAAAGCTCGACGCGAACATTTTCCATTAAATTATTTAAGAAATTCTAAGATTACTTCAATTACATTCAAAAAGTTTAAATTTATATAATAATAATTTTGAACCTGAGTGAAAGCGCCTTGTTTTCTTGTATTAGATTTTCTTTTTGAATAAAATGAAAAGACATTAAATAAAATTCAAGTGTTATAGTGGGAGCCAAAGCTTGGACACCATAATCATTTCTTACTGAACTGTAACTTTTTATTATAGTAATTATGCAGTTAAACTTTCATAATATGCATTATATAATTTATTATAATATCCATTTGGAATATTTATCAGCTCCTTATGACTTCCTTCTTCAATAATCCTTCCATTATCCAATACTATAATTTTGTTTACATTAATAATAGTGGAAAGCCTATGAGCAATAAAGATAGATGTTTTCTCCTTTGATATTTTATCAATTGACTTTTGAATTAGTTCTTCTGTTTGAGTATCAATATTTGCTGTTGCTTCATCTAATATAAATATAGATGGATTATGAGCAAATATTCTTGCAAAAGCTAATAATTGTTTTTGTCCAGCTGAGAATGAACTTCCCCTTTCTTGCGCTATTTCATATATACCATTTGGAAGAGATTCTATGAATTTTTCTGCTGATGATAGTCTTATTGTTTCCATGATTGCCTGTTCTGATAAATTTTCATTTAATTCTATATTTTCTTTAATTGTTTTGGCAAAAATAAATGGATCTTGAAGAATAACTCCTACTTTTTTTCTAAGCAAACGTAAATTAATTTGTTTTATATTTATACCATCTAATAAAATTTCTCCTTTTTGCACTTCATAAAATCTATTAATTAAATTAATAATTGTTGTTTTTCCTGAACCAGTTTTGCCAACCAAAGCTATACTCTGTCCAGGTTCAATTGTAAAACTTACATCTTTTAAAATCCAATTCTCTCCCTCATAAGCAAACCACACATTTTTAAATTCAATTTTTCCTTTTATTTCTTTTAATTTGATTCCATCTTCAAAATCTTCTAGATATTCTTTATGTTCTAAAATGTCATATATTTTATTAACTGAAACTAATGCTTCTTGTATCGTTTCAAAATTTTCTACAATACGATTAATCGGTTCAAATATTTGCTTTATATAAGTAATAAATATATAAATAACACCTACTTCTAAACTAATTCCAAATAAATGATTTATAGTAGCCCATATAATAATTGATACTCCTAAATTTTCAAATATCAACATAAACGCAACTAAAAAGCCCTCTGTAAATGCTGTTGGAACTCTTGATTTCCAAAACTTATTGCATAGCTTTTCACATTCCTTTTCCTTCTCTTTTTGTCTATTAAATATTTTTATTAATTTTACACCATAAATTGATTCTGCTAAAAATATATTTAACTTTGTTTTTACTTTTTTAGAATATTCTTGTACTTGATTACTAATTTTAGTAATAAAAATTGATGTAAAAATAACAAATGGAACAAGTAAAAAACATAAGCATGCTAGTCTATAATCAAGTACTAGCATCATTGTTGCAAATACAATAATCAATACTATATCTTTTACAAATGTTGTAATAACATCTTTAAAAAGAGTTGTAATATCTTCTACATCACTTGTAATTCTAACAAACAACGTTCCAGATGGCGTCTTATCATGAAAAGGAATATTAGTATATTGAATATATTTGTATAATTTATTTCTGATTGAGTAAATAACGTTTTCTCCCATCATGCTTGTTGAAGTAGTTACTATAAAATCTAAAATATTTCCTATTAATACAATAGCAATATAAATAGATCCTATAATTCCTATTGATATAATTCCTTTTTGCCATAATCCACTACTCAAATAGTCATCCATAACAATCTTAATCAAATATGGCTTTATTACTTCTCCAATATTAATAATAATTGATAAAATTGATATGATAATTATTGCCTTTGTTTGTGGTTTTAACATTTTATAAACTCTTTGTAATGTTTTATTTTTCATTTGTTTCTCCTTCACTATAATATTATACCAAAAAAATAGGTTCTGCTTTTGTTGATTGTTGATTGTAAAATCCACTATAAATTCCTTCATTTTGTATCAACTGTTCATGTGTACCTTCTTCAACTATGTTTCCTTTATCCAATACAATAATTTTATCACTATATTTTACATCTGATACCTTGTTTGAAATAATAATACAAGTTTTTTCAGAAGATAATTCTTTAATATTTTCTATCAATTTTTCGGATGTTCTGTTATCTAACGCAGAAAAAGTATCGTCAAAAATTAATATCCTACTTTCTTTTAAGAATGCTCTAGAAATAGATACTCTCTGTTTCTGTCCTCCTGATAAATCTCCTCCTCTTTCTCCTATTACTGTTTCAATTCCTTTTGGCATCTTTTTTATATCTTCATACACAATAGCTTTTTTAGTACTTTCTTTGATTTCTTCATCATCATATTCATCTCTAAATAAACTAATATTTTCCTTCAATGTAGATGAAAATAAGAAATTATCCTGAGTAATATAACATATATTGTTTCTTAGAGTTTCTATAGGTATTTGATTAATATCTTTACCATCAATTTTTATTTTTCCATCTGGTACACTATATAGTCTTTCTAACAAATTCATTAAAGTGGTTTTTCCACTGCCTATTGTACCTATAATTCCTAATGTTTGTCCTTTTTTTATTTCTATATTAATATTTTCTAACGCCTTATCAATCATTCCTGGATAATTAAAACTCAAGTTTTGTATTTTTATATTTCCTTCTAATCTTTCTTTTGGCAAACTTTTTTCATTTAACTTTTCTGGTTCTAATTCATACATTTTTTCTAATCTATGATATGATATCTGTGCTCTTTTAAATCTTGAGATCAATTGTGGAAGCCAAATAACTGGATTTACAAATAAAGCAATATAACCATTAAATGTAACCAATTCTCCTATTGTTATCGTTCCATCTATTACTAACCTAGAACCATATAACAAAGAAATTGCATAACATATTCCAAAACACATATTTAAACACATAGTTAATAAATTAGAATAAATATCAACTGTATTATCACTTTGTCGTACTTTTCTATTTTTTCTAATAAATTCTTTTAATTGTTCTCCTTCACAAGAATAAGCTTTTGTTGTTCTTATACTATCTGTACTTTCTTGAATGTATTCTGACATTTCAGTAAATCTGTCTTGTGCTTTTTTAAAACTAATTTCTACATATTTTTTAATGACAACAACTAAATAACATCCTATAATAATAGGAATCATAATAGCAATTGTTAATTGTAGATTTACTCCTTGTATCATTTGAAATGTTGCAATAACAAATATAAAAATTATTCTTGTCCCATGAGATAAAATTCTACGCATAGTCGTTCTGATTTCGTTTATATCTTTCATAAAATAAGACATAATCTCTCCATTTTTTATATTTTGTATATCTTTTAATTTTAATTTTAAAAATCTCTGAAATAATTTTATCTTTATATCTTTTTCAAATTTTCTAGAAATGCTTGTTTCAAAATATTTCCAAGGTATTCTTACAATTAACAAGACAATACATATTCCTAAAAGATAATATGTATTGTTTATAATATTTTGTTTATTTGCTTCTATATCATATAGCATATCCACTATATTACCAATAATTTTGGCTGGATATGTTAATAAATATATATTTATTCCGAAGCAATATAACCTGTAATAATATTTCCCATTTGTATTTCTTTAGTATATCTATTATAACTTTTTTCATAACATCCTCTTCCTATGTAACATATATTTGTCTATTTATTTTCGTCTTTATTTGCTAGGTTATATAATGCATCCATATTAAATCCTATACTCTGATTTCTTGTAAATTGATTTTCTTGCATCTTCCTTTGAAGATTCATTAATTCTATTTCATTTTTAAAATCTAATTCATCTTCATCAAATTCAAATTTCATGTTGAATTCCTCCATTTATTATATAATATTTACAAGCCTTTGTGTTTCTTTTGCTATCATTAGTTCTTCATTTGTAGGTATTACATACACCTTAACTTTTGAATCTGGTTTAGAAATCACTTTTTCTTCGCCTCTCATATTGTTTGCATCCGCATCTACGTCTACTCCCATAAAAGTTAATTTTTCGCAAATTCCTTTTCTAATATTAATTTGATTTTCTCCTATTCCTCCTGTAAATACTATATAATCAATTCCATTCATAGCTACTGCATATTTAGCAATATAACTTGCAACTGCATATTTAAAACTTTCCATAGCAATTTTTGCTCTTTCATTGTCCTCATATGATTCTAATTCAATAACTCTAAAATCTGGAGCTAATCCTGATATTCCAGCAACTCCTGATTTTTTATTTAATATATTTTCCATTTCAGCAGCTGATATATTTTCTTTTTTCATAAGATATGTTAAAACAGATGGGTCTAAATCTCCACTTCTTGTTACCATTGGAATTCCACCTAATGGTGTTAGTCCCATACTTGTATCGATTGACTTTCCGCCATCTACTGCACAAATACTAGAACCTTGACCTAAATGACAAGTTACAATTTTTAAATCTTCTATATTTTTATTTTCAATTTCAGCAAGTCTTTGTGAAACATACATATGTGAAGTTCCATGAGCACCATATTTTCTTACTCCATATTTTTTATAATACTCATATGGTATTGGGTAAACATATTTTTCTTTAGGCATAGTTTGATGGAATGTTGTATCAAATACTGCTACCATTGGTTTTCCAGGCATAACTTTCTTACAAGCTTCCATCCCAAGAATAGCTGCTGGATTGTGTAATGGTGCAAACTCTGAACATTCATCAATTTGTTCTATTACTTTATCATCAATTACTGCTGATTCTTTAAATATTTCTCCTCCGTGAACAACTCTATGTCCAATAGCTTCTACTTCATCCAAACTATCAATTACTTTGTATTCTGGATTAGTAAGTTGAGCTAATGTAAACTCAATAGCTTCTTTATGATCATATGCTGGCTTTTTAATCTCTACTTTCTTTCCTTGTGCTTTGTGTGTAATAAAAGCTTCTTTTTCTCCAATTCTTTCATATTTTCCAGAAGCTAGGACCTCCTCTGTTTCCATATCAATTAATTGATACTTTAGTGATGAACTACCACAATTTAATACTAAAATCTTCATTTTTTACTCTTCCTTTCTTTGAGACACTTGAGGGACAGGTCTTAAATGTCTCATTTAATAAATATAAATATACTTTACATAGTTTCTACATTGGCAATGAGACATTTAAGACCTGTCCCTCAAGTGTCTCATTGTTTCTCTTGCTATCATTAATTCTTCATTTGTAGGTATTGTATAAACTTTTATTTTTGAATCTTTAGATGATATTTCTGCTTCTTCTCCTCTTGTTTTATTCTTTTCTTCATCAATTTTCACTCCAAAAAATTCCAATTTTTCGCAGATTGCCTTTCTTGATAATGGTCCTTTTTCACCTACACCTGCTGTAAATGTTATTACATCTACTCCATTCATAGCTACCATACATTTTGCTATATAACTTGCAACTGTATCATGAAATATATCTAAAGCTAGTTTTGCATGATGTCCTCCTGATTCAGCATCTACTTCTATATCTCTAAAATCTACTGATACCATTGATACACCATATGCTCCTGATTCTTTGTTTAAAATTTCTTCTGCTTCTTTATATGATAATCCCTCTTTTTGCATTATATAAGTTACAACAGATGGATCTAAATCTCCGCTTCTTGTTCCCATAACTATTCCGCCAAGAGGTGTAAGTCCCATACTTGTTTCAACTGACTTACCATCTTGAATTGCACATACACTTGCACCTTGGCCTAAATGACAATTTATTATTTTTAATTTTTTTATGTCCTTTTGCATTAACTCTGCAACTCTTTGAGATACATATTGATGAGAAGTTCCATGAAATCCATATTTTCTTACTTTATATTTTTCATAATATTCATATGGTATTGGAAATATATATCTTTCCTTTGGCAAAGTTTGGTGGAATGCTGTATCAAATACTGCTACCATCTTCACATTTGGTACTACCTTTCTACAAGCTTCCATTCCAAGGATAGCTGCTGGATTATGTAATGGTGCTAATTCACTGCATCTTTTTATTTCTTCAATTACATTATCATCAATTATAACTGCATCTGAAAATTTTTCTCCACCATGTACTACTCTGTGTCCAATTCCTGCTAATTCATTTAAATCTTTTATTACTCCATAATGATCATTTGTAAGCCTGCTTAATACAAACTTAATTGCTTGTTCATGGTTTTGGGCTTGATGTTCAAATTTATGTTTTACTCCTTTTACTTTATGTGTTAAAAAAGAATTTGGTTGACCTATTCTCTCAAAATAACCTTTTACTAGCATTTCCTCTGTTTCCATATCTATCACTTGATATTTTAAAGAAGAACTACCAGAATTTAGAACTAAAACTTTCATACTCTCTCCTTAATGATCAAAATCTATATTTTAAAATAGATTGACCTTTTTTATTTTTATTGGCTTCATATCTATTATGAATCAACTATTTTTCTTGTGCTTGTACTGCTGTTATTGCAATAACTCCTGCTATATCATTGCTAGTACATCCTCTTGATAAGTCATTTACTGGTCTTGCTATTCCTTGGCAAAGTGGTCCATATGCTTCTGCTTTTCCTAATCTTTGTACTAATTTATATCCAATATTTCCTGCATTCAAATCTGGGAATATTAATACATTGGCATTTCCCTCAATAGGACTTCCTGGTGCTTTAAAGTTAGCTACTTCTGGTATAATAGCACTATCTAATTGAAGTTCTCCATCTACTAATAAATTTTTGTCTTTTTCTCTAACTTTTTCAGTTGCTCTTATTACCTTTTCTGTAGATTCTGATTTAGCACTACCATAAGTAGAATATGAAAGCATTGCAACTTTTGGTTCTTTTCCTACTAATTGTCTAAAACTTTTACTTGATGATATTGCAATCTCAGACAATGCTTCATCATCTGGGTTTTCATTTAATCCACAATCTCCAAATATAAAAGTTCCATTTTCGCCATACTCACAATCTGGTACAGTCATAAGAAAAAATGCTGAAACTAACTTTGTATCTGGAGCTGTTTTTAATATTTGTAATGCTGGTCTTAATGTATCTGCTGTTGAATGAATTGCTCCTGATACCAAACCATCCGCTTCGCTTTTTTCATCTTTAAGCATTAACATTCCAAAATATACAGGATCTTTTACTAACCCCTTTGCTTTTTCTAATGACATTCCTTTTTGCTTTCTTAATTCAAATAATAAATTTACATATTCTTCATATTTTTCAGAGTTTGTTGGCTCTATTATTTGTGCTCCTGATATATCAATTTTATTTTCAAGTGCTTTTTCTTCAATTTCTTCTTTATTTCCTACTAAAATAATTTTTGCATATCCTTCTTTTAATACCTGCTCTGTTGCTTTTAATGTTCTAATATCTTGTGCTTCTGGAAGTATTATAGTTTTTATATCTTGTTTTGCTCTTTGTTTTATTTCTTCTATAAATGACATTTTTTCCTCCTTATTCTATTTTACATACATTATATAAGTAAAATATAAAAAGCACAAGTATTTTTTTAAATCTTGTGCTTTAAATTGTTGTTTTAAATATCCAATCTGTTTATCTACATTAAACTCTTTATCTCTTCATCCTGTTGTAATTCATGAGAAATAAAATGATATGCTTGTTTATTTTGTTTTACTGCAATTATTGCAAGTTCCTTATCATTTCTTAATCTTTCACTTGCATATTTTATTATTATACCTTTATTTTCTACTGCTAATTTTACTATTTCTCTATCATCTCTTATTTCCTTGCTTGCAAAATATAAAGCTTGTCCATAACTTTTACAAGCTTGTTTAATAACATCTTTATCTTCTCTCAATGTCTCAGAAGCATAGCATACTGTCCAAGGAGCTCCTTCTACTCCTTTCATAATAACTTCTTTATCATTTTTTAAATTAAGACTAGCAAATTCCAAAGCCTCTGCATCTTGTCCTAAAGCTGTCATTACAACTTCTTTATCATCTTGCAATTCCGGAGATACTAGATCTAAAAATTTTCCATTTTCACTTACTGCCTTTAATACAAAATCCTTATTATTTTTATTCTCTATGACTTCTTTTTCATTCATTATCTCATCTTCCTTATTTTAATTTCGCAATTAAAGCTTTAATTTTTATTCCTTGCTCTGAAAACATTTTCTCATGCTCAGTTTCAATATTTTTTTCAAATATTGGTTCACTGTGTAAATCATATGTCTTTTTTAATATTTCAAATCCACTTTCTTTAAAATATATTAAGCTTGATTCAAATAAGCTGTCATCATCTGTTTTAAAATATATTTCAGATTCAGGTTTCAAAAATTCTTTATATTTTTCTAACTGTCTACTATGTGTTAGCCTTTTCTTTCTATGTTTTCCTTTTGGCCAAGGATTGCAGAAGTTAATATATATTCTTTCAACTTTATCTGCTTTTTCTAGTATTAAATTTATTCTTTCTATGTCAAATCTAGTAAGTAAAATGTTTTCAGGCTCTTTATTCGTTTCTTTATATACTTCTTCAACATTTCTTTTGGCTAATCCTAACATTGCATCTACTAAATCAATAGCTAAATAATTTATATTTTGATTTTCTATTGCTAAGTTAGATATAAACTGTCCTTTGCCACATCCCAGTTCTATCATAAATGGATTTTCTGGATTTTTAAAATGTTCTTTCCATTTTCCTTTCCATTCTTCTGGATTATCTTCGTAAAAATTGCTTGCTTCTAATTCTGGTCTTGCCCATTTTTTATATCTAATTCTCATTTTTGCCTCCTTTTTGCTCTATATAATGCTTCTTTGGTTTTTAGCTATTTTATCAGATTTCTACTTTTGATTCAAGTGATATTTTATTTTTTAAGTTTAGATTTTTTTTGAGTTTTACTTTTTATTTAAAATATTATATAATCGCTTTATAAAACAGAAAGGAAATCATATGGAACTAACATATTTAGTAAAAAAAGATAACATATATAAAAATATAAATGAAATATTATCCTTAGAATTCAAGCTTTCAGCTCGTTTGGCTTCAAAATTAATTAGAAATAAAAAGATTTATAAAAACAATTTTATAGTTGATACTCGTGATCCAATAGCTTTTGGAGATACTATAATTATTAATTTAGATTTATTTGAAGATAATTCAAATATTATTCCATTAAAAATGAATTTAGACATTCTATATGAAGACGAATGGTTTTTAGTAGTTAATAAACCTGCTGGAATAGCTATTCATCCTTCTGTAACTCATTATAACAATTCATTATCTAATGGTATTAAATATTATTTTGATTTAATTAATTTACACAAAAAAATAAGGCCTGTGAATAGACTTGATTTTGATACTTCTGGTTTAGTCATTTTTGCAAAATGTGAATATATTCAAGAAATGTTTAGCAGGCAAATGGCAAATGGGGATTTTAAAAAATACTATTTATGTATTGTTGATGGTACCTTAAGTAAAAAATCTGGCATTATTGATTTACCTATTGCAAGAAAAAAAGATAGTATCATTGAAAGATGTATTAGTGTTGATGGTCAAACCTCTATTACTAATTACAGAGTCTTAAAAGAATCTCACAATATTTCTTTAATACAATGTAAATTAGAAACTGGTAGAACTCATCAAATTAGAGTTCATATGCAAGCATTAGGTCATCCTATTATTGGTGATACATTATATGGTAATAAATCTTCTTTAATTAACAGACAAGCTTTGCATAGCTATAAAATAGAATGTATTCATCCAGTGACTTATAAAAAAATTGAATTTCTTTCCGAATTACCAAAAGATATGCAAATATTATAAAAATATTTTGCATATCTTTTTCATATTAAATAACTGCCTTTATTATTTAAATCATTTTTTCCAAGCAAGATATTATTTCTTCCTTTTCTCTCACACCAACAAAGCTATTTTTCACCTCTCCATTTTGTAATATAATAATTGTTGGGATACTCATAACTTCATACTCCATTGCTAATTCTTGATTTTCATCCACATTTATCTTTCCTACTTTGATTTTATCTCCTACTTCTTCTGCTATTTCGTCTATTATTGGTGACATCATCTTGCAAGGTCCACACCAGTCAGCATAAAAATCTATTAATACTAACTTGTCCGATTTTAAGACTTCTGTTTCATAATTTTCCTTTGTTATCTTTAATACACTCATTTTATATACCTCCCATTTTTAAATATTTACTTGTTTGTATTCCAGCTATTGCTCCTTCATACACTGCTTTGCTAATTTGTAATAATCCACCTGTACAGTCACCACAAGCATATAGCCCTTTTATGTTTGTTTCCATTTTTTCATTTACTACAATTTTATCTTTACTAGTAATTGCTCCTAATTTTTTAGCAAATTCTGTACTTCCAGCTACTCCTTGAGCAATAAAGATTCCATTAACATTTATTCTTGTCCCATCTTCAAATTCTATTTGTTCTACTTTTTTCTCTCCAGAAATTTCTTTTATTACTCTAGTATCTATTTTTACATTGTCAGCTCTAAATTCTGGTTTCTTTTTACCATTTGTTAAAATTGTAATATCGTTAGCAATATTAATTAAATCATTAGTTTCAGATATCGCATAATCTCCATTTCCTAAAACTGCTACGCTTTTATTTCGATAAAAAAAACCATCACATATAGCACAATAACTTATTCCTTTTCCCTCTAATTTTTCAATCCCTGGTATTTTGGGTTTGTTCTTTTTATTTCCTGTTGCTAATATAACTGCTTTTGCTATATATTCTAAATTCGATGTTTTTATCATAAATCCTTCTGGAACAAGTTCTATTTTTAATACTTCTTCTTTTTTAACTTCTATTTTTAATTTTTTTGCCTGTTCTATTCCTTCTTGATATAATTCTTTTCCACTTATTCCTTTTTTAAACCCATAATAGTTTTCTATTATATCTGCTTTTTCTAAACTTGATTCATCTTTATATAATACTAATGTTTTTAAATTTGCTCTTTTTGTATATAAACTTGCTGTTATTCCTGCAGGTCCTGCTCCTATTATAGCAACGTCATATGTCACTTCAATAATTCCTCCTTATATTTCTTTTTTTATTAGTAAATTAATTTATATTTTTATTATTTCTTTATATGTTTTATCTATACCTGTTTTTGTATTATTTCATATCTTTTATTAATCAATATATTCATTATCATATAACTTTCTTTTAATCTTTGCAACTATTATATTAGTAATAATGATATCTATTATTATTTCCTCCATAAATTCCAGTTGTTGATATTGTAATAAATTTAATTGAATAAATATCACAATAAACCAAACTATCATTTTCAAAAGAACGAAGTAATATATAGCTCGCTCCGACATCTTGCAATATACCAATTCTATCAACCAGATTATTAGTTCCTATTAAAAATTCTACTCTCATTAATTTTCCAATTTGCTCTCTCAAAAATCCAGGTGTATAAATTGGATTTGTCAAAATTTCTGGGGAATTTTGATCTATTACGTTTTGCCTTGTTTCTCTTTGGTTAACTCCATCTCTATTTTCTGCCATAAACTTCTCCTTTCTTTATCTATGTATCTTTATATTTTGCAGTAGGCCTATAAAAACAATGATTTCCAAATCTTGTATGAAAAGTTCCTGAACCATTACTTGGAAAAACACTACTACAATTCGGCTTAAATGGATTTAAATACCATAAGCATTCACCTATTTCATTTAACCTATTAATAGTTCTCTATCTGAATATGCCATTAATAATCCCTCCTGCTATTTAGATTATATGCTATATTTTTATAAATAGTTACTAGCAATCAAAAAATAGATAGGAATTTTTACATTACTTTTCCTATCTATTTTAAATTAATTATATTTTAATTACTTTCTCCCAGCTCAAATCTTCTTTTCCAAAATGTCCATAATTTGTTGTTTTTCTATAAATCGGTTTTTTCAAGTCTAAATATTCAATTATCCCTCTTGGCGTTAAATCAAATTTAGATTTTATTTTGTCTACAATTTCTTCTTCTGGTATTGTATTAGTTCCAAATGTATCTATATATATTGAAACAGGTTTTGCAACACCTATACTATATGCAAATTGAATTTCGCATTTTTTAGCATATCCATTTGCAACTATATTTTTAGCTAAAAATCTTGCCATATATGCTGCTGATCTATCTACTTTAGTAGCATCCTTTCCAGAAAAAGCTCCTCCGCCATGTCTTGCATAGCCTCCATATGTGTCTACAATGATTTTTCTTCCTGTTAATCCACTATCTCCTAATGGTCCTCCTATTACAAATCTTCCTGTCGGATTTATATAATATTTTGTTTTCTCATCTAATAATTCTTTTGGTACTATTTCTTTTATAACTTTATCTTTTATATCTTTTTTTAGTACATCTAAATCGACATCTGAATCATGTTGAGTAGAAATTACTATAGTATCTACTCTAACTGGTTTACCATCATTATATTCTATAGTAACTTGAACTTTACCATCAGGTCTTAAATAAGAAATTATTTTTTGTTTTCTTACTTCTGATAATCTTTTAGCTAATCTATGTGCTAATGAAATTGGTAGTGGCATTAATTCTTTAGTTTCATCACAGGCAAATCCAAACATAAGACCCTGGTCTCCAGCTCCTTCTGATTCAATGCCTTCTCCTTTTTTAGTTTCTAATGATTTATCAACTCCTAAAGCTATATCAGGAGATTGTTTTGATAAGCTTATAATAATTTTACATGTTCTATAATCAATATCAATTTCACTATTATCATATCCTACTTCTTTTATTGCTTGTCTTACAACTTTTTCAATATCAACTTCTGCCTTTGAAGTTATTTCTCCTGTTATAAATATTTCTCCTTTTCCTGCTACCGTTTCACAAGCTACTCTTGAGTTTTCATCCTTTTCTAAAAAACTGTCTAAAATACTATCTGATATATAATCACATAATTTATCTGGATGTCCCTCTGTTACACTTTCTGATGTGAATAGTCTTTTCATTTTGATTTATTCCTTTCTATTTTTAATTCTTAAAGTATTTTTCCTCCGTCCCAGAACAATGTCTCCTACATAAAATACTGCAGATTGTCCCGGCGTAATTGCCCTTTGAGGCTCTAAGAAGTTAACTATTATATTGTTTCCTTCTTGTAATATTTTTGCTTTTGCTTGTTTCGATGAATATCTCGTCTTTACTTCTACTTCCATTTCTTCCTTTATTTCATCTACTAAAAGCAAATTAATATCTGTTACAGTAATTTCTTTTTTGTATAATTCTTTTTCTTCTCCAACAATTACTTCATTTTTGTTTTTGTTAAATCCTAATACAAATAGTGGAACCTTATATGATATTCCTAAACCTTTTCGTTGTCCTATTGTATAATTATATAATCCTGTATGTTTTCCTAAAACCTCTCCTTTGATATTTACAATATTTCCCTTTTTTGGTTTTATATCTGAATTATTTTCTAAGAATTTTTTATAGTTTCCATCTGGTACAAAACATATGTCTTCACTATCTGGTTTATTTGCTACTTTTAGATTGTTTTCTCTTGCGATTTCTCTTATTTTCTCTTTGCTTTCAAAGTCAGATAGTGGAAATACTATATGTTCTATTAGTTCTTTTGGCATATTCCATAAAACATAGCTTTGATCTTTTTTACCTGCTTTTGATTTTTTTAATACCCATCTTTGATATTCTTTACTGTATTCTGTTTTAGCATAATGCCCTGTTGCAATATAATTACATCCTAATTCTTTTGCCTTTTCCCACATAATTCCAAATTTCATATATTTATTACATTCTATACAAGGATTTGGAGTTTTGCAATTTGCATAACAGTTTATAAAATCATTTATAACATAATTTTTAAATTCTTCTTTACAATTATATGTAAAGTGTGGTACTCCTATTTGATTACATACATTTTTTGCATCTATATATGTATTTATATTACAACAGCTACTTCCAACAAATAATTCTAATGTAGTTCCTATTACTTCATAACCTTTTTCTTTTAAAAGTAAAGCAGATACACTGCTATCTACTCCACCGCTCATGCCTAATAATACTTTTTTATTTTCCATTTTTATTTCCTTTTCTTTTTATTTTAATGGCATTCATCTATTGAACCTTTGCCTAGATTTTGATTTTTATTTAACATATCTTCTACTGTATGCCATGCAAGAAGTGCACATTTTACTCTAGCTGGCATGTTTGATACATTTCTAAAAGCAATGGCATCTTCTAATTTTTTTAATTCTTCTTCACTAGTTGTCTCTCTTTTTATCATTTCAATAAATATCTTTATTATTTCTTTTGCTTCTTTTATTGTTTTTCCTTTTAATGTGTCTATCATAATAGATGTAGAAGCTTGAGAAATTGCACATCCATGTCCAGAAAAAGCCATATCTTCAATTACATCTCCATTTACTTTTAATTCTAATGTAATTTCGTCTCCACAATTTGGATTGTGCCCTATTTCACAATAATCTGCATTTTCTAATTTCTTTTTGTTATATGAATTCATACTGTGTTCCATTATTAATTCATTATAAACTTCTGTTAAGTCATCCATTTAATTTTTACCTTTCTTTATAAATCAATTGTTTATATATTTTTTAAACATATTATAAGCTTTATTCAAAGCTATTACAAGCTTGTCTACATCTTCTTTTGTGTTGTATATATAAAAACTTGCTCTACATGTTGAATCTATTCCCATACTTCTTAAAAGTGGTTGTGCACAATGATTTCCAGAACGAACACATACATTTTCCGAGTCTAAAATACTTGCTACATCATGAGGATGTACACCTTTTATATTAAATGATATAACACTTGAATGTTTTTCTTCATTTGGCGTTAAATATAATGTTAAATATTCTAATTTTGACAATTCTTGCCTTGCATAAGAAGTTACTTCTTTCTCTATTTCTTGTATTTTATTGTAGCCTATATTTTTTATATAATCAATTGCTGCACCTAAGCCAATTACTCCCTCTACATTTTGCGTTCCTGCTTCAAATTTATTTGGAAGCGGTGCAAATGTAGTCTCTTGTTCATAAACATATTCAATCATATCTCCACCCATTAAAAAAGGATTCATCTTGTTTAATATTTCTCTCTTTCCATATAAGATGCCTATTCCAAGTGGCGCTAGCATTTTATGTCCTGAAAACACAAAAAAATCTGCATCCAATTTTTGTACATCTATTTCCATGTGTGGAATACTTTGAGAACCGTCAACAACAACAATTGCTCCTTTTTTATGTGCATATTTTATTATTTTTTCTATATTATTTATCGTTCCTAAAACATTTGATACATGTGTTATTCCTACTATTTTTGTTTTATCTGTTATTTTAGTTTCTATCTCTTCATCCGATATCTCAAAATTATCATTAATGTACATATAATTTAATTTACTTTCAGTTTTTTTGGCAACCATTTGCCAGGGAACTAAGTTAGAATGATGTTCCATTATAGATAGTACTATTTCATCATCTTTTTTTAGATTATCTAATCCATATGAATATGCAATTAGATTTAAGCTCTCACTTGCATTTTTAGAAAAAATAATTTCTTCTCTATGTTTTGCATTTATAAATTTCGCAATTTTATCTCTGGTATTCTCATATATTTCAGTGGCTTCAATACTTAATCCATATGCTCCTCTATGAGGATTAGCGTTTTCATTTTTATAAAATTTTTCAATTGCTTCTAACACACTTGTTGGTTTTTGTGTTGTAGCTCCACTGTCTAAATAAGCAATATCTTTATTTTCAAATATTGGAAAGTCTTTTTTAAAATTATTAACACTCATTGCTAATCTAACCTTTCATCAATTTCTTTTATTATATTTTGTTTTACTTCTTCATCTAAAATTCTTTCAATCGTTTTATTAAAATTTGCTCTTACTATTAATTTAACTGCTTCTTTGTAACTTAATCCTCTTGTCATTATATAAAATAATTGTTCTTTATCTACTTTTCCAGAAGCGGTTGAATGATTCCCTTCAACATCATCTTCTGTACATAAAAGCATTGGAAGTGCAAGTGATTTAGCTTTTTCAGAAAGTAACATACAAAATTCATTTTCATTTCCTTTTGCTTTTTTACATCCTTTTTTGAAATCAATTGTCCCTTTAAAATTTTTCTTTGCATTTTCTTTTAAAGCTCCTTGAACATCAATATCTACAAAAGATTTTTGCCCCCTTAATTCTGCAATATAATTAATATCTTTTATTTGATTTTCCGAACCTAAATATATTGTTTTTAAATCATTTTTTGCACTTTTTCCTATAATATTAGAATAATAATTTTGAATACTATTTTTTCCACCTATATCAATTATAGTATAATTTAAATCTGAATTATCTTCTAATATATTTTCCATAGCTTCAAAATGTTCTGAATTACTATTTAGCAAATTAATAACTGTTATATTTAGTTTTGCATTTTCCTTAGCAAATACTTTAATTACTCCATTATGAAAACATTCTTTATTTGTTGATGACTTATATTCAATAATAATATTTGCATTACCTGTAGCACAAATATCTATTTGATTAACTAATTGTAAGTTATCATCATCAAAATCATAAGTTACTTTAATATTATCATTTTCTTTAACATTTATTGCTATTTGACTATTAGCTTTATAAAAAACATTTTCTTCTAGTTCTTCTGACAAGCCATAATTTAAATGTTGTTTATTAATATCTTTATTAAACGATTCTGTACCTGTTACCATCACATTTTGAAACATCTCTAGCTTTTCTGGAATAACAACATTTTCTAATTTTATATTATTAATCAAAAAATTTCTAGAAGTTCTAACTGGTGTTTCATTCAATTTTAATTTTTCCATGTATTCTCCTTTTCTGAGACAACAGGGACAGGTCTTGTTTGTCTCATATTTTTGTCATATTTTGTTGTTTTTTGTTCTTTTTATATATTTTCATTGTTTGACTTTTTTCGACAGTTTTATGAGACAAACAAGACCTGTCCCTGTTGTCTCATCCGATTGCTCCTTCTAATTCCAAGTTTATTAAATTGTTCATTTCTACCGCATATTCAACTGGTAATTCCTTTGATATTGGTGATGCAAATCCTCTTACTATCATTGCTTTTGCATCTTCTTCTGATAAACCTCTTGTCATTAAGTAAAATATTTCTTTATCACTTATTTTTCCAATTTTAGCTTCATGTGAAAATTCAACTTCGTCTGTTCTAATGTCATTTACTGGTATTGTATCTGATCTTGATATATCATCTAGCATTAAAGATTCACAAGATACACTACATTTTGAATTTTGAGCTTGTGGATTTATTCTTACTAGAGAACGATACGTACATGCTCCTCCATCTTTTGATATTGATTTTGAGTTTATAACAGATGATGTGTTTTTTGCATTATGAATTACTTTAAATCCTGTGTCTAGATTTTGTCCTCCTCCTGCAAATGTAATCCCTGTGTATTCTGTCTTTGCTCCTTCTCCATTTAAAATACTCATTGGATATAACATTGATACCTTTGATCCAAATGACCCTGTTACCCAATCTACTTGAGCATTTTTTCCTACTAATGCTTTTTTTGTGTTTAAATTCATCATGTTTTTTGACCAATTTTCTATTGTTGAATATCTTAGATATGCATCGTCTTTTACATATAATTCAACACATCCTGCATGTAAATTTACTTTATTATATTTAGGTGCTGAACAGCCCTCTATAAAATGCAATTTTGCACCTTTTTCTACTATAATTAATGTATGTTCAAATTGACCTGATTCTGGTGAATTTAATCTGAAATAAGACTGTAATGGAATATCTAATTTTACATTTTCTGGTACATATACAAATGAACCTCCTGACCATACAGCTGCATGTAATGCAACAAATTTATGGTCATTTATCGGAACACATTTCATAAAATGTTCCTTTACTATTTCAGGATATTCTCTTACAGCTGTTTCCATATCTGTATAAATAACTCCTTGTTTAATTAATTCTTCTTTTATACTATGATATACTACTTCTGAATCATATTGGGCTCCAATACCTGCTAGTGATTTTTTCTCTGCCTCTGGAATTCCTAGTTGATCAAAAGTATTTTTTATATCTTCTGGTACTTCATCCCAGCTTGAATTTAATTTTGATTTTGGTTTTACATATGTTGCAATTTCTTCCATATTTAATTCTGATAAATCTGGTCCCCATGTTGGAAGTTGCAATTTTTTATATGTTTCTAATGCTTTTAATCTAATTTCTAACATCCATTCTGGTTCGTTTTTTTGTTTTGAAATTTCTTTTACTATTTCTTCATTTATCCCTTTTTCCATTTTAAAATCATAATTATCTTCATTTTTGATATCATAGATATTTCTATTTATATCTTCTACTTTAGTTTTCATTTTTATATTTACCATATCCTTCTTTTTCAATTTCTTCAGCAAGTTCTGATGAACCTGTTTTTACAATTTTTCCATCTACTAAAATATGAACATAGTCGACTTTTAAATTTTGTAAAATACGTGTATTGTGAGTTATTATTAAAACTGCATTTTCCTCATTTTTATATAAGTTAATTCCTTTTGATACTATTCTTATTGCATCTACATCAAGCCCAGAATCTGTTTCATCTAATATTGCTAATTTTGGATTTAATACTAATAATTGTAAAATTTCATTTTTCTTTTTTTCCCCTCCAGAAAAACCTACATTTAAATCTCTATTTATTAGATTAGGATTCATATTTAATTCTTCAATATATTTTTTCACTTCTTCTTTTAATTGAAATACTTTTACTGGCTTATCTTCAATTTTATTCTTTGCATATTTCAAAAAATTCATGGTTGAAATTCCTGGTATTTCTTCAGGTGATTGAAATGACATAAAAATACCTTTTTTAGCAATTTTATCTGTTGATAAATCGTTTATGTTTTCTCCTTCAAATTCAATTTCTCCGCTTACCTTTTTATATTCCGGACTATTAAAAATAACACTTGCTGTTGTGGATTTTCCAGCTCCATTTGGTCCCATTATTACATGGACTTCTCCTTTGTTTATGGTTAAATTTAATCCTTTTAATATTTCTTTTGTTTCAGCATTTGCATATAAATTTTTTATTTGTAACAATTCTTTACTCATCTATATTTTCCTCTCTTTTTAAATTCAAAATTTTTCTATTACAACATCTACATTTTTCTTCATTGATGTCATAATTGCAATTTAAATTGTATACACCTAATATCTTGTATACATATTTCGTTAGCATATTTAAAGTATTGTCATTCATGACAGCTTTTAATCTAATTGCTTCTTCTTTTGCTTCTTCTTTTGGAATTTCTAGTATTTCTGTTAAAAACACATAAACAATATCATAAGCTTCAAGAACTTTTTTGGCTAATGCCTCTCCTTTGTTTGTTAACCTGATTTCTCCATATGCTTCATATTCAAGCATTTCATTTGCTTTTAAATTTTTAATTGCTTTATTTACGCTTGGCTTTGTGCAATTCATTCTGTTTGCAATTGTTGTAACTTTTATGTCTTGTCCTTGTTTCTTTAGGACATATATTGTTTTTAAATATTCTTCTAATGAACTTGATATCATGTACCTTCTCCTTTTGTTAGTTTCGGCTAACATTATACTTCCATTTATTGAATTTGTCAAGTATCCTTGTAAAATCGTTTCTATGATTTTTCTTTAAATATTTGACAAATAAAAAAGTAAAAGTAGCATATTAAAGTACTACTTCTACTATTATTCATGTACCTATTTAATTATATCTTTTATAACTTCTCCTGCCATAATTAATCCTGCAACAGATGGCACAAAAGATATACTACCCGGAACTTGATTTCTCGCAGTGCATTTTCTTGCAGTTCCAGGAGGACATATACAATTTGTTTTGCAACTACACTCTGCTGATTCATCTGGTTTTATCGGTTCTTCCTTTGAGTATACTACTTTTAAACTTTTAATATTTCTTGCTCTTAATTCTTTTCTCATGACTTTTGCCAAAGGACATACACTAGTTTTATAAATATCTGTTACTTCAAATCTTGTTGGATCTAATTTATTACCTGTTCCCATACTTGATATTATAGGAATATTTAACTTGTTTGACCTTACTACTAATTCTATTTTTGCTGTAACAGTATCTACTGCATCCACTATATAAGAAACATCTTTATCTAACAACTCTTTACTTTCCGGCATAAAAAATTCCTGATAAATTTCAACATTAGCATTTGGATTAATTTCTAAAATTCTTTCTTTTGCTACTTCTACTTTATATTTACCTATTGTCTTTCTGGTTGCTATTATTTGTCTATTTAAATTAGTTAAGCAAATTTTATCATCATCTATTAATATAAAATTACCTATTCCAGCTCTTGCTAATCCCTCTACTACAAAAGAGCCTACTCCTCCTATTCCAAATACAGCAACTTTTGCATCTTTTAATTTTTCTATTCCTTCTTTTCCTATTAATAATTCTGTTCTTGAAAATTGATTCAACATTTTATTTTCCCTTTCTTTTTTTTATTTTTGCAATAAAAAATCCCTCATATAGCTCATTTGGTTTAACACATAAGCATCCCTTTATTTTGCTTGGAAGTAATGGTAATTGCTCCATTCCTTCAATTTTTATTGGTACAATTTCTAGATTATTATTTAAAACTTGATTTACTATATCTTCATTTTCTTCTTGTAAAATAGAACAAGTAGAATATACCATTTCTTTTCCAGGTTTTAAAACATCAATCGCTTTTTTTAATAATTTTATTTGTGCTTTTTTTGATTTATCAATTAATTGCTTAGTAAACGTTTTTTCTAGACCTGGATTTTTGCTACTTAATGTTCCACTTCCACTACAAGGAGCATCTAACAATATTTGATCAAATGAAAAAAATGAATCAATATTTCGTGCATCAACTACCATAACATAAACACATGATGCACCTTGTTTTTCTATATTATACTTTAAACGTTCTGCTCTAATTGCATTCATTTCACAAGCTGTTATCCTTGCTTCATTATTAACCAAAGCTGCCATTTGAGTGGTTTTCCCTCCTGGTGCTGCAGCCATATCCAAAATATCGGTTTCTTTCTCTGGCTTCAACATAATTGGTGGTAACATGGAAGATAGACTTTGAAGATAAATTTTTCCATCTTTATAAATATCTAATTTTTGTATTTCTTTTTCTCTTACATTTTTTATAACAAAAGCTTCTTTACTCCATGGCACTTTTTCATATTCAATATCTGCATTTTGCAGTTCATTCTCTATTTCTTCTGTATGACTTTTTAATGTATTTACACGTAAAGTTACTTTTCTTTCTTGACTATAACCATCTATAATTTCTTCTGTTAACTGATTTCCATATTGTCTTTCTAGCATTTCTTTTAAAAATACAGGTACTTTATCCTCCATATTTTGCTCCTTTTATCTTTTTGTTTATTATACTACTTTTTCTTTATATAACACAAATATTTTTTGAAATAAAGTTTTTTAATTGAATTTTTTTTAATTTTTCTATATAATATCTTTATTATTATAAATTTAGGAGAATTAATATGGAACATTGGAGTGTTGAAGATTACAAAAATTTTACGAACAATCGTAACAGAAAAAGTAAATATAGAGCAAATAAAGTATCTGTTGATGGTCATACTTTTGATAGTCAAAAAGAAGCAGATTATTATTGTGAATTAAAAATAAAATTACAAGCAAAAGAAATTAATGGCTTTTGTTTACAACCAACTTTTATATTAGCACCTGGTCTAAAATATAAAGCTGACTTTATTGTTTTTCACATAGATAATTCAACTGAAGTTGTTGATGTAAAAGGATTTAAAACAAAAGAATATATTGCTAAGAAAAAAGTATTTGAAGATAAATTTAATTTAAAAATTACTGAAATTTAAATTATTTAATATTTTATATAAGTTAAACTCTTTATTTTACACTATCTATTTCGACAGATTTTGACAAAGAAATGAGACATTTTAGACCTGTCCCAAATGTCTCATTTCTTCATTTCTTTTTATTTTTTTAGTTGTTGTTTTTATTAATTCTTTGTCTGTTAAGATCATATTTTTTATATATTTATATGGTGGAAATGTTTTGTTTATTTCTTTTATTTTCTCCCATATTATTTTTTCTAATTCTTCTTTTTCTATGTTAGGATATTTTGTTTCTATTATATTTGTATCATATACTACTTTAACTGTAAGTTTTACATCGTTTTTGTCTTTGTTGTCTGGCATTCCAAATACCATACATTCTTTTACTTCTTCTAATCTATTGATTAATACTTCTAGTTCTTCTGGAAATACTTTTTTTCCATTTTTTAATACTATCATGTCTTTTTTTCTTCCTGTTATAAATATATATCCTTGTTTATCTATATATCCTAAATCTCCTGTATAAAACCATCCATTTTTCAATACTTCTTTTGTTGCTTCTGGATTTTCATAATACCCCAACATTACATTAGGTCCTTTTACTTTTAATTCTCCAATTCCATTTTCGTCTTTATTTTCAAATTCTATATCTACATTGTCCATTGGAACTCCTATAGAACCATATTTTACTTTTTTATAGTTCTCTGCTGCTATAACAGGAGATGTTTCTGTTAAACCATATCCTTGTACTAAATCTATTCCTAATTCATTAAATCTCTTTGCTACTTTTTTATCTAGTGGCGCTCCTCCTGATATAATAAATCTCATGTGCCCTCCTAGCTCATTTAAAATAGTTTTAAATAGCTTTCTTCTAATATCTATATGGAATACTTTTAATAAAAAATTACTTAGTTTTATTGTTGAATTCACCAATTTAGCTTTTCCTTGCTTTTCAATTCCTTGTTCTATTTTTTTATAAATTGCTTCTATTAATAGTGGTACTCCTACAAAAACCGATACTTTATATTCTTTTAAATTTTGTGCAACATATCTTAATCCATCTGGAAATGCAGTTGCTAATCCACAAGCTAACATTACAATCATTTCTGTTGAACCAAAGATATGATGAAATGGTAAAAATGCTAAGTTTACATCTGTTTCATAAAAATTTTCTACTAATTGCATAGCATATACATTTGAAGCTATATTGTTTTGTGATAACATAACTGCTTTTGATTTTGATGTTGTTCCAGATGTGAATAATAATATATTCATTTTATAAGAGTCTATTTCTTTATTTATATAATTCTGATTTCCTTTGTCTAATAATTCTTTACCCTCTTTTTTTAATGTTTCTATATCAATGTAATTATCTTGCTTGCTCATACAAATATATTCTTGTACATATGTGTTATTTCTTTCTTTTATTTTTTCTATATTATCTATATATTTCTCATCAAAAACTACTATATCAGCTCTACTTCTTTTTATGCAACTTTCTAGTTCGTCCACTTGTAGTTCTTTATCTAATGGTATTGATACCATTCCTCCTAATAAATTTGCTAAATGCGTTAATACCCATTCATAACGGTTTCTTCCTACAATAGCTATCCTTTTGTTTTGATATCCTAAATCAAATAATTTTGTTCCTAAATAGTTTATTTCTTTTAATAATCTTTTATATGATATATTTTCATATTCTACTTCTTTGTCTTTTTTATGTTTTAAAATAAAAGCTGTATTTTCTCCGTATTTTTCTGCGGAATTATATATAATTTCCTTTATATTTTCAAATTCAGTTGCTTCAAAATATCTCTCTTTTTTCATTCTTTTCTCCTTTATCTAGTATTGAATACTAAATTAGCACATATTTAATAACCTGTCAAGTAGTTGACTAATCTTTCTAAAAATGGTATTATTGTTGATATGAGGTGATTTCATGGAAGAAAAGAAACTTTATAATGAAGAAGATATAAAAAAATTTCATCTTCCTAGATGGGATGAAATTCCAAATATTGATTTATATATTGATCAAGTAGTATCTCTGCTTGAAACTTATTTATCAACTTATATAAAAGGAGAAAATAATAAAGAGGACAAAATTGTAACAAAAACAATGATTAATAATTATGTTAAACATAATATTATTAATCCTCCTGTTAACAAAAAATATAATAAAGAACATATGGCATATTTGTTTGTTATATTTATTTTAAAACAAATTTATAGTATAGACGAAATAAAAAAAATGCTTGATTTAGCAATAAAAACTTCGCCTATTGATCAATCTTATAATCGCTTTTGCTCTGAATTAGAAAAGGCAATAAAAATGACTTTTACAGGTGAAAACTATATTAATAATAATCGTCTTTCTAAAGAACAATATCTTTTGCGTAATGCTGTTCAATCTTTTGCAAACAAGCTTTATGTCCAAAAAGTATTTTTGGAAAGAGACTAAAAAAAGAGAGCTATTATCTAAATTTATTTTTAAATAATAGCTTCTCTTTTATTTTATGCATTTAATAATTACTGTAACCATTAAAGTTTATATCCATTTTTTCTTGATATAAATTCTTTGTTTTATTTTTACAAATGTAAAACTCTTTGTTTTATTTCCTTTGTCTTTCCTACATTCCAGAAGTTTTCTCCTAAGTATCCGCATGTTCTTCTAACAACTGACATTTTATTATGGTCTTTATTTCCACAATTTGGGCATTCCCATTCATTATCTTTATTTATAATAATTTCTCCATCAAATCCACATACATGGCAATAATCTGATTTTGTATTAAATTCTGCATATTGAATATTGTCATAAATGAATTTAACAACTGATTCTAATGCATCTATGTTTTTACTCATATTTGGTATTTCTATATAAGAAATTGCTCCTCCTGTAGAAATATTTTGGAATTCACTTTCAAATTTTAATTTTTCAAAAGCGTCTATTTTTTCTCTTACATCAACATGATATGAATTTGTATAATATCCTTTATCTGTAACATCTTTAATAGTACCAAATCTTTCTTTATCAATCCTTGCAAATCTATAACATAAACTTTCTGCTGGAGTACCATATAAAGCAAATCCTATATTTGTTTCTTTTTTCCATCTTTGTGTAGCTTCGTTTAAATGTCTCATAACCTTAAGTGCAAAATCATGACCCTCTGGTTCTGTTTGAGATACACCCTTCATTAATTTTGTTAATTCGTAAATACCAATATATCCAAGTGATATAGTAGAATATCCACCATATAATAATTTGTCTATTGTTTCACCTTTCTTTAATCTAGCTAAAGCTCCATATTGCCAATGTATTGGGCTAATATCTGAGTGAGTACCTAACAATGCATAATGTCTGCACATTAAAGCTTCTTTACAAAGTTCTAGTCTTTCATCTAATAACTTCCAGAATTTTTCTTCATCACCGTCTGCAATAATTCCTATTTGAGGTAAATTAATACTTACTACACCTTGATTAAATCTTCCTTCAAATTTATAGTTTCCATTTTCATCTTTCCATGGTGACAAGAAACTTCTACATCCCATTGGACTAAATACATTTCCTTCATAATTTTCACGCATTTTCTTAGCAGAAATATAATCTGGATACATTCTTTTTGCTGAACATTTTACTGCTAGTTTTGTTAAATAATCATATTCTCCACCTTTTAGGCTGTTGAATTCATCTAATACATATACTAATTTTGGAAATGCTGGTGTTACATATACTCCTGCTTCGTTTTTTATTCCTTGATATCTTTGTCTTAAAATTTCTTCAATAATCATCGCGTTTTCTTTTATATATGGATCATCTTTTTCCAAATGTAAGAATAATGTTACAAATGGAGATTGTCCGTTTGTTGTCATTAATGTATTTATTTGATATTGAATTGTTTGTACTCCAGCTTTTAATTCTGCCTTTAATCTAGTTTGAACTAAATCTTCTATAATATCTGATTTTAATTTATCTCCATATTTTTCTTCTATTTCTTTTTTGAACTTATTATAACTCTTTCTTAAATATTTACCTAAATGAATCATATCAACTGATTGTCCACCGTATTGGTTGCTTGCAACTGCTGCAATAATTTGTGTTGTAACTGTACATGCAACTTGGAAACTTTTTGGTGATTCGATCATTTTTCCATTCATAACTGTTCCATTATCTAGCATATTTCCTATATCAATTAAACAACAGTTAAAAATTGGTTGTATGAAATAATCTGCATCGTGGAAATGTAAAATTCCTTCTTCATGTGCTTTAGAAATTTTTTCTGGTAATAACATTCTTTTAGTTAAATCTCTTGAAACTTCTCCTGCAATGTAGTCTCTTTGAGTAGAAGCAAGCATTGTGTTTTTGTTAGAATTTTCTTCTGCTAATTCTTTATTTTCATTACGAATTAGTCCTAGTATTGACTCATCAGTTGTATTTTGTTTTCTAACTAAAGCTCTTGTATATCTGTATACAATGTATTTTTTAGCTAATTCATATTTTTGTACTTCCATTAATTTTTCTTCTATAATGTCTTGAATATCTTCTACTAAAATTCTCTTTTTTCCTAACTCTTCAATATAATTAATAATTTCTTTTACTTCTTCTTTTGTTGCTCTTTCTCTTGGTCTAACTTCTTGATTTGCTTTATCAATAGCAATTCTGATTTTTTCTCTATCATAATCTACTGCTCGTCCGTCTCTTTTGATAACTTTCATCTTACATTTCCCCCTCAAATTTAATATGGGTTTATTATATACTAAGAAATTTGTTTTTCTGTTGCAAAAGCAACAAATTATCTTTTTTCTATTTTTTGAATTTTAATCCATGCTTTGTTGTAAGATTTTGTCGTTTATTACAATTATATTACAAAAATATTTCAAAAATATTTCAAAGAATTTATCTTTTTATAAAATAGTAAAAGTTATAATTCACTACTTGTTGCATTTATCACACTTTTTTTGTATAATATAGTTGAATTTTTAAATTAAAGGATTGATATTGCTATGTTTAATGACTTTAATATAGATAATTTTATAAATAACTTTAGCAAAAATTGCACAAAAGTACAAAAAAAAGTCTTTCAAAAAAATCAAGTAATCACTTCTTATATACAAAAAAGAAATCAATTTTGTATGTTAATAAAAGGGAATGCAGACTTAGTACGCTATGACTTTAATGGAAACAAAACAATTGTTGAACATTTTTCTAAAAATGATATTTTCGGGGAAGTTTTTTATACAATAACAACTAATAACGAACTATTAGTTGAGGCTAAAAAACAATGTGAAGTGTTATTTTACACATATGATGACATTCATACGAAATGTAAAAACAACTGCAAATTTCATCAAGTTCTTTCTGAATATTTACCAGAACTTATACTAAGTAAAGTAACCTCTTTAAACACTAGAATTGAACTACTTACTCAAAGATCCATACGTGATAAACTACTTGGATATTTCTCAATTTTGTCAACTAGAAATTTCAATAAAAGTTTTATATTACCATTTTCTCTTACTGATTTAGCTGATTACTTAAGTGTTGACAGAAGTGCTATGATGAGAGAATTAAAGCTTTTAAGAGATGAAGGTTTTATTGAAAAAAATGGTAATAAAATAACTTTAAAATATCAATAAAAATTAGAGTTTTATAAAAAACTCTAATTTTTGTATTTTATAGAATTATTGTTTTAAAATTTTAATCATCTGTGAAATATCTACTAATTGTTCATTTCCTGTTTTCATATCTTTCAATTTATATTTATTCTCTTCTATTTCATCTTCTCCGATAACAACTACATAAGGTATTTCTAACTTATCTGCATATTTGAATTTTGCTTTTAATTTCTTATTGTTTAAATATATCTCTGTTTTTATATCACTTTTTCTTAATTCACTTGCTATTTCTATTGGAACTGTTAAATCTTCTATCATTGGTATTATTAAAACATCTGATATCGATTTTTTCTTTGCTTTTATTAAATTTAATTCATTTAGCTTGTAAAATAATCTTGTTAAACCTATTGAAACTCCTACTCCTGGTAATTTTTTATCTGTATAATATTCGGCTAAATTTTCATATCTTCCACCTGAACATACACTTCCAAGTTCTCTGTATTCATTTAAAAATGTCTCATATACTGTACCAGTATAATAATCTAATCCTCTAGCTATTGTTAAATCAACTTTATAATTTTCTTTTGGTATTCCAAATGTTCCCATATTTTTTATGACAAATTCTAATTCATTTACACCTGTAATAAATGTTTCGTTTTTTATTTCTAATTTTTTTAGTTTTTCTATTTTTTCTTCAGATGTTCCTTCTATTTCTATAAAATCTATTATTTTCTTTATTGAATCTTTTGATACTTCTATTTTTTCTAATTCTTCTATTACTGCTTCTTTTCCTATTTTATCTATTTTATCTATTATTCTTAATACTTCTACTGATTTTTCTTTTTGACCTATTTCTTCAAATAATCCATTTAATATTTTTCTATTATTCACTCTAATAGTAAAATTATTAAATCCTAAATTTTTAAATATCGTATAAATAACACTTGGAAGTTCTGCATCATTTATTAAATCAAGCTCTCCATCACCTATGACATCTATATCACATTGATAAAATTCACGAAATCTTCCTTTTTGTGTACGTTCTCCTCTATATACTTTTCCAATTTGATATCTTCTAAAAGGGAAACTCAAATTTCCATAATTTTTAGCTACATATTTTGAAAGAGGAACTGTTAAGTCAAATCTTAAAGATAAGTCTTTATCTCCTTTATTAAAACGATAAATCTGTTTTTCTGTTTCTCCTCCTGCTTTAGCAAGTAAAACTTCAGATAATTCTATTACTGGCGTATCTAATGGTAAAAATCCAAATTTTTTATAAGTATCTTCTATTGTTTCTCTCATTTGATTAAATAGAATTTGTTCATTTGGTAATAATTCCATAAATCCTGATAATGTTCTTGGTTCTGTTTTTGCCATATTAATCATTCCTTTCATTTCTATTATAACAAATTTTATATTAATTTTGGTTTTAATTCTAAATAAATTGGTTTTTCATCTTTTATTCTTGTACTTAATCCATGTCCTGGATATACTATTGTTTCATTTGGCAACACCATTAATTTTTTAGTAATAGAATCCATTATATCTTCTAAACTTCCTGTTGGTACATCAGTTCTTCCCCATGTACCTCTAAATAGAGTATCTCCAGAGAACAGACAATTTTCCTCTTTACAGTATAGGCATGTTCCACCTTTAGTATGTCCTGGAGTATGAATAACTTTAAATTCTAAATTTCCCAAATGAATCAAATCTTCATCGTCTATCCTAGAATCCGCTTCTAATTCTATATTTTCTTCTCTAATATATGGCGTTAAATTAATTGCAGCATCATTCAAACCTTCTGCGTCCATACGATGTATTAATATTTTTCCTCCGCAATTTTTCTTCAATTCTGTTACTCCAAATATATGGTCACCGTGACAATGAGTTAAATATATATATTTTAATTTTCCATCTAATATTTTTATCATTTCTTGTATTTTATCCGCGTCACCAGCTGGATCTATTACCATCAATTCTTTAGATTTTTCGTCTAATATAATATAACAATTAGTTGGATCTCCTATCCATGTATCTATCTTTAGTTCTTTTAAAATCATATTTTTCCCTTTCATTATATACGTTTTCTTCTTATTTATTTTTTTCTTTTAACTTCATATACACTATCTACTTTTCTAATAACCTTAATAGCTTTATTTAATTCTTCTAAATTCTCTACTTCTAGTGTCATATCAATAATTGCAATTTTTTCTTTAGTTACTTTTGTGTTAACTCCTCTTATTTGAGCTTTTGTTGAACCAATTTCTTTTAAAATATCTACTAATAATCCAGCTCTATCATTTGAGTTTATTTCTATGTCTGTTTGATATGATACTTTATTTTCTTCTTTATACCATTCTACATCTATCATTCTGTTCTCTTCTGATATTAAGTCTTTGATATTTGTACAATCTTTTCTATGTACGGATACTCCTCTTCCTTTTGTTATATACCCTACGATTTCATCTCCCGGAAGTGGATTACAACATTTTGAGAGCTTAACTAAACAGTTATCTATGCCTTTTACAATAATTCCTGAATTTGAAGGTCTTGGTTTCCTATTTTTTTCTTTAGCTAATTCCTGAATTTTTTCTTCTATGTCTTCTTCTTGATGTTCTTTTCTATATTCTTGTAACATTCTCGCTATTACTTTTACAGGGGAATTAGCACCAAATCCAACTGCAGCATACATTTCGTCTAAATTTTTATATTTGTATTTTTCAAGCATTGGTTCAAGATATTCATTTTTAAATAAATCTGCATATGTAAATCCTATTCTTTTTAATTCTTTTTCTATTAGTTCTTTTCCTTTTTCAATATTCTCAGCTTTCTGAGCTTTTTTAAACCATCCTTTTATCTTATTTTTTGCACTAGAACTTTTTACAAATTTAAGCCAATCTCTGCTTGGCCCTTTTGAATTATCAGACGTAATTATCTCTATGATATCTCCACTTTTTAAAGGTGTTATTATTGGCATCATTTTACTATTAATTTTACATCCTGTCATATGATGTCCAATTTCTTCATGTACACTATAAGCAAAATCAATTGGCGTAGCTCCTCTCGGAAGTACTTTTATTGCTCCTTTTGGTGTAAATACATATACTTCATCTTCAAAAAGTTCTGTTTTTAATGTATCCAAAAATTCTTGTGGATCTTGCATATCTTTTTGCCATTCTAATGTTTCACGAAGCCATGCTAATTTGTCTTCTTCTACTTTTACTGCTTGTTTTTTTCCAAAATAACTTGCTTCTTTATATGCCCAGTGTGCTGCAATACCATATTCAGCAATTCTATGCATTTCCCATGTACGAATTTGAACTTCAAATGGTGTTCCTTTTTCTCCTAAAAGTGTGGTATGTATTGATTGATACATGTTTGGTTTAGGCACTGCTATATAGTCTTTAAATCTTCCCGGCATAGGACTATATAATTCATGTACAACTCCTAATGCTGCATAACAATCTTTTACAGAGTTAACTAAAATTCTAAGTGCAAATAAATCATATATTTGATCTAATGTCTTATTGTCTCTTTTCATTTTTCGATAAATACTATATAAATGCTTTGCTCTTCCTGTAACTTCTGCATCAATTCTTTGTTTTTTTAATTCAACTCTTATATCACTCATTATCTTTTCTATGAATTTTAATCTTTCATCTCTTTTTTTGTTAATTCCTTCTACTAATTCATGATATTCTTCTGGATATAAATATTTAAATCCTAAATCTTCTAATTCCCACTTTAAAGAATACAGTCCTAATCTATTAGCAAGAGGTGCATATAATTCCATTGTTTCCTTTGCATTTGCTATTTGTCTATCTCTTTTTAAGTATTTTAAGGTTCTCATGTTATGAAGTCTATCAGCTAATTTTATAATTATTACCCTTATGTCTTTTCCCATTGCAAGAAACATTTTTCTGTAATCTTCTACTTGTTGCTCTTCTACTGAGCTAAATTGAATATTGCTAAGTTTTGTAACTCCAGCTACCATGTCAGATATTTCTTTTCCAAATTCTCTTGTTATATCTTCTTGAGTTACTTCTGTATCTTCTACCACATCATGTAAAAGAGCAGCACAAATAGTACTATCATCCAATCCTATATCAGCTAAAATATAAGCAACATTTAATGGATGTATAATATATGGTTCTCCTGATTTTCTACATTGGTCGCCATGATAACTATATGCATAATTATATGCTTTCATTATTAATTTACTATCTACTCTTCTTGTATGTTGCTTTCTTCTAGATATTACGTCTTGAATTGTTTTCTCTTTTTCTTCTTTCATTATATCACTTTCCCCTTTTTGGTTTTATATCTTATATAATTATTATATTGATTTCATTATGTCTTTAATGTTAATTTGTAAGTTATCTACGCCATTAAATGTATTTATTTCTAATACACCAGCAACATCTATTTTATCCCCTATTCTATATTCATTTGCTAAGTATCCAATATTAAATCCAATTGCATTTATAATATAATTATTATCTTTTAATGTTAATTTTAGATGTTTTCCTTCTGATAGAGCTCTTATTGAATCTATTTTTAAATTTTTAAATGCAAATACTGGCATTTTGTTAGCTTCTCCAAATGGTTCTAATTGTTTTAAACTTTCTACCATTTCTTTATCAATATCACTCAAATCTACTTTTGCATCAATATTAATAATTGGTATAATTTCATCAATTTTGCTTTGTGTTGCTATTTGTTCAAATTCTTTTTTAAACTTTTCTAGATTATCTTTTTTTACTGTAATTCCTACTGCCATACTATGTCCACCAAATTTTTCAATAGTGTCTGAACATTTCATTAAAGCTTCATGTAAATCAAATCCAGGAATACTTCTTCCAGAACCTTTTCCTATTCCATCTTCTTCAAAACTAAATAAAATGCTTGGTTTAAAATACATTTCTGTAATTTTAGACGAAACTATTCCAATTACACCATGATGCCAATTTTCTCCACCAACAATAATAGCTTTATTTTCATCTAAGTGCTCTTCTTTTATTTTTTCTACTGCATTTTCAAAAATTGTTTTTTCTGTTTCTTGCCTTTTTCTATTATGTTCATTTAATTTATTAGTTAATTCATTTACCTCGTTTTTATCTTTAGATAAGAATAGTTCTAATGCTTCTTCTGCTTTGCCCATTCTTCCACATGCATTAATTCTAGGTGCTACACCAAATGAAATAGCATTTGAGTCTATTTTATTATATCCTGATGAATTAATAATTGATCTTAATCCTATATTTTTTGTTTGTGCCACTAATAATAACCCTAATTTTGCAATTACTCTATTTTCATCTACTAACGGAACTATATCAGATATTGTTCCTATACATACGATGTCTAAATATTTCAAATATGATTCTTCTTTTAGTTTTAATGTAATTCCTATTGCTTGAATTAATTTAAAAACCACTCCAACTCCTGCTAATTCTCTGAAAGGATATTTACTATCTTTTCTTTTATTGTCTATTACTGCAATTGCTTTTGGTATTTCATTTCCTGCTTCATGATGGTCTGTTATTATGGTCTCAATTCCTAGAGAGTTTGCATATTCTATTTCTTCTATAGCAGATATACCACAATCAACTGTAATCATTAAATTGCATCCTTTTTTTGAAATTTTGTCAATTGCTTCTTTGTTCAATCCATATCCTTCTATTAACCTGTTTGGTATATATGTATTGGTTTCTACTCCAATATCATTTAAAAAACTCTTTAATACTGTTATACTTGTTATTCCATCTACATCATAGTCACCATAAATAGTAATGTTTTCTTTATTTTCTATAGCTTTTATTATTCTATTTACTGCAATATCCATATCCGTTATTAAAAAAGGATTATAAAAATCGTTTCTTGTTGGATTTAAAAATAGTCTAATATCTTCTTCTTTTAAAATGTTTCTATTAGCTAATATTGTAGCTAATAATTGGTTAACTTTATATTTATTTTTTATCTCTTCTATCTTATTTTTATCTGGTTCAAATATTTGCCACTTTTTATTCATTTTCCTCTCCTAATTTTCATTTTTTATTATTGTATAACATTTTAGTTTTTTTTAAAAGAGTTTCATTGCATTTTATTAGATTTTTCTATTAAATATGAAAATACAACTATTATAAAATTGTTCAAATAGTTGTATTTTTTACATGCATTATAAATTACTTATATATTTAAAATTTCTTTTTTTTAATGTTTGAATTAAATTTGTTTGATTGTTTAAAATTTTTGCTATATTGTTGCTATCTATTAGTCTTTGTTGTCTAATTGCTGGTAATTCATTATTTTCTATATTATAGACCGAAGATGCTATATTTTTAATTGATTTCTTTATACCTGGTATTTCCTTTTTTTCAATGTTTTTTATTGATGCTCTTATACTTGGAATTTCATTTTCTTCAATATTCTTTATTGATTCTCTCATACTTGGTATTTCGTTTTCCTCAATATTTTTTATCGAAGCTTTCATACTTGGTATTTCATTTTCCTCAATATTCTTTATTGATTCTCTCATACTTGGTATTTCGTTTTCTTCAATATTAATAACTCTCTTCTTTAGATCTTTTATATCTACTTGCATGTCTAAAAGAATTGTTAAAATTTTTTCTTCCATTTTGTTCACCTCCTGTCTCTTATTTTTTACGCAATACAAACTATATGAATTAATACAATTTATGTCTTTTTCTAAGTTGCTATTTAAAAATATTTGAAATAAAATATGAACTAAAAAATATTAATTAGTAGTATTAATACGTAAAATTATATTAACATATCAAAAAGATAATTTCAATACTTTTAATTACTTTTTTTATTTTTTTCATCGACATTTTTCAACATATTCTCTTTTCGTTTTATGGTTATACTTAATTTTTTAAAAAACTTTTATAATCTACTTGAATTTATTTTGTATTTAGTATAATATATAAAAGATAAAAAAGAGATTACATAGGAGGATACAAATGCCAAGAAAAACAAAAGAACAAAAAGATTTAAAAAATAAAGAAAATAATGTAAAAACTTCTACTACCAATACCAAAAAAACATCTAACACTGAAAAAAGACCAGCAACAAAATCAAAATCAAAAAACACAACTACAAAAAAGAAATCTTCATCAAAAAGTGTAAAAAAAGTTGCTACAAAAAAAAGCACTACTACAAATACTTCTAAACGAATGATGGAAACAGTAGAATATTATGATTTGCCTTATCGATATAATCAAACTGTTGTAAAAGTTTTGGCTCAAACCCCTACCACTCTATTTATTTATTGGGATATATCAGATAATGACATAGAGAAATTTAAAGAAAAGTACGGGAATGATTTTTTTGAGACAACTGAGCCAGTTTTAATTATTTATAATGATACATTAAATTATCAGTTTGAAGTAAAAATAAATGATTTTGCAAATAGCTGGTACCTACATGTTGCAGATAGTAAATGTGACTATCGAGTAGAACTCGGTAGAAAGCCTATTAGAAAAACTGAGAAATTAGATTCTAATTATATCTATGTTTCAACATCAAATGAAATTGAATCCCCTAACGATCATATATTATTTGATAAGCATCAAAAAATGGTATATTTTAAAAATGTTAAAACAGGTTCTCAAACAGAAAAAAGTATTAACAATCTATCTTTTATTACAAATATGGGAAAAATTTACGATATATACGATTTATATAAAGGATTATATAAATCTGAAAATGTAGAAGGAATTTATGATTCATCTAATCCTTCTTCATAATGTAAATTCAATAAATTATAACAATATTATGAGACAATTTAGACCTGTCCCTATTGTCTCAAACAAAGGAGTTTTATGATGCAAGAGAAAAAAGGATATGTAAGTTTTGTTCTTCATGCTCATCTTCCTTTTATTCATCATCCTGAGAGCGATGATTATTTAGAGGAATCTTGGCTATATGAAGCTATTTCGGAAACGTATATACCATTACTTACTAATTTTCAAAAATTAGTAGATGAAGGGGTCGATTTTAGAATTACAATGTCTATGACTCCTCCTCTACTTTCTATGTTAGATAATAAATTATTACAAAGAAAATATATTAAATATTTAAAAAGATTAATCGAATTGTCTGAGAAAGAAATTAAAAGAACTGCTGGAGATGAAAGACTAAATAAACTTTCTCATTATTATTTTGACCGTTATTCAAATGACCTACATTTATTTAAAGATGTTTATAATTGTAATCTAATCGATGCTTTTAAGCATTTTCAAGATGTTGGAGTTTTAGAAATTATTACTTGTGGAGCAACTCATGGATATTTTCCAATTTTATATGTTAATGAAAAGACTGTTAAAGCTCAAATAGCAGTTGGAGTTCAAACTTATGAAAGATATTTTGGTAAAAAACCTCGTGGCATTTGGTTACCTGAGTGTGGATATGTCCCAGAAGCAGATAAATATTTAAAAGAATTTGGTATTGATTATATTATTACTGAATCACATGGAATTTTATATGCTGACCCTACTCCTATTTATGGTACTTTTGCTCCTATTGTTTCTCCTAAAGGTGTTATAGCTTTTGGTAGAGATATCGAATCATCTCAACAAGTCTGGAGTTCTATAGATGGTTATCCTGGAGATTTTAATTATAGAGAGTTTTATCGTGATATTGGATATGAAGCTGACTATGATTATATAAAACCTTATATTGCTCATAATGGAGTAAGAGTTCATACCGGAATTAAATATTATAGAATTACTGGAAAGACTGATTTTAAAGATTATTATAATATTCAATGGGCAAAAGATTCAGCTGAAAGACAAGCTGGTCATTTCTTGGATTCTAGAACAAACCAAATTAATAATTTATCCCAATATATGGATACACCCCCTATTATACTTTGTCCTTATGATGCTGAACTTTATGGACATTGGTGGTATGAAGGTCCTTATTGGTTATATATTTTATTTAAAAAAATTTATTATGATGATTGTAATTTTAAGCTAATTACTCCTTCAGAATATATTGATAAATATCCAAATATGCAAGTTGCATCTCCTTGTCGTTCTAGCTGGGGAGCTAATGGATATAGTGAAGTTTGGTTAAATCCTTCTAATGATTATGTACACAGACATTTACATGTTGCTGGTGATAGAATGTGTGAACTAGCTAATCTTTTTCCAAATGCAAAAGGCTTAAAGAAAAAAGCTCTAAATCAATGTGCTAGAGAACTGTTACTTGCTCAAAGTAGTGATTGGCTATTTATTATTACTAATGGAACTATGGTTGATTATGCTAAAAAAAGAATTAAAGATCATATCGGAAGATTCACAAAATTATATTATCAAATAAAAGAAGATTCAATAGATGAATTATTTTTAAAAGATATTATGAAAAAAGATTGTGTATTTCCTGATATTGATTATAAAATATATTCTTAATTTCAAAAAAGATATAATAATATTAAAAAATATTATTATATCTTTTTTTATGTGAATTATTAAAATTTAACAATATTTCATTTTTAGGACAATTTTCTAATTAATAAAATTAGCATAGTATAGTGTATAAGTTTTTAACATTTAGTAGATACTATTTTTATTGGAAAGGAGATTTTTAAATGAAATCAATATGTATTAAAACAAACAATTCTGATTTAATCCAATATCTGCTAAATGAATTGAATGATTTAGAACTAGAACTAGTTTACTTCTCTTGTCGTAAATTTAAACATTATAATAATATTATAATTCATTATAAAGGTCTCGATAATAATTTATTTTTAAATAAAATCTGTTCTATTTTATCACTTTTGATATTAGATGAATTAGAAGAAACTTTTCTTAAAAAAATAATTCTCCAAAATTACTTTTATTTTGATAATGTAGAAAGAGAACAAATATTAAATTTATGCTTTGATATAATGGCTAATGATTTTTCAATCATATTTGATAAAAAATTCAAGTCACTTTCTAATAGTTTCTATGACTTTTTATATTATAACAAATCTTTAGTATTAAACGGTTTTATTAATTTTAGAATAAAATCTTATTTAGAAATTTTAGATGATATTGTAAATGAAGCTGTAAATAATTTTATCATTGAAAAAGAATATTTAGAATTTGTATCTTTATTAAAATTATATATCAACTCTCAAGAAAGTAACTGTAAAATTGTTCATATAATTTATTCTAACAGCGAATCTATATTGTTAGACGAAAATAAAGAAATTATTTCTATTTCAAATGAAAAATTTAAAGCAAAATATTTAAGTGATATAACATTTTCTTCTAATGATTATACTTTAAATTCTTTACTTTCACTTCTTCCAAAGAAAATATATATTCATCTAATTGATAATAATATTGACGAATTTATTAATACTTTACAAACCGTTTTTGAAAATAGAATTCATATTTGTACAGATTGTAATATTTGTAAATTATATAAAAACTCTATAAAAAGCAAAAGTCCGAATACTATTTACTAATATAGTATTTGGACTTTTTATATTAAATATTATTAATATTTGCTCTTGTTCTATTAACCTAATTCATTGATTGCTTCTTGAAATCCTGGTAATAATGAATCTATTAATTCATCATTTGAAACCACTTTCCATTTTTTATCTTCTTTTACTAATTCTATTGTTTTAGTAACAGTTTTCATTTCTGGTTGTTCATTTTTTAATTCCTCTGTTAGATATTTTTCCATATTTTTCTCTACTGAACTACCACTTAAAACAGATTTAAAATCTCCTAATAATTTTTTCATGCAATTTGATATAATTGTGTCAAAATTCTTGTTTGTAATTTCTATTTCAACATTCGCTTTGTCATCTTCTTTTGTTATTTTTGTAATTTTCCAAGACATCTTATCAAATAATAATGCTTCTGTTTCTTGATCAAATTTCTCATCACTTAATATATCTTTATTTTCACTAACAAATTCTTGTGCTTTTGTAAAATCTCCAGATTTTAAATTTGTTAAAAATCCATCTACTGTTTTTTTAGGGTCGCTTGATGTAACTATCATAACTGTTAATAGTGCTACTACCACTAATACTAATAGAATTGTTATTGTTGGTGCAATCCAAGAGGCTTTTTTAGTATCTCCTGTTTTATTGTTCTGTTGTTTTGTTGTTTTTACTTCAAATTTCTTTTTATCTTGTTTATTATTATCATTTTCTGTTTTTTTATCTTCTTTTTTTTCTACTTGTTTAACTCCTGTTTTATTTTCTTTTTTTACTTCTACAGCTTCTGGTTCTTTTATTGTTTCTTTTTTAACTTCCTTTATTACTTTTTCTTCTTTTTTTGTTCCTGCTGTTTCTTTTACTTGATTTTCTTTATTTTCTTTTTCGCTCATTAGAATCCTCTCCTTCTACATTTTTATTATTACATCTTGATTATATATTATCTTTTCTTATTTTGCAATATTTTTTTACTTTTTTTATCTTTACATTTGATACACTCTTGACCTGTCCCCCATGTCTCATTTTAATTTATAGCAAAATTTATTCCTCTTGCTACTACGTCTTTCATATTTTCTATTAAGTCATCTATTTCTTTTGGGGTTACAATTAAATTATACTCTTTTGGAAGTAATGCTTCTTTAATTTCTTCATAGTTATCTTCTTCTTTTAATTTGTTTAAATAGTCATTTGATTTTGCTTCGTCTTGTAATTTTTGAATAAATACGTCTAGGCAATCATTTACTAATACTGCTGTTTCTACAACAGTTGGAATTCCAATTGCTATTACTGGTATTCCTAATGTGTTTTTACTTATTTCACTTCGTGTGTTTCCCACTCCTGCACCTGGTACAATTCCTGTATCTGATAATTGTACTGTACTGCTAATTCTTTCAATGCTTCTTGAAGCAAGTGCATCTATAACTATTAATAGTTTTGGCTTTATATTTTCTACGATTCCTTTTAAGATTTCTACTGTTTCAATCCCTGTAGTTCCTAATACTCCTGGTGCTATTGCACTTACCATTCTTGTTCCTTCTTCTACATATTGTGGTAAATAATTAATTAAATGTCTTGTTACGTCAATTTCATTAATTACTTTTGGACCTAATGCATCTGGTGTAACATATATATTTCCTAAGCCAACTACCAGAATTTCTCCTTGTTTATCAACATGTAAGTCTATGATTTTTCTTAATTCTTCTGTTAATGTTTCTGATGCTTTCTGTATTTCATCTTCTCCGTGCTATTTTTAATTTTTTTATGTCTATTGTAATATAGTTTCCAATTGGCTTTCCAATTGCTTTTTCTCCGCTTTCATTTACTATTTTTACTCTTTCTATTTTTATATTTTCATCTTTTTCTTCTTTTGTACTTTCAATTCCATCAATTTCGTTTTCTAATTTGTTTGCTTTTTTATAAATATCTCTTCTTTCAGATGCTAAATCAGTTCTAAAATTATACATATTATTAATCAACTCCTATTTGTAATTATTTGCATTGTTTATTATTTTTATTCAATTAGCCTGATTCGTAGTTAATATTATATGAATTTTTTAGTTTTATTTAAAATGGATATATAAAATTAAAAAAGGCAAAAAAAGAAGATATTAATTATATCTTCTTTATAATTATTTCATAATTCTTCTAATTCAAAATCTGATATTTTATAACCTAGTTCTTTTAATTTTTCATACACCTTGCTTGGAAAAATTCCAAATAATGTATTATAATCTCCATCTATCTTAATATTATATTCTAAGTTTCATCATTAATATATTTTTTTAAAAATTTTCCTGTATAACTTCTCTCGTTTTTACAAATTTGTTCAGGTGTACCTATGGCAACCACTTCTCCTCCATTATCTCCACCTTCTGGTCCTAAATCTATAATATGATCACAAGTTTTTATCAAATCTAAATTATGTTCAATAACTATTATTGTATTTCCTGTATCAACTAATCTTTGTAAAATATCTATCAATTTATGAACATCTGCTATATGAAGTCCTGTTGTTGGCTCATCTAATATATACAATGTTTTTCCAGTTGCTCTTTTTGATAACTCTGTTGCAAGTTTTACTCTTTGTGCTTCCCCTCCTGATAATGTAGTAGATGGTTGTCCGAAGTTTTATATATCCTAATCCTACATCATACAAAGTTTGCATTTTTTGTTTTATTTTTGGTATTTTATCAAAAAATTCTAATGATTCTTCAACTGTCATATTTAATACATCTGCTATGTTTTTTCCTTTATATTTTACTTCCAATGTTTCTCTATTATATCTTTTTCCCTTACATACTTCGCATGGTACATATATGTCTGGTAAAAAATGCATTTCTATTTTATGCACACCATCCCCATTACAGCTTTCACATCTTCCTCCTGCGACATTAAAACTAAATCTTCCTTTTTGATATCCTCTAATTTTTGCTTCTTCTGTTGATGCAAAAATGTCACGAATTAAATCAAATACTCCTGTATATGTTGCTGGATTTGAACGTGGTGTTCTTCCAATTGGAGATTGGTCAATATTAATAATTTTGTCAATATTCTGTAATCCTTTTACTGCTTTACATTTACCTGGTTTCTCATTTGCTCCATTTAATTCTTTTGCTATTGTTTTATATAGTACTTCATTTACTAATGTTGACTTTCCGTGAACCTGATACTCCTGTTACACAATTAAATACTCCTAATGGAAATTTTACGCTTATATTTTTTAAATTGTTTTCTGTTGCTCCTTGTACTTCTATCACTTTTGTTTTTAGATGTTTTCTTCTTTTTTTAGGCACTTCTATCTTTTTTCTTCCACTTAAGTACTGCCCTGTAATAGAATCTTTTATTTGTTTTATCTCTTCTGCTGTTCCGTTGTGCCATAACCTGTCCACCATGCACTCCTGCACCTGGTCCAATATCTATAATTTGGTCTGCTGCATACATAGTATCTTCATCATGTTCTACAACAAGTAATGTATTTCCTAAATCTCTCAATTTTTTTAATGTCGCAAGTAATTTTTCGTTATCTCTTTGATGTAACCCTATACTTGGTTCATCTAAAATATATAATACTCCTGTTAGCCCTGAACCAATTTGTGTTGCTAAACGAATTCTTTGAGATTCTCCTCCTGATAAACTTCCTGCATTTCTTGATAATGTTAAATATTCTAATCCAACATCTATTAAAAATTGTAATCTTTGATCAATTTCTTTTAATATTAATTCTGAAATCATAGCTTGAGTTTTATTTAATTTTAATCCATTTAAATATTCTTTTATTTTTCTGATTGACATTTCTGTTAATTCATTAATATTTTTATCTCCAACTTTTATAGATAATATCTCTGGTTTTAATCTTGCTCCATTACAAGCAGGGCAATGAGAATTTGTCATATACATTTCATAAAAATCTCTCATTCCTTGTGACTTTGTTTCATTATGACGTCTATCTAATGTTGGCAACACTCCTTCAAATGGCGCTGTAAAATTTCTTGTTCCAGCATATGAAGTATACTCAAATTCAATTTCTTCATCTCCGGTTCCATAAAGTATCTTTTCCATAAACCATCTAGGCAAATCTTTAATTTTTTTATTTTTTATATTTATTCCATAGTGTTTTCCTATGCTTTCAAAATACATTTTAGCCATAGTATCGCCTTTTTTCATTGTGCTAGAGCCAAAAGCTTTAATTCCATCATATAAAGTCTTATTTTTATCAGGAACTATTAAATCTTCATCCATTTTCATTAAATATCCTATTCCTGTACATTCTGGACAAGCACCAAATGGATTATTAAATGAAAACATTCTTGGAGTTAATTCCGGAAAACTAAATCCACAGTCTGGGCAAGCATAATTACAACTATATAAAATAGGATTTTTTCCAACTATATCAATAAGTACAAGATTATCCGCATGTTTTAGTGCTACTTCTACTGATTCAGTTAATCTACTTGTGATATCATCTCTTATTACTAATCTATCAACTACTAATTCAATTTCATGCTTCTTTTTTCTATCTATTTCTATATCATCTGAAAGTTCATAATTTTCTCCATCTATTCTAACTCTTACAAATCCTTCTTTTTGATATCCTTCTAATTGTTTTGTATATTCACCTTTACGCCCTCTTACTACTGGTGCCAAAACCTGTATTTTTGTTCCTTCTTCTAAACTCATAATATTGTCAACGATTTGATCAATGGTTTGTTTTTCAATTTTTTTATGACAATTTGGGCAATATGGTACTCCTATACGAGCATATAATAAACGAATATAATCATATATTTCGGTTACTGTACCTACTGTTGAACGTGGATTTTTTGAAGTTGTCTTTTGATCTATTGAAATTGCTGGTGAAAGTCCATCAATTCTCTCTACATCTGGTTTTTCCATTAATCCTAGAAATTGCCTTGCATATGAAGATAGACTTTCTACATATCTTCTTTGTCCTTCTGCATATAATGTATCAAATGCTAGTGATGATTTTCCAGACCCAGAAAGTCCTGTTATTACTACCATTTTATCTCTTGGAATCTCTAAATTTATATTTTTTAGGTTGTGTTCTTTTGCACCTTTTATTATTATTTTATCATTCATAAATTTACCCCCAGAACATTATACTATATTTCAAATATAAAAACAAGAGTTTGGTATATTTTTCTATTGGTACGGTTACAGTTCAGTAAGAAATGATTATGGTGCCCAAGCTTTGGCTCCCACTATAACACTTGAATTTTATTTAATGACGTTTGATTGGAATGAAAAATAGAAAATTTTTTACAAGAAAATGAGTAATGTTCACGGGCAAAATTATTATTATATAAATTTAAACTTTTCTCAGTTCAATACATAATCCAAGAATTTCTAAAATAATTTAATGGCACCCTTTCACTTAGTCCGAGCTAAAGCTCGACGCGAACATTTTCCATTAAATTATTTAAGAAATTCTAAGATTACTTCAATTACATTCAAAAAGTTTAAATTTATATAATAATAATTTTGAGCCTGAGTGAAAGTGCCTTGTTTTCTTGTATTAGATTTTCTTTTTGAATGAAATGAAAAGACATTAAATAAAATTCAAGTGTTATAGTGGGAGCCAAAGCTTGGGCACCATAATCATTTCTTACTGAACTGTAACTTGGTACGATTTAAAAAATAAAGAAACTAAAATTTATCATTGATTTTTTATGTTGCATTATATATAATATAATTGTTATAAATGAAATAATATTTTTTAGAAAGGAGATTCTTATTATGGAAAATGAAATTAATACTCAAAATAAAATCCTTGGGAAAACATTCTTTTGGATGTTCTTAGGCCTTCTTGGTTCTGGAATTATAGCATGGTACACATATACTTCAGGTTTATACATGAATTTCTTTACAAATGCTTCTATGCTTATATTATTAATTATAGAATTAGTAGCTGTATTGCTTTTTACATTTTTATTTAAAAAACTTCCACCAGTTGCAGTCCGGAATTCTGTATTTTGTCTATTCCATGATAAATGGAGTAACTTTATCAGTAGTCTTTGTTGTATATGAACTAAGTTCAATAGTTTCTGTTTTTATTATATCTGCCTTAGTATTTGGCATATTAGGATTTATTGGATACAAAACAAATAGAGATTTGAATTCTTGGGGAACGTATATCATTGTATTTTTAATTGCTGGCATTGTTTTAAGTTTACTAAATTTAATTGTATTTAGAAGTTCTGTTCTTGATATAGCAATAGATTGGTTAATCCTAATATTATTCTGTGGAGCAACTATTTATGATATTAATAAAATTAAAGTACTTCAAGAATCAGCTGATATAAATCAAGATAAAATTCATATTTATTGTGCTATGCAATTATATTTAGATTTTATTAATATTTTCTTAAGAATACTTTCTTTATTTGGAAAAAGTAAGGATTAAATTAAAATAAACGTAGTATATAACACTATACTACGTTTATTATTTTACATACTTTTTTTATTATATTCCATCATTACAATCTTCAAATTGAGAATTATATAAATCTGCATAAAATCCATTTTTAGCTAATAATTCTTCATGTGTTCCTTGTTCTATAATATCTCCATGATTCATAACTAATATTAAATCCGCATTTTTAATTGTCGATAATCTATGAGCTATAATAAAACTTGTTCTGCCATTCATTAAATTATCCATAGCTTTTTGAATTTGTATTTCAGTTCTTGTATCTATTGAGCTTGTTGCTTCATCTAAAATTAAAATTTTAGGATTTGCTAAAATAACCCTAGCTATTGTCAACAATTGTTTCTGCCCTGCAGACACATTGCTTGACTCCTCATTTAATATTGAATTATATCCTTTTGGTAATGTTTTTATAAAATGATGTACGTGCGCTGCTTTTGCAGCTTCAATTACTTCTCCATCTGTTGCTTCTTCATTACCATACTTAATATTTTCTTTTACAGTTCCTCCAAATAACCATGTATCCTGTAGAACCATTCCAAACATTTTTCTAAGTTCTCCACGTTTAAAGTCTTTAATGTTGTGACCATCAATATTAATCTCTCCAGAATTAACATCGTAAAATCTCATTAATAATTTTACCATTGTAGTTTTTCCAGCTCCAGTTGGCCCTACAATTGCTATTTTTTGTCCTTCTTTAATATTAGCACTAAAATCATTTATAATTGTTTTATCTTCATCATATCCAAAATTAACATGTTTAAATTCTACATTTCCTTTAATTTTAGATGTGTCTATTTCACCCTTTGCAGTTTCTATTTCCTCTGGCTGTTCCAAAAATTCAAATACTCTTTCAGCAGCTGCTACCATAGCTTGTAACATACTTGAAATTTGTGCTATTTGATTAATTGGTTGAGTAAATTGTTTATTATATTGTATAAAACTTTGTATATTTCCAACAGTTATTTTTCCTTGAATTGCTAAATATCCACCTGCAACTGCAACTCCAACATAACCGCACATTAGCAACAAAATTCATAACAGGAAACATTAATCCTGATAAAAATTGAGATTTCCATCCAGAATGATATAATTCATTATTTGCTTTTTTAAATTCTTTATTTGCTCTTTCTTCACTATTAAATACTTTTACAATATTTAATCCACTATAGATTTCTTCTACTTGGCCATTTACATGTCCTAAATAGTCTTGTTGCTTTTTAAAATATTTCTGTGATTTTCCAACAATACTTTTTACAATAAATGCTGATATTGGTAAAATAATAAGTGATATTAATGTCATTTCCCAACTAATTGATAACATCATAACTAATATTCCAACAATTGTACATGTTGATGTAATAATCTGTGTAATACTTTGATTTAAATTCATACTTAATGTATCTACATCATTTGTTATTATTGATAATACTTCACCATGTGTTTTTTTATCAAAATATTTCATAGGTAATTTATTTATTTTTTCTGCAATATCATTTCTAAGTTTATAAGTTATTTTCTGTGCAATACTTGTCATTGTAAAACCTTGAATAAAAGAAAAAATAGCACTCACAATATATAAACCTAATAATGTTAAAGCAATTTGACCTATTTTTCCAAAGTCAATTCCATTTCCTCCTGATAATTTTCCTATCAATCCATTAAAAATCTCTGTTGTTGCATTTCCTAATATTTTAGGTCCAACAATTGTAAATATAGTACTTCCAATAGCAAATATAAACACAATAATAAGTGCTAATTTGTATTTAGATAAATATCCATTTATTAATTTTTTTGTAGTTTCTTTAAAATTCTTTGGTTTTTCGGTTTCCGTTTTTCCACCTGGTCTTCCCATTGGTCCTGGCATATGCTATTCCTCCTTTCCATCTTTGTTTTCTTTATATTCTGACAATTCCTTTTCAGATAGCTGTGATAAAGCAATTTGTCTATATGTTTCATTTTCTTTCATTAATTGTTCATGTTTTCCTATTCCTACAACTTTTCCTTCTTCCAAAACAATTATTTGATCTGCATTTAAAATTGTACTAATTCTTTGAGCAACTATAATTACTGTTTTATTTTCTGTTTTCTCAGCTAAAGCTTCTCTTAACTTAGCATCTGTTTTAAAGTCTAAAGCAGAAAAACTATCATCAAATACAAAAATTTCAGGATCTTTTGCTATTGCTCTTGCAATTGATAAACGTTGTTTTTGTCCTCCTGATACATTTGCTCCTCCTTGAGCTATAGCATCTTTATATTTTTCTTCTTTTCCTTCTATGAATTCTGTAGCTTGTGCTATTTCAGCAGCCTCTATCATTCTTTCATCTGACATATTTTCATCAGAATATTTTATATTAGATTCTATTGTTCCTGAAAATAATACTCCTTTTTGAGGTACAAATCCAATAATATCTCTTAAATCTTTTTGTGATACATCTTTAACATTTACACCATCAATTAAAAGTTCTCCTTCTGTAACATCATAAAATCTTGGCAATAAGTTAACAATTGTTGATTTTCCACTTCCTGTACTTCCTATAATTGCAGTCGTTTCTCCTGGTTTCGCAGTAAAATTAATATCTTCCAATATCTCTGTATCTGCATCTGGATATCTAAAACATACATTTTTAAATTCTACAAATCCTTTTTTATTTGGATTAAATTTTCTAATATTATCTTTATCTTTTATGCTTGGTTCTGTTTCCAGTACTTCATTAATTCTATTTGCTGAAACAGAAGCTCTTGGAAGCATAATTGAAATCATTGAAATCATTAAGAAAGCCATTACAATTTGCATCATATATTGAATAAATGCCATCATATCTCCTACTTGCAATAATCCTTGATCTACACTATGTCCTCCAACCCAAATTACTAAAATCATCATTGAATTCATGATAAACATTAGCATTGGCATCATCATTGACATGGCTCTATTAACAAATATATTTGCTTTCATTAAATCTTTATTAGCAACATCAAATCTATTTTCTTCTCTTTTCTCTTTATGAAAAGCTCTTATAACAGATAAACCTGTTAAAATTTCTCTTGAAACTAAGTTTAATTTATCTGTTAATTCTTGTAATTTCTTAAACTTAGGCATAGCTACAATAAATAATGTTCCTACTACAAATAAAATAGCTAATATGGCTACTCCTATAATCCATGCCATAGAGTTGTCTCCATTTGTTAATACCTTTACAAATCCTCCTATTCCTATAATAGGTGCATATACTACTACTCTAAACAGCATAGTAATTAATTGTTGAATTTGTTGAATATCATTCGTACTACGAGTAATTAATGATGCTGTTGAAAACTCATTTAACTCTTTATTTGAAAAGCTTAATACTTTTTTAAATACTTTTTCTCTTAAGGTTTTCCCTAATTTAGCAGCTACTTTTGAAGATAATAACATAATTAATATAGCTGATGCCATACTAATTAAAGCAATTCCTAACATTTCAATTCCAGATAACAATATGTAATCATTTTGAAGTTTATCTGTATCTACTCCTAAATCTTTATAAATTTCTTTTACAGATGAAATAGCTGCTTGTTCTCTAATAGAATCTGCCATTTCTTCTATTTTGGTTGAAAATTCACTCAAAGCTTGTTTTCTTTGTTCTTCTGGCATATTTCTTATAATGTCTATTAAAGACATATTTTGTATTACTGTTTTTTGAGCTTCTGGCATATTCTCTGTTAATTTTTCCTTTATCTTATTAGCAGTTTCTTCACTTTTTAATGTTGACATTTCCATAAGTGGCGTTGATAAAATTTTTGAAAGCTCTTCCTTTTTATCTTTGTCTATTTCTTTCAAAACATAAACATTATTAGATTCTACATTATAATCTTTTCCCAAATATCTTTCTATAATTTGTTTTTCATGATTATTTAATGTATCTCCTACTAATGTATATGAGTCTAATATTTCGTCGCTTTTATCAGAAAACATTAATAATAAATCCATATTTTCCTTACTAATAACCTCTGGAACTGCTGTTTCAATTCCTCCTGATTGTATACCCACATTAACTATTTTTGAAGTATAATCTGGTAGTGCTAAGTCAGTTGTAGCTTGTATGCATAACAATATTACTATTACTAAAACTGACCAAAATGATTTTTTTAAATTTCTTAATACTTTTAGCATTTTTTCCTCCTTTTTTAATTATTTTTTTCCTACTATCATAATCATTTGTATTAATATATCATAAATTTATAATAACACCCTATCATTTTTGTGACATGGTGTTATTTTGTCAACGTTTTATATGTGAAAGTTGTGTGAATTTACATCTTTCTAAATACGCCTGCTACTTTTCCTAATATTTCACATGTTGGAACTATAATAGGATTCATCGTACTATTTTCTGGTTGAAGTCTAATATGGTCCTTTTCTTTATAAAATGTTTTTACTGTTGCTTCATCACCAATTAAAGCTACTACAATTTCTCCATTATTTGCCATATTTTGTCTCTTAACTAAGATATAATCTCCATCTAAAATTCCTGCTTCAATCATGCTCTCTCCTCTGACAGTAAGCATAAAACTCTCAGAGTTTCCAACAAAATCTACTGGTATTGGAAATGTGTCTGTTACATTCTCTACTGCAAGTATTGGTTCTCCTGCTGTTATTTTGCCTATAATTGGAACTTCTACTAATTCTTTTTGAGTATAAAATTCTTTACTTGATGTTTTTTTCTCTTCTCCTGAACCACCTTTTAATAAACGTAATGTTCTTCCTTTTTTATCTTGTTTTTTTATGTACCCTTTTTCATCTAATTTTGATAAATATCCATGAACAGTGGCTGTTGAACTTAATCCTACTGCTTTTCCAATCTCCCTTACTGATGGTGGATATCCTTGTGTCATTATTTGTTTTTCAATAAATCTTAAAATTGCTTTTTCTCTTTTATTTAATTCTGGTTTTTTTCTAGGCATATTCTTCACTCCCATTTTTTATTTGCACATATAATATCATACAAACAAAAAAATGTCAAACATTTTTTTGCATTAAATTTTAATTCTTGATAATTTTTAAAATTTATTTAATTTCTGTTCCACCCCACTCAACAACTGTATAGCCTTCTCTTATTGGTGTTTCTAAATTTTGTTCTTGAACTTCTATCTTTTCATCTAGACCTTTCCAGTCCATCATTACTCTGATTAAATTGTCTGGCTTTGGTGTTATTTCCAATGGCATTGATTTATCTTGTTCTTCTTTTGTCTCAAATCTTATATAGTTATAATTATTTTCCTCCATTTTTGGAAGCCAATATATAATAAATTCTTCTGCCTCTTTATCACTTAAACCTAATAGAGATAATTTTTCCTCCAGAAAAGTTGCAGTATCTTTACCTTTTACACAAAAACCTTCTTTTAGATTTATATTTTTAGGAACCTCTTTACCTTCCCAATATAATGCATATAAATTTTTTCCTGTATTTTTATCAACTAGTGTTCCATCAACATCGGCTGTGACAGACCAGCCATTTTTATATTTTGGATATGTACATGATAAATATTGTGGATTACCCAACTTCACTTCTACGTCCATCTTTTCAATTGGATAAATATATATAATTGGTTTTTTAACAATATCTGTCACAACGAACCCGCCATTATTTCCCGAAGTATGCGAATTTTGATTTTGATATCTAATACTATTTGATTGATTTTTCATATTATTATTTATAGCAATACTTACTAAAATTATTACTATTATAATAAGTATAGCAATCATTAATAAAACTAAATACTTTGTCTTATTTTCTTTTTTTTCTTTTTTCACGTTCAACACCTCTATATTCATATTATCATTATATCTAACTTATTTCAACAATATTTTTAAAAATATTAGAGTCGTTTATTATAACTCAGTAAGAAACACTTATGATATCCAAGCTTTGACTCTTACTATAACACTTGAATTTTATTTAATGACGTTTGATTGGAATGAAAAATAGAAAATCTTTTACAAGAAAATGAGTAATGTTCACGGGCAAAATTATTATTATATAAATTTAAACTTTTCTCGGTTCAATACATAATCTAAGAATTTCTAAAATAATTTAATGGCACCCTTTCACTTAGTCCGAGCTAAAGCTCGACGCGAACATTTTCCATTAAATTATTTAAGAAATTCTAAGATTACTCCAATCACATTTGAAAAGTTTAAATTTATATAATAATAATTTTGAGTCTGAGTGAAAGTGCCTTGTTTTCTTGTATTAGATTTTCTTTTTGAATGAAATGAAAAGACATTAAATAAAATTCAAGTGTTATAGTGAGCCAAAACTTAGACATCATAATCATTTTTTACTGAACTGTAACTAAAAAACTAAAACTTAATAGTTATATTATTGAAAAAAAAATAAAAAACAGATATAATGGATATGATATTTTTTAAAGGAGTAGATATTTAAATGTTATCACAATTAATTATTTTAGCTGTATTAATTTTTTTAAATGCATTTTTTGCAGCAAGTGAAATTGCATTTATTTCACTAAATGACACAAAGATAGAGAAACAAGCAAAAGATGGAAACAAAAAGGCAAAACAAATTGAAAAAATGTTAAAAACTCCAAGCAAGTTTTTAGCAACTATACAAATAGGAATTACTTTAGCAGGATTTTTATCAAGTGCATTTGCATCAGATACATTTGCTGAAAAACTAGCGCCGATATTATTTCAATGTATGCCATTTTTTAGTTTAGGAGTATGGAAAAGTATTTCAATTATAATTATTACAATTATATTATCTTTCTTTACATTAGTTTTTGGGGAACTTGTTCCTAAAAGACTAGCTATGAAAAATTATGAAAAAATAGCATTTGGAACAATTGGAATAATTAGAGCCATTTCAATTATTACATCACCTTTTGTAAAATTTTTAACTTTGGTTACTAATTCAATATCTAAGTTGTTTGGAGTAGGGGAAAATGAAGAAGAATCAGTAACAGAAGAAGAAATAAAGATGATGGTAGATCAAGGTGAAGAAAAAGGAACAATAAAAGAAGAAGAAAAAGAGCTAATTAATAATGTTTTTGAATTTAATGATATAACTGTTTCTGAAATAATGAAACACAGAAAAGATATTTTTGCAGTAGATATAAATATAAGTAATGATGAGTTAATGGAAGAACTTTCAAAAGAAGAATATAGATATAGTAGAATTCCAGTTTATGATGAGACAATTGATGAAATAAAAGGAATTTTATATATAAAAGATGTTCTGAAAAATATAGGAAAGAAAAACTTTAAAGTTAAAAATGTGGTAAAAGATGCTTATTTTGTATCACAAACTAGATTAATTAATGAAGTTTTTAAAGAACTACAAAAAAATAAAATGCAAATAGCAATAATTATAGATGAATATGGTGGAACAGCAGGTTTAATAACAATGGAGGATATATTAGAAGAGCTTGTAGGTGATATTTATGACGAATATGATAAAGAAGAAAAGGAATTTGAAAAAATAGACGAAAATACCTATATTATAGTTGGAAGTATGCCAATTTATGATGTTAATAAACTTTTAAATGCTAATATTCCAGAAGGAGATTATGACACTTTATCAGGCTTCTTACAAGAAAAATTAGGGAGAATTCCTGAAGAAGAAGAAAACCCAATAATAGAGACTAAAGAAGTAACTTATAAGATAGAAAAATATGAAGATAAAAGAATATTAAAAGTCAAAGCATGTAAAAATAATGAAAAACAAATAGAAGAATAATTGAAAGAGGGTATAACATATGAAAAGAAAATTTATTATAAGAAATATTATAATATTAGTAATATTAATAGGAGTTATAACTGGAGTATCTTATTATTTTATAGAGCAAAATGCAAAAAAATATGAAATTGCAAAGGTAGAGCAATATAATTATTTTGTTTTAAAACAAAATGAAAAATCAGGAGTTATAGATAAAAACGGAAATAAGATAATTGAAACTGAATATGAAGACGTAAAAATACCAAATCCTGAACAAGCTATTTTTATATGTTATAAATCAAATGAAGTAAAAGTTTTAAATGAAAAGCAAGAGGAAATATTAAATAAATACGAAAAAGTGGAGCCAATTAGACTAAAAAACATTGCTAGTGATTTAATGTATGAAAAAAGTGTGTTAAGATATTATAAAAATGGAAAATATGGATTAATAGACTTTAAAGGAAAAGAAATAACAAAACCTATTTATGATGAAATTGATGGGTTGCCATATAAAGAGGGAGAACTATTAGTAAAACAAAATGATAAATATGGTGTTATAAATATAAAAGGAAGTAAATTAATTAATATAGAATATGAACAAATAACTGTTGATGGATATTATACAGAACAAAATGGGTATAAATTTGCAGGATATATTGTTTCAAATAAAACTCAAGAAGGATATCGCTATGGTTATATTAATAATAATGGAAAATTAATATTAAAAGTTGAATATAATCAGTTATCAAGAATAACAGATATAGAAGATAATGATAATGCTTATTTGTTAGGAGCCAAAAATGGTCAGTTTGGTGTAACTAAAAATGATAAAGAAATTATAAAAAATGAATATCAATCAATAACATATGATACGACTAACCAAATATTATTAATAGAGAGAAGTAAAAAATATGGAGTTGCATCATTAGATGGAAAAATTATAGTTCCAGCTCAATACGATCAAATAGATGTTACAGGAGTCTATTTATATGCAAAAGATAATCAAGGAACAACAGTATATAATAGTAATGGAACAGAAGCTAATATAGATACTAATATTGCAATATTGAATACTAATAATGAAAAATATAAAATTAGAATTAATAGTGAAGATGGAACTAAATATGGCATAATAGGAAAAGATGGAAAGCAAATTATAGAAGAAAAATATAATTATATTGAATATTTATATGACAATTATTTTATAGTAAGTATAGAAAATTCAAAGTTAGGTGTAATAGATGACAAAGATAATGTGAAAATTCAAATTGAAAATGATTCACTTCAAAAAGTACAAGATACGTCTATAATACAATCAGTAATTGCAAAAGACAATATTACAAAATTATATGATAAAAATATGTCAAAAATATGTGAAATGAAAGATGCAAAAATTGAGGTAAAAGATAATTATATTGTTATATATAATGAAAATGAGAAAAAGTATTTTAATAAAGAAGGAAACGAAATTAAAAATACTGAAGTTTATCCAAATAATGTATTATTTGCACAACAGAGAGATAATAAGTGGGGATTTGTAAATAAAGATGGAGATATGGTTGTAGAAGCAAAATATGACAAAGTAACAGAATTTAATGAATTTGGGTTTGCTTCTGTACAAAAAGATGGAAAATGGGGAGCAATTAATACACAAGGTAAAGAAGTAGTAGAGCCAACTTATAATCTAAAAGATGAAATAGAACCATCATTTATTGGAACTTATTATCAGGTAAAATATGGATTTGGAGAAGTTTATTATACTGATGCAAAATAAGAATAAGTTATAGAAATTTAATATAATGTAAAAAAGAGTTGATTTATTTGTGAAAATAAATCAACTCTTTTTGATTAAATTCATATAAAAAAGTAAATAATAAAAAATAAGATAAAAAAAAGAAGGTGTTTTTTTGAAATTAGGATTAGCTTTATCAGGTGGGGGAATAAGAGGAATTGCTCATGCAGGAGCAATAAAAGCATTAGAGGATAATGGAATAAAAATAGATGTAATTGGAGGAACTAGTTCAGGAGCCTTAGTTTCATCTTTATATGCTTTAGGTTATTCTCCTTATTATATTTACATATTATTTAAGAGATATGCAAAGGAGATTGCAGGAATTAATTCTACTCCAATTATTTCTGGAATTAGAAGTTTTATGATAAATAAGAAAATAGAAATAAAAGGTTTAAGAAGCGGTAAAAATATAGAAGAAACTTATAATTGTTTAGCTTTAAGAAAAGGCGTAAAAAAGATTGAGGACATAGAAAAAATGCCACTTGTTATTCCAGCAGTAGATGTTAGTGATGCAAAAGAATATATATTTACAAATAAAATTCCTCAAAATAGTGGAGATAAATATCAATATATAACAGACATATCAATAGGAAAGGCTGTGCGAGCTAGTAGTAGTTTCCCTGCTTTTTTTTGCCCATGTGAATTTAAAAAACACAAGTTCATGGATGGAGGAATGTTAGATAATATACCTGTTTCAGAAGTGAAAAAACAAGGAGCTGATAAAGTAATTGCAATTAATTTTAAAGCAGATGATATCGATGAAAATAGTAATATAATGGATTTAGCAATGAGAACAATTGATATTATGGGAAATAAAATATCAGAAGAAAATTTAGAAACAAGTGATTTTGTTTTAACTATAAAAACAGATAAAACAGGATTATTAGATATTGAAAAATTAGACAGTTGTTATAAATATGGATATCAAGCAGTAATAGAAAAATTAGATAAAATTAAAGAAATATTGTCAATATGATACTAAAGTATGAATATAATATTAATATATAATGTTCAAATAAAAGGAGAATAATAATGAATGTTCGATACTTTGATAATGCAGCCACAACAAGAGTAAAAGATGAAGTTTTAGAAGAAATGTTACCGTACTTAAAAGAAAAATTTGGTAATCCATCTTCTATGTATACAATTGGAAGAGAAGCTAAAAAGGCAATAGAAAATGCAAGAGAACGTGTTGCAAAATTAATTAATTGTAAAGCAAATGAAATTTATTTTACAGGATCAGGTTCTGAAAGTGACAATACAGCTATTAAAGGAATAGCGCATAAAAGAGCCTTTAAAGGAAAACATATTATTACTTCAAAAATTGAACATCCTGCTGTTTTGCATACATGTCAATCTTTAGAAAGAGAAGGATTTAAGGTAACATACTTAAATGTGAATAAAGATGGAATAGTAGATATAAATCAATTGATTAATTCGATTAGAAATGATACTATTTTAATTAGTATTATGTATGCAAATAATGAAATAGGGACTATACAACCAATACTTGACATAGCTAAAATTGCAAAAATGCATAATATTGTTTTTCATACAGATGCAGTTCAGGCGTGTGGAAATATACCAATTAATGTACAAAAAATGCAAATAGACATGTTATCTTTATCAGGACATAAATTATATGCACCAAAAGGTACAGGTGCTTTATATGTAAAAAACGGAATAGAATTTGAAAAATTTATAGATGGTGGACATCAGGAGAAAAATAAAAGAGCAGGAACAGAAAATATTTCAGGAATTGTTGGATTAGGAAAAGCTTGTGAACTTGCTAATATAAATTTAGAAGAACATCAAAAATATTTAACTAAATTAAGAGATTATTATATTTTACAGGTACAAGAAAAGATACCAAATGTACGTTTAAATGGTTCAAAAAAAGAAAGATTGCCAGGTAACGCAAATTTTTCTTTTGAGTTAGTAGATGGGCAATCTTTATTATTAAATTTAGATGCTAAAGGGATTTGCGCTTCAAGCGGTTCTGCATGTTCAACAGGTTCTTCTAATCCGTCTCATGTATTGTTAGCAATAGGCTTATCTCCAGAATTAGCATATGGAGCATTAAGAACTACTTTTGGAGAAGAAAATACAAAAGAAGATATAGATTATTTAGTAAACAGTTTACAAGAAACAGTAGATAGATTAAGAAAGTTTAATTCTCCAAAATAGCAATAGCACATTTAATTCCATCTACTGCTGCAGACATAATACCGCCAGCATAGCCGTGCTCCTTCGCCACATGGATAAAGCCCTATAATATTAGAAACTAAGCTTTCATTTCTAACAATTTTAACGGGAGAAGAACTTCTGGTTTCTACTCCTGTTAAAATACTGTCGGGGTTAGCAAAACCTTCAAGTTTATTATTAAAATATAAAATACCTTCTTTTAATGTAGAAGAAACAAATTCAGGTAAAATATCATTTAAATTAGAAAGTGTGACACCAGGCAAATATGTAGGTTCAATTTTTCCAATAAATGTTGATTTTTTGTCTTGAAGAAAATCTTCTACTCTTTGAATTGGAGCATAATAATTTGAACCTCCTAAAACAAAAGCTTTTTCTTCTAAATCTTTCTGAAAGTAAATTCCAGCAAGAGGAGATTCACTTGGAAAATCATTTGGTACAACATTTACCAAAAGTGCAGAATTAGCATTTTTTCCATTTCTTAAAAAATTACTCATACCATTTGATACAATGGTATTTTTTTCGCTAGAGGAAGCCATAACGACTCCACCTGGACACATACAAAAAGTATAACAGGAACGACCTGTATTAGGTGAGTGATATGCTAATTTGTATTCAGCAGGAGGGAGTTTTAGATTAGTAAAACTTCCATATTGAGATTTGTTAATTTCTTCTTGTAAATGTTCTATTCTTACACCAACGGAAAAATTCTTTTTTTCCATAGTAATACCTTTTTCATAAAGCTTTTCAAATGTATCTCTAGAACTATGACCAATAGCTAAAACAACATGAGATGCAGAAATTTCTTGTAAATTGCTATTATTTAAGCAAGGAACAGATATAATTTTTCCATTAATTATATTAAAATCAACTACTTTAGTGTTAAATAAAAAAGATCCGCCTTTAGAAATAATATAATTTCTAATATTTTTAATAATATTAATTAAATTATCTGTTCCTATATGAGGTTTTGATAGATATAAAATTTGTTCAGGTGCTCCAAAGTTAACAAATTCTTGAAGAACCTTTTTACAATAAGGACTATTAATTCCAGTAGTAAGTTTACCATCAGAAAATGTACCAGCACCACCTTCACCAAATTGAACGTTAGAAAGTACATTTAAATTTCCATTCTTTAAAAATTTATCAACAGAAATCTTTCTGTTTTCAACAGATTCTCCTTGTTCAATAACAATAGGAGAAATACCATTTTGAACAAGTGTAAGCGCAGAAAATAAGCCACTAGGTCCAGCACCGACAATAACTACATTTTTTTTGTCAGTATTTATAGCTTTTATTTTAGGAATATTAAATTCTTTAACTTTATTAAATTTTTTATATTTATTTTCATTTTTTAATTTTAAATCAATTGAATAAATATAATGGATGTCGTCTTTTTTTCTAGCATCAATAGATTTTCTTGAAATATGCCATTCGACAACATCTTTTGGTTCAATTTTATATTTTTTTATTATTGTTTCAAATAATTTTGTATCTGATATATCTTTTCTTATTTTTATATTGCTAATTTGTATCATACAAGCCTCCTATATATAAATATATTATAGCATATAATTATAAAAATAACTATAATCAATTCATATGTTAAAGAAGTAATATAAATATTTTGAAAAATACTAGATAAGTATTTGCTTTTTTATTTTTATAGTATATAATAATGTTAAGTAAAGTAATTGGGGAAATATATGGAAAAGAAAAATAACAAGATAAAAGATATAATAAATTTTATAATAAAAATATTTTGGATTTTTGTAATAGGAAGTATATTTGGGTTCTTTGCAGAAATGATATACGGAGCAGTATATACTAGGACAATTGTTATTAGACAAGGTCTTGTATATGGACCATTTATACAAATTTATGGAATGGGAGCAGTAGCCTATTACTTATTAGTAAGCAAAATAAAAAATCCCAAAGAGGCATTTTTTGCTGGAATGATAATGGGTGGAACTTTAGAATATTTATGCTCATTTTTTCAAGAAATATTATTTGGTACTATTTCATGGAATTATAGTGATTTGTTTTTAAATCTTAATGGAAGAACATCAATATTATATTGTTTCTATTGGGGAATTATTGCTGTAGTATTTTTAAAAGTAGTATATCCATGGCTTCAAAAGATAGAACCATTAATTTATAAAAAAAGAGTTAGAATATTTACTATATTTTTTATGCTATTTATGACTTTTGATATTACTATTTCATGTATGGCTGCTAATAGACAAAAAGAAAGACATAATGATATTCCGGCTAAAAATCAAGTAGATATATTTTTAGATAATATGTATCCAGATAAATATTTAGATAAGGTGTATAATAACAAAGAAGAAATAAAATAGAAAAGTTCTAATAACCTTCAATGTCGAATACAATTAAACAAAAGTATTCACATAGGGGGTTTTTCTTTATGAAACGAATAGTTACACATAACTTACCTGTAATGGGAAATTCCTCAACAGTTAAGTTATCTATAGAAGAGCGAAGTGTTGAACTCGCACACTATATTATAGAATCAAAAGATACTGTAAGAGGAGCAGCTAAAAAATTTGGAATTAGTAAAAGCACAGTACACAAAGATGTAACATTCCAGAACGGTAACGATAAAACATGTAGGGGTCGCAGCCCTCGGCGACCCGATTCCAGAAAGTATTGAAATAAAAAAGGTTTTCTTGGCAGAGAGAAATCCAGTTGTTAGATTAGGAATGATAATTAAATAAATAAGAAATTTTGTGCCTATTCTTTTGAGTAGGCATAATTTATTACCTTGCAGTTTTATTTTACTTAAAATAAAACGTGATGGCAAAGAAAATTAAATATTTAATAGAAAAGGCATTTGTAATTTTAAAATTACAGATGTCTTTTTTTCTATGCAAGAGATAATGCCTCAAACTCTTAAAAAGTGATAGGTGTAATGAGCCGATGCTATAAAGTTCATTCGTATAAGTGCTAACAGTCTATTGGTATGAAGTGCGTGAGTGAGATTTTAGAACACAGACTCACAATAAAAAAAGAGTATTCGGTGGCAAAACTTGGCTGTGGATTTATAATTGTAAAAAGTTTGGACAAGTATGAACAAAGATGCTTATTAGTATCAGCAATTATAGTAGCAATGCTACTTACTAGACTACCTATGAAACGAGGCGAACGACCGACGGTTTCTGATTAAATAGGTGTAATAATTCCTTTTTTAAATAAGGGATTATTGCACCTTTTCACTTTAGCTCATTTCCTCTGGTTTCTACTTGGGTGTTGCTAAAGTGATTGAGTCAAAAAATTTATTTTTGGGCTCAATTAAATAAAAATTGCAGTTAGCAAATTTTTATTTAAGAACATAAAAAATGCTTTAGTTTTTTTGGCTTTGGGTGTGGGGTATCCCTGCCACACTAACACTTTTTGAAGCAGTCAGCTAAAAAAGTGTTGTAGTGTGTTTACAACACAATTGAAATTAGAGTAGAAAAATAAAATTTATTTGTGTTATTGAGCACGAGCAAGGAGGTTTTATATGAGTTATGCGATAATTAGAAATGCAAAATATAAAAGGGAAAATTTGAAGGCAGTATATCGCCATAATGAAAGAAAGAATAAAAATTATTCAAATAAGGATATAGATAAAACAAAATCATATTTAAATTATGCATTAAAAGAACCTGAATTTAATTATGAAAAACAAATTGATAAAATAAGGGAAAAATACGACTTGAAAGGTCAAATAAAAACAGTAAGTAATATTGTATGTGAATATGTAATAACATCGGATAATGATTTCTTTAAAAGAATAGGAGAAAAAGAAACAAAAAGATATTTTGAAACAGCATATAAATTTGTATGTGAATATAAAGATTTAGGTGAACAATATATTTTATCTGCAAAAGTGCATTATGATGAAAGATCTCCTCATATGCACTTACTTTTTTTGCCTGTAGTTCATACAACAGATAAAAAAGGCAATAATATAGATAAACTTGCTTGCAGTGAATTTTGGAAAGCTAAAGATAGTTATAGACAATTACAAAATGCTTTTTTTGAGTATATGGTATCAAATGGATTTGATTTTAAAAGAGGATTACCAAAAGAAGAAACTAATAGAGAACATTACACAGTAAAGGAATATAAAAACATAACTAATTTTGAAAAAACAAAAGAAACCTTAAAAAGTATAAAGTTGGAATTACCAGAAATTCCAGATTTAAAAGATATAAAAAAGGTTATGATAGGTAGAGATGAAAAGATTTTAAATGATATCATAAAACCTAAAGATAAACTTATTGAAGAATTGTATCAAGATAATGTAGCATTGCATAAAGAATTATCAAAACAAGCTAAAACAATTGAAGAAGCAGAAAAATATCAGAATGAAAGAGATAAAATAATTGCTGATAACAAAGAACTAAACAATACAGTTAAGATTTTGGAAAAAGAATATAAGAAAAAGAGTGATACTCTTGATTTAAGATTCAATAATAGAAAAGATGAGCTTGAAAAAGAATTTGAATATAAAACATATGATATAGAAAATCAATATAAAAGTAAAATTCGTAAATTAGAAAAAGAGAATAAATATTTGAATAAAATAATAAATAAATTCTGGGAAACTCTTGATAAATTTATACATTGGATTTGTAAAAAATTCGATATTGCTGAAGAAGATAATTTAATTAGAGATTTTCAAAAGGAAACAAATACTTTTATAGATCCAGAAAAGCAGATAAAGAATGAAGAAAGAGGGAAGGAATGGGATTTAGAAAGGTAGTTTATAACAAAAAAGAGGAAAAGAACTTAAAAAAAGTTATTTTCTCTTATACATATCTACTCTAACAGGTAGTTTTTGAGCAAGTTTAGCAGTTTTTTCATTAAATAATAATTCTGGTTTTATATTAAATGATTTTGCTATAAAATCTATATTTTTACAAGTTAAGTTAGCATTACCAGTTTCAATAACACTAATATAAGCCATTTTGAATTTTGTTTTATTTGCATATTGTTCTTGTGTTAAATTATTTTGATATCTATACCATTTTGTATTAAGTCCAACTAATTCCATAGAAGTCATAAGAAGCCTCCTTCTTTATATTACTTTAATAATATAAAAATTGTTTATATATAAATTATAAAGATAAAATATAAATAACTTAATACCACTAAAACTTATTAAGATATAACTTAATAAAAATATTTCAAAACTATTGACAGAAAAATCTCGAAATGATATATTGAATGTAGATATATGTAAAAAATATAAAACACTTTTAAGATAAAATAAGGAGAGATACAGATGTCAAAGAAAATTTTTAGTATTTTTATTATTATTTTAGTATTATTAGGACTATGTGGAACGGTATTTGCCAAAGATACTTATACTGCAACATCTACTATAAATGGTGTAACAGTAAATTGGAGTTATGAATTAAATGATTCAAATCAAATTGAAAATTTAAAATGTATAAATCCAACAGATTTAATAGGAAATGTTATAATTCCATCAACCTTAGATGGAAAGACAGTAGTTACATTAGGAGATAGTGCTTTTAAGTCTGCAACTAAAATAACTGAAATAACAATTCCAAGTACAGTAACAGAAATTGGATATAGTGCATTTGAAAACTGTACAAAATTAAATAAGGTTGATTTAGGGAACATAACAACATTGTCATTTCAGGTTTTTAAAGGTTGTACAAGTTTAACAGAGATTACAATACCAAAAACATTAAAAAATGGTTCGGTAAGTCCATGTTTAGATAATCCTAATATAACAAAAATAACTTTAGAAGATGGTTTAACAATAGTTCCAAAAAATTTATGTGCAAATACAGGAATAACAGAAATAGTAATACCAGATTCTGTAACAGAGATTGAATATAGTGCATTTGAAAACTGTACAAAATTAAATAAGGTTGATTTAGGGAACATAACAACATTGTCATTTCAGGTTTTTAAAGGTTGTACAAGTTTAACAGAGATTACAATACCAAAAACATTAAAAAATGGTTCGGTAAGTCCATGTTTAGATAATCCTAATATAACAAAAATAACTTTAGAAGATGGTTTAACAATAGTTCCAAAAAATTTATGTGCAAATACAGGAATAACAGAAATAGTAATACCAGATTCTGTAACAGAGATTGAATATAGTGCATTTGATAATTGTACTAAATTAAAAAAAATTACAATTTTAGATAATGTTACTAAAATAGGTTTTTATAACATAAGTGATTCGGATTCAATATTTAAAAGTCATGATAAAGATTTAACAGTGTATTGTTATAAGGATTCAATGGCTGCCAATTATGCTATTAAATACAATATAAAATATGTATATTTAACAAAACCTGCTATAGATAATAATGAGGAAAATAAAGAAGACAAAAAACAGAATGTTACAGAACCTGCAATAGATGCAAAACAAGAAGATACTACAATAGCAACAGGTAAATTACCACAAGCAGGTAGTAGTTCAGTAATTATAATAAGCATTATAGCAGTAATGGTAATTTTAATAATTAATTATAAAAGATATAATAGTTATAAAGATATAAAATAAACTAAAAAAGGCCCAAAGGTCTTTTTTAGTTTTATAAATAATATAGAAATTATTTATTTTTCATAATCCACTCATAAACTTCTTTTTCAGAAAGTTCTTCATGTTTTAGTTTTGTGATTTTTTCTTTAGCTTGTTTTTTCCAACTTTCAAAATCATTAGCAATTTTTTTGTTATCTTTATTTTTTCTAACTTTCATAAATTTTTGTTGATATATTTTTCTATACTCAGCATAAGCTGATTTTTCTTGCAATCTTTTATTATATGTAAGAATAGCACCTTGTTCTCTACAAGTTTTTCCGTTTTCTTTTGGATAATCACAATAAATTTCGTCAAGTCTTGAATTAGGTATAAAATACATTCCACAATTTTGACATTTCTTAATAGGGTTATTATTTGTTTTTACTAATTCTTCTAATACTACATAACAGATACTAGATAAATCATTACTTTTATGTGTATCTATCATGGAAATAAACATACTTTTATTTTTTAGTTCATTTAATAAAGTGTGTTCGCTAGTATTTTGGAATTGTTCATATTTATTAGAAAAACTATCTCGTATAACATTATCATTTTTATTAAAGGTGTGTAATTTTCCCATTTGTTTAATTAAATATACTGCATATCTTTGTGCAGATGTATAATCTTTTAATTTTTCATCTTCTTTAATATTAAATATGTAATTTATTGCATCTTTCATTTCTTCTTGAACATATATTATTTTATGTTTTAAAGTGTTGTAAATTTTTTGAGTTTCTTTTAAGTATGTTTCATCATTTCCATAATTATTTGATAATGTAAATTTATAATCTTCTTCTAAATCTCTTAATATTTCAAAGCCATAAGCAAAGAAAAAGTCTTTATATGCAGATTCATAAGTGGATAAATCGGCATTTAAAAATCTAACTAAAAAAGTACCAAATTTCTCTACAAAAGGAAAATACAAGGTTGCAGGGTGCTTTAATCCATTATCTGTACCTTCATTTTCTTTCCAATATATTTTAAGTGTATGAGTATCATAATCTATATTAAAACTAGCCTTATAGTGATATAAAGGGGTAGAATAATATTCTTCTTTTTTCTCTTGATTAAACCAAATATAAAAATCTTCAAAAAATTTATTTTCTGGTAAATCCCTATTCATTTCAATATTTCCTCCAATCCATCCGCAAACAATTTTTGAAAAAATAAAAATTGTTATTGACATTATAATTATATTATACTATAATACTGATATAAATACAATAGCTTTTGAAATAATTATTGTATAAAACTGTAGACAGAAAATTAACCATAGAGAATGGAGGTGATAAAAATAGCTAAAAATGAAGATATAATAAGATTTTTTTATGAAGAACATAAAAGACCAACTGACATAGCAGAAGAACTAAAAGTGAGTAAACCTTATATTACAAAAATTATTCAAAAAGATGAAAAATATATTAAAGAAAAGGAATATAGAAGTAATATAAGTAAGGAAAATCATAAGGCTTGTAAAAGAAACTATATAAATAAAAGGAGACAAACAGAAAAACAAGAGTATCAAGCAATGATAATACAAATTAACAAAGACAATGAGTATTTATCAACCCAAATACAAATATCGGATTTAGATTTTGCAAGATGGAATAGACAAATGTTTAGATATGATAAAAATAGTAGTGATCTAGTTTTAAGAAGAGGATTTACATTTGCTTGTGATGTACCAAAAAGAATTAGGAATGTTGTAAATGTGGGTAATATAAGAAATAAAAGAATATATGTATAAGATATGCTTTGAAGTTGTTCAAGGTATATTTTTTTGTCATATTTTTTTTGTTTTAATAATAGTATTGAAAAGAAAGTGGGTGAGAATTTTGAAAAAGGGTTTGAAGATTACGTTTATAAATCCTAATACTGAAGAACAAATAGTACAAGCTATGGCTGGTGTTCTTGCTTATAATTTAGCTGAAAATGATGATGGTGTTACATTTGATTATAAAACTACAAATTCTTATCAAAATTCTCATGGGGAAATAGGAGTTGAATTGGAAATGTAGTATAAAAGATTATTAAAAAATTTAATAAAAAGTCTTGATATTTTAATAAAAAGTTTGTATAATGAATATAATAGTAGTAGATATTTAATATCTACTATAATTAAAATGTGAGTCGCCACCCTATTGGCGAAATAAATGTATAGGTGAGAAAATGTGAGCCGCAACCCTGCTTGCGAGATACAAATGTGCAGGTGGAAAAATGTTAATTATAGTTAAATATGGGGTCTATAAAAGTAGATCCCATATTTTCATAAAAAGGAGATGGAGCAAAATGGTAATAGAAGATGGAAAATTTTACTTTATAAAAGATGAATTTTTTGATGTATTTAAAGATTATGGATTAATGGTTAATAAAGAAAATGGTAATAAAAGACCTTGCTATTTTTGCTTTAAAGATAGACAAAATAGCGAAATAATATGGTTTGTTCCAATTTCTACTAAATATGAAAAGTATGAAAAAATTTATGAAAAGAAAAAGGCAAAAAGTGGGAAAAAGCCAGTATATAACTTTGTTTTTGGAAGTGTTTTAGGAAAAAAAGCTGTTTTTTTAATACAGAATATATTTCCAACAACATTAGATTACATAGAAAAGAAATATACAAATTCTAATAGGGATGTTGAAATACCAGAAATTATAAAAGAACAGGTAATTACTAAAGCATTAAGAGTGGTTGATTTAGCAAAAGACGGTGTGCAAATACCATTTTATGATATAATTGAAATGAAGAAAATATTATTAAATAAGTAAAATATAATTTCAAATGTTACTCGCCACCCTGTTGGCGACAAAATAAAAACTATTCCTGAAAGTGGAGTAGTTTTTTTGTGCTTTTATATTGAAAAAATCAAACTGATATGCTAAAATGTAACAGAACGAAAATAATGAAACAGAAAAATAAAGAAAGTAGTGATGTTATGAAAATCGCAGCATATTGTAGGGTATCAACTGAAAAAGAAGCACAAATAGATTCATTAGAAAAGCAAATAGAGTTTTTTAATGAATTTACAAAAAAGAACGGCTATGAATTGTACAAGCTATATGCAGATGAAGGAATATCAGGAAAACAAATAAAACACAGAAAACAATTCCAACAAATGATGATAGATGCCAAAGCAAAAAAATTCGATAAAGTAGTAGTAAAAGATGTAAGTCGTTTTGCAAGAAATACAGTTGATTTATTACAAAGTGTAAGAGAACTAAAATCTTATGGTGTGCAAGTAGATTTCTTAAACAATGGCGAAGTAATGGAAGGTGGCTCTGAATTTATATTAACAATTTTAGGAGCAATGGCACAGCAAGAAAGTGCAAACATGTCTAAAAGAGTTAAATTTGGAAAAGACATCACAGCTAAAAAAGGAAGAGTGCCTAACCTAGTATTTGGATATGACAAAATTCCAGATGAAAGATATACTTTAAAAATAAATGAAGAAGAAACAAAAATTGTAAAAGAAATATTTGAAAGCTATGTATATAAAGGAATTGGAACAACCAAAATAGCATGGAATTTAAATGATAGAGGAATAAGAACAAAGAAAACCAAATCAAAATGGGTACAAACATCTATTGTAAGAATGCTTAAAAATCCAATATATACAGGAAGAGTAACAAACAAAAAATCAGAAGTAACAGACTTTATAACAGGAACAAGAAAAGAATTGCCAGAAGAAGAATGGATAGTCGTTGAAAGACCAGAAATGAGAATAATATCAGACGAACTATTTAACAGAGCACAAGAACTTTTAGAGCAAAGATCAAACGAATTTAAATTAAATAACAAAAGAGAAAAAACAGAATATGTATTTAGCACACTTATATATTGCAAACATTGTGGTTATTCATTTAGAAGAATAAAGAGAAAATATACAGCTGATGGTCCAGAATATATTAGATGGGTATGTAGTGGAAGAAATTCAATGGGAGTAAACCATTGTCCAAATACAACTGTTATTGATGAAGAAGAACTTTTAAATGCAATAAAAATCTATTTAAAAAGTATAATAAAAAATAAAAAAGATTTTATGAAAGCTGTTGAAAAAGAATTTGAAAAGATTACAAAATTAAGAGAAAACAATGAAAGAAGTGAAGAAAGTCTTTTAAAAAAAATTGAAAAAGTAACAGTTAAAAAACAAAAATACATGGAAATGTTTCAAAATGAAATAATCAATATACAAGAACTAAAGAAATATACAAATCCACTAAATGAAGATATTGCAAGACTTGAAAGAGAATTAAAACTAATTACATCAGAAATAAAAGAAAAGGATGTATTAGAAAAAGAATTATCTAAAACAATAAACACAGTAGATGATATATTAAATAATCAAACAATTACAAATGCAATGCTAAAAACTATTATAGATGTGATTGAAGTAGATAGTGATTCAAATGTAGAAGTTAGATTAAAATTACTAAATGAAATAGGCAGTACACCAGCAGTTATTACTAATTTTAATGACATTAATCCTACCGTTACGAAAAGTAACGTCAGTACATAAAGATGTTTCAGAAAGATTAAAAAAAATAAATCCAAGTTTGGCAAAACAAGTAAGAGTAGTTTTGGATGAGAATAAGGCGGAAAGGCACATACGAGGAGGAATGGCTACTAAAATGAAATATAGTCATTTAAACGAAAAAAAGAGAATTTGATATAAAATCAAATTCTCTTTTAGATATTATATTAAAATTATATAATATTACTATAATATAAATTATTAATGATTGTATTTTTGTTGTTTTCTTGCTTTTCTACATTCTGGACATCTAACAGGATCATTAGTAAATCCTTTTTCTTGATAAAAAGCTTGTTCACCTTCTGTGAAGATAAATTCTGAACCGCAATCTTTGCATACAATTGTCTTATCTGCCATAATAAAAACCTCCTTTTCAAATTGATTTGAATTGTATTTCTTACTTATCAACCTAAAAAGAAGGGAAATAATCTAAAAATAAATTCATAAAAGTCTCTAAAGACCAAATTATTATAACATATAAAAATATTAAATGCAATGAAAAAGTCTTAAACTTAAAAAATTAATTTATTCACTAATCGACATATTTAGACATAAAATATAATAGCCCAAGTAATGAGGTGAGTAGAATGAATGACATAAAAAAAGGCGATATAGTAGTAAGAAAATCTTATGGAAAAGATATTATTTTTAGAGTTATTAATATTTTAAACAAACCAGAAGAAAAAATTGCAGTTTTAAATGGTGTTATAGAAAGAATTGAAGCTGATAGTAAGATTGCAGATTTAGAATTAGTTGATAAGCAAAAAGTAAAAGATATACTTAGAAAAATGGATAGCAAAATTGAAAACAGAATTGAAAAATCCAAGCAACAATGGGAAGATAGAAATTATAGAATTGGTGTAGTAACAAATCAAACTAGAGCAAAAGAAAAAATTATAACAGGAGAAATACTTCATTTAGATGGAGATAGGAAATATAGTGAGAAATCTTATCGATATTATAGAAAATTAGGATTAAATGCAATTGTAAAATATATACCAGAATATAGACAACCAAGAGTAGTGTATCAATTATTAGAATCATATAATCCAGATATTTTGGTAATTACAGGGCATGATGGAATGATAAAAAGAGGGATGAGATATAATGATATATATAATTATAGAAATTCTCGATATTTTATAGAAACAGTTAAAGAAGCAAGGAAATATGATAAACAAAAAGGTAAAAAGTTAGTAATATTTGCAGGAGCTTGTCAAAGTTATTTTGAAGCTATTATTTCTGCAGGAGCTAATTTTGCATCTTCTCCTGCAAGAATATTAATAGATTTTTTAGATCCATTAGTAGTTGCGGAAAAAATAGCATTGACTGAAAAATACAAATATATTACAATAGATGATATTGCTTATGAATTAAGGGATGGAAGAGATGGAATTGGAGGAATTGGAGCAAATGGGAAGATGACCAAATGTTAAATTATAAATAAAAATAAACCAACTTAATACAATTGTAATATAAATGTAATATAATTGTAAAAAACAAAAAATAAATCGATAAAAGTATTGAAAAATAAAGGATACAGAGATTTGCTAAGAACAAACATTTTTTGACAATTTCGCTTAAAAATGCTATAATCAAGCCATCTTAAGGGAGTAGGTGATAAAATGATTTGTAGAACAGATATAGCAAATCTAAAAACTGATATCTTAGAGAAAGTAGGGCAAAAGATAATTGTAAAAGGATCTTTAGGAAGAAGTAGAGCCTTTGAAAAAGAAGCCACGATAGAAAAAGCGTATCCAAATATTTTTGTTGTGAAATACGAGGAAAATAATAGAAATGTGACGTATAGTTATACAGATGTTTTAACCAGAACAGTAGAAGTAGAAGTTTTTGATGGCGATTCATATTCACCATTAATTCCACCGGTTTCATCTGTAAAGACAAGAAAGACATCGTTATAGAAAAAAAGTAGAAATTTAATTTCTACTTTTTTTTTGCAATTAAAGTAATAAAATCTTAAGTTGTCAAATATACATGTATAAAGAAAAAAATAAAGGAGGTCAAATAAATGGTTGTAGATACAATAAAAGAAAATTTATGTGTTAATAAATTAGTTGCAACAAAAAAAGAAGTTATATTGGTCGAAGGAGATATGATTGTACCAGATTCAAAGCCAGATATTTTAAATACAATTTGTACAAGTGGGGTTGTATGTATTTACAAAAAAGAAGTTTTAGAAGAAAAAGTAAGAATAGACGGAAATATAAATACATATATCATGTATATGGCAGATGATAGTAAAGATAAAGTAAGAGGATTAACAACAAGTCTTGATTTTTCTGAAAGTATTCAAATTGCAAATTGCAAGGAAGGAATGAATTGTAAATTAAATACAAAATTAAAATCAATTGAGGCAAAAGTAATTAATGGAAGAAAAGTAGGAATAAAAGCTGCTATTGAAATAGAGATAAATATATACTCGAATGAAGAAGTAGAAATCGTAAATAATGTACAAAATGCAGAGGATATTCAAATACTAAAAGAAGATTTAAAGGTTAATTCACTAGTAGGAATGGGAGATACTAAAATTTATGCAAAAGATACTGTGAATATAGATAATGTAGATAATTTAGCAGAAATATTAAAGGCGGATGTAGCAATTGGTGAAAAGGATGTAAAAATTAGTTATAATAAAATACTAACTAAATCAGAAGCAAGTATAAAAATTATGTATCTAACAGAAGATAATAGGATTAATAATATAACAGCTAAAATACCAGTGGTTGGCTTTATAGATATACCTAATGTTACAGAAGAAAATATGTGTGATGTTGATTATGAAATAAAAAATATAGTATTAAAGCCAAATTCTGCAGAGGAACATTCTATATATATTGAATTAGAAATAAGTGTTGCAGCTACTGTATATGAAGAAAAAGAAATTAATTTAATTCAAGATTTATATAGTCCTAGTGAGAATTTAATATTTAATAAAAAAAGAATAACAACTATTACCAATAAAAAAAATATTAGAGAAACTAAACAAGTAAGAGAAAAAGTAAATATAGAAGGAATTGAAAATAGGAGTATTATAGATGTAGATGTTGTTCCAATGATAGAAAAAGAAAATCAATTGAACAATAAAATTAACTATGAAGGAGAATTAGAATTAAGGTTTATATTATCAAATAGTGACTTACAAGTAGATAATAGGGTTGTAAAGATACCTTTTAATTATACAGTTGAAGAACAGTGTGGAGATGATAATATAAATAGAAATATGGAAATGGAAATAACAAATCAAGATTTTATCGTACAAGAAGGTGGTGTTGTTAATAGCAATATTGATATAACAATGAATTTAAATTCTTATCGTAGTGCTAATATGAATATTATTGATGAAATTCAAACAGATGGAGAAAGGGAAGCAGAAGATTATAGTATATTAATGTATATAGTAAAAAAAGATGATACATTGTGGAAAATAGCCAAACGTTTTGGTAGTACAGTAGAAGACATTGTTAGAATAAATGGAATTGAAGATGAAAATAAAATATATCCAGATCAAAAATTATTTATACCACATTATTCAAAAGCTTCTGTAAAAGAGTATGCATAAGATATATTCAAGACCGCGTATTAGAATTCCAAAAGTACTTATAAATGGAGAAGTACTTAATAATCATAAGAATAAAAAAATAGCTAAAATAATTATTATATTAATAATTGCTTTTAGTACTGTAAAAATAGTATTAGATGCAGTATATCCTATATTTGATACATTGTGTGAGGCGAAAGCAAAATCAATTGCTACAATAGTATCAAATGAACAAGCAACAAATGTTATGAAAGAACATTCTTATGATGAATTATTTACATTGGAAAAAGATAATAATAATAATATAACAATGGTTAAATCAAATGTACTAGCTATTAATGAAATTATTTCAGATGTAGCTGTAAAAATTCAGGAAGATATTGATAATAGAGGAAGAGAAAATATTGAAATAGCAATACGGCAGTTTTACTGGGTTTAAATTATTAGCAGGGAGAGGACCAGGAGTAAAAATTAAAATATCATCTATTGGAAATGTGGAAACTGATTTAAAAAGTGAATTTACAGCGCAAGGGATAAATCAAACATTGCATAGAGTTTATTTAGAAGTTAAATGCAGAGTTAATATTTTAACTCCATTTCAAGATATAGAAAAAGAAATAACTAATCAAGTATTGTTGGTGGAAAATGTTATTGTAGGACGTATTCCAGAGACTTATTATAATTTAGAGGGGTTAAATAGTAAAAGTGATGCAATGGAGATAATAGAGTGAAAATTATAAAAATAGTCAAGTTCATAGCTTGACTATTTTGTAATATTAAAAAATTTTTAATTAAGTAGTTATTTGTTACAAATATTACGCTGTGCAGAAATAGTAGCTAATATATTTCCTAATGAAGTCATAAAATCACCTAATTTATTATATTAAAGAAAAACTAAAGTGTGATATATAAAGAAATTGTATTAATTAATATCATAAATTTGATTTATTAATTTAGTAGCATTTTCTTTTAATAATTTTTTATTCTTTAAAACGGCTTTATCAGGGAAAATGGCATCACCAAATGTAACTGTCACGGTAGAGAAAAATTTAGGTCTAACTGTAATATGCACAGGAATAATTGGCACATTTGCTATTGCTGAAAGGTAAACAGCACCACTTTTGGTTTTTCTTTTATTATATTTATAATTTTCCTTAAATATACCGCCTTCTGGAAAGATAAGAAGTCTGATTTTTTCTTGATTTTCTAATTGTTCTAATATAGATTTTGCTCCTTTTATATCAGTTTTATTTCTTTCAATAGGAAAAGCGTTATGATATGTTAGAAATTTAGCAATTAACTTATTTTTAAAGAGCTCAGATTTTGCAACACTATACATATTTTCAACTTTAGGATATAAAAAAGCAGGATCGAAAATCCTAGAATGATTTGGGCAAATTAAACATTTATTATATTTATCTAATATTTCTAGATTTTCATATTTTACATGAAATAATATATGGCAAGAAGTTATAAGAATAATATTTCTAATTAATGAATACAATACAATTCTTCCTTTCATAATAAATTTGTATAAATGCTAACATACGTTACGTTTATTATTATAACATAATTTTTAATAAAGATAAAATGTATTGTAAAAGTTAGAAAACAAGTTATATTATTGAAAATTAAAATATAAAAAAGTTGACATTTTAATGCTTACAGACTCTTGATAGTAAAAGTTATTGAACGACAAAAAAACCTCGGAAGTTTTGAAACTTCTGAGGTTGAATTGACTTTGATAAAAGTTCTTTTTATCTTTTGCTAAATTGAGGAGCTTTTCTAGCTTTTTTAAGACCGTATTTTTTTCTTTCTTTCATACGAGGATCTCTTGTTAAGAATCCGTTTGATTTTAAAGCTGGTCTGTATTCACTATTAGCTTCATTTAATGCTCTTGCAATACCATGTCTGATAGCTCCAGCTTGACCTGTAAATCCGCCACCTTTTACGTTAGCTATAACATCATATTTAGCTGTTGTATTTGTAACTGTAAGTGGTTGTCTTACAATAACTTTTAAAGTTTCTAATCCGAAAAATTCATCAATATCTTTACCGTTAATTGTGATTTTTCCGTTTCCTTCTACTAATCTAACTCTAGCAATTGCATTTTTTCTTCTACCTGTACCATAAAAAACGATATTTTCCTTTTTTGCCATATTATTTTACCTCCCATACTTCTGGTTTTTGTGCTTGGTTTTCATGTTCTGCACCAGCATATACTCTTAATTTTTTAAGACTTTGTCTACCTAAAGAATTATGAGGTAACATTCCTTTTATAGCTAAAGTCATAGCTTTTTCTGGATTTTTTTCAAGCATTACTTTGGCAGAAATTTCTTTCATTCCTCCAATGTAACCTGAATGATGTCTGTAAACTTTTTGATTTAATTTGTTTCCTGTTAAAATTACGTCATTACAATTTATTATAATAACATGGTCACCCATATCAATATTTGGTGTAAATGTTGGTTTATGTTTTCCTCTTAATAATCTAGCGGCTTCTGTTGCAACTCTACCAAGTGGCTTATTTGCTGCATCAATTATATACCATTTACTTTCAACTTCACCTTTTTTTGCACTATATGTAGTATTATTCATGGTAATATATACCCTCCTATATTTTATTTGTTTTTTATTTTATTTATATGAAATTTAAATATAAAACCACCGGGGAGAAGTTCTAAATTTAAATCATATTTTAACATAATTGCTCAATTATTCTATTACAAAAAAGTACATTTGTCAATACATTTCAGGCAATTTTTAGAAAAACTTGACAAAAACAATTTTTATGTGTATACTGTTAACGTTAAAAACAGGATGTAATATATTATGAATAAGGAGTAATATGGAAATGAAAAGAAAAAGAAATATAAAAAGCATTGTACTATTAGCAGCTCTAGGAATTGCTACATTGTTTTTTATAAATATCAGTTTTGCATCTACTAATGCTAAAGTAAATGTAGAAACAGCAAATCTAAGAGAGTCAGCAGATGAAAATAGTAAAATTTTAGAGCAACTTTCTCAAGGTCAAGAAGTAGAGATAGTAGAAAAGAGTAGTGATTGGTATAAGGTTAAAGTAAAAGGAATGACAGGATATTTAAGACAAGATCTACTTACAGTAGAAGAAAAAAATACTGTAAATGCTAATACAACAACTTCATCAGAAGAGAAAGCAGAAGTAGAAACTACTAAAAATGAAGAAACAAAAACAACTGATACAGATGAAAAAAGTAAAATAATTGTGGAAGATACAAAATTAAAAATTGTACCATCTATTAATGCCACAGATATTATTGAAGTAAAAAAAGATGAAGAAGTTATTATAACAGAAACAATAAATGACTGGGTATGTGTACAAACAAAAACAACAAAAGGTTGGATTTATAAAGAAAAATTAAAATCTAAAGAAGATAAAAAAGAAGAAAAACAAACAACAGAGCAGAATCAAGTAGTAGAAGAAAGTAAATTAAAGACACTATATATAGGTAGTGAATCTGTTAATTTAAGAAAAGAAGCAAATACAAATTCAGAAGTTGTAACTAAATTATCTTTAAATACAGCTGTTGATGTTTATGCAGAGGAAAATGGATGGAGTAAAGTAAAAGTAAATGGAAATGAAGGTTACATATCTTCATCATTATTATCAGAAAAGAAAAAGGAAACGTCAAGAAGTTTAGAAACACCAAGAACTAAAACAAGTGAAAATTCAAGTGAGAATACTAAAACTTCACAAGAGAAAGAAACAACAACTACAGTTCCAATTTCAGGAAAAGGAGCTACAGTAGTAGAAACAGCTAAAAAATATATTGGTTGTAGTTATGTATATGGAGCATCTGGACCAAGCAGTTTTGATTGCTCAGGATTTACTTCATATGTATTTAAACAACATGGAATTAGTTTAAATAGAACAGCTGCAGGACAATATAGTAATGGAGTTGCTGTTAGTAGAAACCAATTACAACCAGGTGATTTAGTTATGTTTGGAAAATCTGGAATAAACCATGTAGGCATATATATTGGTGGAGGGCAAATTGTTCATGCTGCTAATAAGTCAAGAGGGGTAACAACTGATACGATAAATTCAGGATATTATAATAACAACTATGTTGGAGCAAGAAGAGTTATGTAAAAATGCAATTAAGAAAGGAAGATTAAAAGTAGTAAAACGACCAGTTTTAATTGCAATTATAGGATATATAATAGGTATTATAATGGGGCTATACTTTAATTTTAGTATAGCTCTTTTTTATATTCCGATAATTGTAATATATTTTTTCAAGAAAACATTAAAAATATCTAAGAAGGAATTTAAGTTAATAAGTTTAAAAAGATATTTTAGATATGTAAAGTTAATTTTTAATTTCAAAATTATTATTATTCTTATTATTTTTTCTATTATTTCTAATTTTATTGTAATATTTCAAAACAAAAAATATAAAAGTTTATATACAAACAATCAATTAATAAGTGGAGAAGCAGTAGTTATAGGGGAGAAACAAGAAAAAGAATATAACAATATATATAAGATAAAATATAATAAAACATATGTATATTTAAAAATAGATAAAAAATCCACAATTGAGTTAAATTATGGGGATAAAATAAAGTTTTCAGGAAGTTTTATAGAACCAAAAGAAAACAAAAATACAGGGGGATTTAATTATAAAAATTATTTGAAAACTTTAAAAATTTATGGAACAATAAAAGTAAACAAAATAGAAATTTTAGGAAAAGAAAAGCAAAATTTTATTTTAAAATATGCACATTTAATTAGTAAAAAAATAAAAGAAAAAGTTAATCTTAATTTAGATAAAGAAAAAGCAGATATTTTAATTGGAATTTTGATAGGAGACACAGAAGAAATAGAAGAAGAATTAAAGGAAAATTTTAGAATTAGTAATATTTCACATGTTTTAGCTGTTTCGGGAATGCATGTTACTTATATAATTATTGGGATTAATTTATTATTTAAAACAAAATTAGGAAAGAGAAAACTTAATTTTATTATAATTATTGTTCTTATTTTTTATATGTTTATAACAGGATTTTCAGCTTCAATAGTAAGAGCGGCAATAATGGCGATATTAATAATAGGTTCAAAAATAATGTATAGAAAAAATGATGTATGGAATTCAATTTCAATATCGTTATTTTGTATACTTATCTATAATCCATTTCTTATTACTAGTATGGGGCTGCAATTTTCTTATTTAGGAACAATTGGAATTATTGTTTTTTATAAAAATGTTTATGTAGTTTTAGAAAATATAAAAATAACTTCTAAAAAATTAAAATATGAAATTAAAAAAAAAGATACAAAGGCAATTGAAAAGATAAAGAATATATTAGCAGTTACAATTTCTACTCAATTAGCAATTATGCCAATTATGATTTATCATACTAATTTGTTTAGTATATACTTTTTTATAACTAATTTATTGGTAAGTATAATTATTGGTCCTATTATTATATTAGGAATAATTGCAGTTATCATGTCCTTTATTATTAATCCATGTGCTAAAGTAATTTTTACTATTATAAAATTATTAGTTGATATTTTAATTTTAATATCTAAAATTAGCCAATTGCCATTTGCAAAACTATATATTCCTACACCTAAGATTTGGCAGATATGTTTATTTTATTGTATAATTATTATTTCTAAATTAGTTCATAATCTTTATTATCAAAAAAAATTGAATGCTACTCAAATAAGAATGAGAAATTTAATAGCTTTATTTAAATATAAGATGTATTTAAATAAAAAAAGAAGTTTGATGGCTTTAGTATTATTAGGAGTGATTATTTTATTAGTAGAATTTTATCCTAAAAACTTAAAAGTAAATTTTATTGATGTAGGACAAGGGGATGCAACTTTTATTGTAACACCATATAATAATACTATTTTAATTGATGGAGGTGGAAGTGAATCTAAAAATTATAATATAGGTAAGAATACAGTGCTTCCTTATATTTTAGATAAAGGATATACAAAAATTGACTATATAATAATTAGTCATTTTGATCAAGATCATGTTCGGTGGATTGTTATATATTATGCAAGAAATAAAAGTAAATAACATCATAATAGGTAAGCAATATAAATCATCAGAAAATTATGAGGAATTTATAAAAATTGTAAAAGAAAAAAAGATAAATGTAAAAATAGTAGAAGGAGGAGAAAAAGTAAGTATAGAAGATAATTTGTATTTTGATATTATATGGCCTTTTTCTGATAATATGATATCTGATAATAGTATAAACAATAATTCACTTGTATGTAAACTAAATTATAAAAATTATTCAATGCTTTTTACAGGAGATATTGAGGCCATAGCTGAAAAAGCTATTTTGAAAAAATATTCTAAAAATTTAAATATATTAAAATCAGATATTTTAAAAGTAGCACATCATGGTTCGAAAACATCTTCTATTACAGAGTTTATTGAAAAGATAAAACCAAAATATGCAATAATTGGAGTAGGGGAAGATAATAAATTTGGTCATCCATCAGATAGTACAATTCAAAATCTTGAAAAAGCAAATATAAGAATTTATAGGACAGATAAAATGGGAGAAATAGAAATAAAAACAAATGGAAAAGAGATAAAAATAAATGAATTTTTAAAATGCAAATAATAAAAGATTGTATAAATTTAACAAAAACGTAAATAATAGTTATAAAACATTAGAAAAGGAGTAATTATTATGAATAAAACAATTATGAGTATAATTGCAATTATTGTTATAATAGGTGCAATTATAATTGGAGTTCAAATTTGTAAACCAAATAAAGAACAGGAAGATATTATAACCAAAGTATCAGATGAAAAGATTGAAGATGATTGTACGGATGAATATCAGGAAATACAAGAGGAGATGCTTCAAGCTAATTCTACAGAAGAAAAGATATCTCCTAATTGTTTTATTACTATGAAAAAAACATATAATAAATGTGGACACACAACGAGTGAATATATAGCTATTCCAAAAGAGTTAGTAAATAAAACAAAAGAGGATTTGAAAGAAAAATATGCTGGTTGGACAATTGATAAATTTTCAGATACGCAAATAGTAATAAGCAAAAAAGAAGAAGGAGAATGTGGTGAACACTATATTGTGAAGGATAAGGAAGGGAAAGTTGTAATATATAAATTATTAGAAGATGGGACTGAAAAAGAATATGAAGTAACAGATATTTCAACAGAATATATTACAGATACAGATAAAATTAATATGAAAAATGGAATTAAGGTAAATGGCAAACAAGAATTAAATCAATTAATAGAAGACTTTGAGTAAAATATAATATATAAAAAATCTAGTTCATTATTTTGAACTAGATTTTTTCTTTTCTTTTTTATCTATTGTAACTTCTTTTTTTAAGTCTTGTTTATCAATAAATCCTTTTTGATATAAATCTTTAACATACATTATAAGTGAAAATACAGTAGCAATTAATGCTAAACAATATAATAGAAAGTCAAATTTGCTCCAAAAACCAATTAAATTGAACTGTTTTGCAAGTAGAGAGAATACAATTGCAACATAGAATAAAACAGTAGCAAGTTTTCCATACCATTTACTATAAACGACAACATCTTTTCCATAAAGGAAAGAAGCACCAACTATCATAATAAATTCTTTTAGTAATACAATAATTAGAATCCAAAGAGGAATAATACCAATTATAACCAATGAAGTAAGTGTTGATATTTGTGTTAGTTTATCAGCAAGAGGATCCATTAGTTTTCCAAAGTTTGAGATTAAATTAAATTTTCTCGCTATAAAACCATCAGCAATATCTGTTAAACCAGAAATGGTAAAAAACAAGAATGCTAATATATAGTTACCAGTAAAAATATAAAAAATTATAAATGGTATTAATAAAAATCTAATAATAGTAAGTATATTTGGTACATGTTTAAACATAATTTTCTCCTATTTAACTTCAAATTTTAGTTTATCATTTTCAAAATCTACTTTTACAGTTTGACCATCTAAAAGTTGACTTCTTAGAATCATTTCAGATAATTCATCTTCAATATATCTTTGAATAGCTCTTCTTAAAGGTCTTGCTCCAAATTTTATATCAGTTCCTTTTTCTAAAAGATAATTTTTTGCTTTCTTTGTAATATCCATATTTATATCTTTTTCATTTAAAGCTTTTCTAGTATTTTCTAACATTAAATCAACTATTTTTAAAAGTTGTTCTTTTGTTAGAGAATCAAATTGAATAATTTCATCAACACGGTTAAGAAATTCTGGTCTAAATAATTCTTTTAAGCTATCCATTATTTTATTTTTATCAATTGATTGCTTTCCAAAACCAATTGAATTTATATTAGAGTTAGAACCTGCATTAGATGTCATAATAATAATTGTGTTAGAGAAACTTACAGTGTTTCCTTGACTATCTGTTAGTTTTCCATCATCTAATACTTGTAATAAAATATTAAATACGTCAGGATGAGCTTTTTCTATTTCATCTAATAAAATTATAGAATATGGTTTTCTTTTAACTTTATCTGTTAATTGACCAGCATCATCATATCCAACATAACCTGGAGGTGCACCAATTAATTTAGATGTTGAGTGACTTTCCATGTATTCAGACATATCGATTCTTATTATAGAATCTTCACTTCCAAACATTTCATAAGCTAAACTTTTAGCAAGTTCAGTTTTACCTACTCCAGTAGGTCCAACAAAGATGAAAGAAGGTGGTCTTTTTGTACTTTGTAACCCGGCTCTATTTCTTCTAATTGCTCTAGCAACGCTACTAACAGCTTCGTCTTGACCAATAATTCTTTTATGAAGATTAGTTTCTAAGTTTAATAATTTTTGTGTTTCTGCTTCTGTTATTTTTTTAACGGGAATTTTTGTCCAGCTTTCAATTACATTAGCAATATCTTGTACATTTAATTGTTTTGGTTTTGCTTTAGCGCTTAATTTATCGATTTCTTCAATTAGTTGACATTCACGTGTTTTCAAATCTGCGGCTTTCTGATAATCTTCTGTTGAATCAGCAGCGATAACTTCTTCTTTTTCAGATTGAACTTTAGCAAGTTCTTGTTTTAACATTTCAAGCTTAAATAAATCTTTATTTTCTAAATTTATTCTTGAACAAGCTTCATCTAAAATGTCAATTGCTTTATCAGGTAAAAATCTATCATGAATATATTTTTCAGACATAATAACTGCTTGACGAATAATATCTGATGAAATTTTAACTTTATGATATTCTTCATAATATTTTTTAATTCCTTCTAATATAACAATAGAATCTTCTATGTTTGGTTCTTCTACTAAAACTTGTTGAAATCTTCTTTCTAGAGCAGAATCTTTTTCAATATATTTTCTATATTCTTTTAATGTTGTTGTACCAATTAATTGAATTTCTCCATTTGATAATGCAGGTTTTAATATATTTGCAGCATTCATAGAGTGTTCACCATCACCAGCACCGATAATATTATGGATTTCATCTATAACCAAGATAATATTTCCATATTCTTTACATTCATCAATAATGCCTTTCATTCTAGATTCAAATTGCCCTCTAAATTGAGTACCTGCAATTACAGCAGTCATGTCTAATAAATAAACTTCTTTATTTAAAAGTTTTGCTGGTACATTTTGATTTGCTATTTTTATTGCTAATCCTTGAGCTATTGCAGTTTTACCAACGCCAGGTTCACCGATTAAGCATGGATTGTTTTTGGAACGTCTATTTAAAATTTGAACAATTCTTTGTATTTCTTTTTCTCTTCCAATTACAATGTCTAATTCATTATTTTTAGCTTTATCTGTAAGATTAGTACCAAAGGTATCTAAGAATTTCTTTTTCTTGTTCTGTTTTTTATTTTTCTTTTTTTCAACTTTTACTTTTCTTCTGCCATCATTTAGTTCTTCAGATTCATCAGAATTACTTTTTGAAGCTTTGTTTGAAAACATGTTAGAGAAGATAGAGCCTAATGGTATTGCCGCTCCAGAAATTTTTGAAGGTTCATCACTATCTGGATTTTGTTCTTGACTTTCAAATGTAATTGCACCGTCTAAGTTTTCAATGTCTTCTAAATTTATGTTTTCTGCTAAATCTTTAAATATTGTTTCAAATTGTTTAGTCATATCATTAATGTTAATTTTATCATTAGAAAGGATATTGTTTTGATCATGTAATACTTCTGTTGGATTTATTCCTTTTTTCTTTGCACAATCATAACAATAGCCTTCAAGACTTTCCTTTCCATTTTCTATTTTTTTATAAAAAAGTATTGCTGGATTTTTATTACATTCTGAACATAACATACTTTAAATTCCTCATTTCTATTAAAATTAATTTATATTATAATATCGCAAAAATAGGGAATAGTCAATAATTTTTCGAATAATAATAGCAGGGAATTTCCCTGCTATTATTTAAATTATTTTTAATACATATTTGCTAAAACTAATAGTAAAATCATTCCTATATACATAAATGCAAATAATGCTAATCCGATAATACCTGTTATCATTCCAGCTTTTCCTATTTTACTGCCTGTCCTTCTTGAAGATTTTACTCCAAATACAATAGCAACAATTCCTGTTGGTATTGTAATATACCAAAATAAAGCAGTGACAATAGATATTATACCTAAAACGAGTGATACTATATGCATAACAGATTTATTTGTATTATTTTCTTCCATAACAATAACCTCCACTTTTTATTTTATTTTTAATTCATCAATTAGTTCTAAAGTATCAAGATTATTTACTTTTATTGCTGTTTCAGATATAGTATATAAATTATTATCTATGTACAATCCTCTCAATAATTTAGAATTATAGTAGTTATAACTATATGACGATTGATTTTTATTTTTTTGTGAAGTTTCATGAGTTATAACTCCTTTTAAATTGAATCCATCATTTATATTTATTTTATATACAAAGTAGCCTTCTGAAACATAAGATTTATTATAATTTGTATATGAATCGACAATAGAAGAATAAGAATCAATTGAAGAGTCTATTTCAAAATCTTCACTATAATTATTAACAGGTATTGCTAATAATTGTTTTTCTTTAGAGAATAGTAACGCTTTTGGATTAGTTAAAATTGCTGATGTCGTTCTGCTATCTCCTATTATAGTTTGAGATAATTGTGTAGGATTATTAACATCAGATACATCAAACAATGCCATTTTCATTCCTGTTATTTTTGATGTTGTAGATGTTACTTTTCCAATTGAATTTTTATTGACAATTTCTTCAGTTTCCATTCCGATACCTATTAAATGATTTTCATCGTATGGATGTAGATATGTACTATATCCTGGTATATGTAATTCTCCTAATACTGTTGGTTTTGTTTCATTACTTAAATCAATTACAAATAAAGGATCAACTGTTTTATAAGTTACTAAATAAGCTTTATTTCCCATGAATCTTGAAGAGTACATTTTTTCACCTTTTGCAACATGATTAGAAATTCCTATTTGTTTTAAATTTTCATCAAATATTGCAATTTTGGCTCCATCATTATCATATAGAGCAATTCTTAAGTGACCATTTTGTTCATCTAAAGAATATTGATTTATTGTTTTTCCTATTATTTTATTTTTTGTATTATAGGATACTTTACCATCTCCTGAAATATCAAATTTATATATTTCTGTATAGTAATCATTTGAATAATCATAATCATCATTATAAGTTAATACTCCTAAAATACCTTTTAATCCAAATAATTTGCTTATAGGGGGAATACTATCAGTATAGTCATATTTTTGATCTAATAAATAAATACTATTTTCTGATACGTAAGCATTTGAAATATCAATTAAATAAGAGCTTACGTTTATATTTGCTTTTACATCATCTAAGTCAACTACTGAAATAAGAGTTTGTTTTGTTGTTTGTACATCTTTTAAATATTTAATGTTTTTAAGAGATATTTCTTGCTCATTATTATCTTCTTTATAGGCTCTAACAATTTTATCATTTTCCTCTCTCAAGTTTCCTGAGGCAATAACATACAATTTATTATTTATGCATCTAGAGGTATAATATGATTCATATAATTCATAACTCTTAACTAGAGTAGGTTTTGACTTTGTTGATATATTATAAATTTTTACAATGGTATTGCTACTATTATTGTAGTTATAATAATATGAATAAGAAGTCGAACTAGTATTTTTAGTAGATATAACTACTAACTCATTTTTATATAAAATTAAATCTTCTGGGACACTTCCATCATTTGATTTTATAGTAGCTTCAATTTTAATATTTTCTGGGTTTATTACATTTGTTATTATTACATTACTGTTAGATATTGAATAAATATAGTCACCATCTGTTTTGGTAATATCAGCCTCATCAACATTTTCAACCTGAATGTTAGTAGTTGAGTAGTCTTTGGAAGAAGATGTTTTTTCAGAGTTATCTGAAAACGCTGAACTATCACCTGCAGTTATAGAGTCAATAGATAATTCTGCACTATTTATAGTTTTGGTATTAGTATAACCATAATAGTAAGGACTATTAACTAAAAGACTAAAAGGCATAGTAACAATGTTTATAAACAGATCTTTTATAGTTGGATCATCACTATCATATATTTTTGATAATTCTTTATCAGATTTTATTGTTTTTAATTCTGTATTATCATTAGAAAACAGTAAAAAGGCAATAATGAAAAATATAATTATTAGAATAGATATTATAGCAATTTTTAGTTTTTTTCTCATAAAAAATCCTCCTTTTATTTTATATACTTATATCATATCCTTTTTAAAAAAATAAATCAATACGAAACTTAAATAAAAAAATATTGATAAATAAAAATATCAATGATATAATAAAATTGTGAAATTTATAAATAAGAGGTCAAAAGATGAATGTAACATTACCAGAGAAAAATAAATTAAAAAAGAAACAAATAATTATATATACTTCTATAATAATTGTATGTATTATATGTCTTGTTACAGCTTTCTATGTTCAGTTTTATGCAAGAATCAGTTTTAGTGAATTATTAGGTATATCAGAAAAAAAACAATTTGGAAATAAAACAGAAGAAGAAATAGAAGAATTGAAATCAGATTTTAATAAAGTATTTATTAATAATATTGAAGAAGATAATGGAGATAATGACAATAAAAAATCTGATAAAAATCAAAAATTAGTTTATACACAATATGAAAAAAAGGAGTCTAATACTAATAATTATGATTTAGAAATACATATTCCACATATTAATATAAAAAGTGAAATTGTGGATGAATATAATAAAGAAATTGAAGATATTTTTGTAAATAAGGCTAGAAATGTTTTACAAAGTGAGAATAAAAATATTATTTATACAGTGGAATATGTAGCAAATGTACAAGATGACATTTTATCTTTAATGATAAGATCAAATTTAAAAGAAGGCGTAAGTGCACAAAGAATAATAATACAGACTTATAATTATGATTTGAGAAACAATAAGGAAATTAATTTAGAAGAGGTTCTAAAAATAAAAAATATAGATAAATCAGAATTGCAAAGCAAAATTACAGATTCAATTAAGACAGAACAAAAGAAAGTAGAAGATTTAGAAAAATTAGGATATAATGTATATAGTAGAGATGTTTCAAATGATATGTATAAGATAGAAAATTCAAAAGAATTTTATTTAACAAATGATACATTATATATAATTTATGCTTATGGAAATGATAATTTTACAAGTGAAATTGATTTAATTGTTATATAATCTAAAAGAAAAAGAACATATATTTATATATGCTCTTTTTCTTTTGAAAATAAAAGGGGATGTTTTTTATTTTAAATCAGTATCTGTACTGATTATGTTTGTATTTTAACAATGTTTTTTGTCCATTGTGTGAACTAAAAGTGAAAAAACAAAAAACTTAGCATTATTTTTTGCTAAGTTTTTATTTGGTTAAGGTTGTTCACCTAAAGTTATAGTTAAATCTTTTTCTTGACCATTGCGATTTACTTTTATTTTCATTTCATCACCAATTTTATGAGAATTTTTTATTTTATTTAATTCATCCATTTTTGTTATTTTTTGTCCATCTGCTTCAATAATTACATCTCCGATTTTTATACCAGCTTTTTCTCCAGCAGAGAAATCTTCAATAGATTTTACATAGACACCAACAACTAAGTTATTAGCTTTTGCTGTTTGTTCATTTAAATCCATACCAGAGATACCAATATAAGGTCTTTTTACTTTACTATATTGAATTAATTGTGATGTTATATCTGTTGTAGAATTAATTGGAATAGCAAATCCCATTCCTTCAATTCCTGTTCCAGAAAGTTTTAAAGTATTGATACCAATTACTTTTCCTTCACTATTTACTAAAGCACCACCACTATTACCAGAGTTAATAGCAGCATCTGTTTGAATTAAAGTAAATTGTTTTCCTTCTGAATCAGTTACTTCTCTATTAACAGCACTAACAACACCACAGGTAATGCTACTTTGCATACCAAGAGGGTTTCCAACAGCCATTGCAAATTCACCAACTTTTATATTGTCAGAGTCAGCAAATTCGGCCTTTGATAATCCAGTTTTTTCAATTTTTATTACTGCTAAATCAGTTTGTTCATCTTTTCCAACGATTTTTGCTTCATATTCTGTGTCATCATTAAACAATGTAACTGTTACTTTTGTAGCTTCTGAAACTTCATAATAAGATTCAGAAGAAGAGGTTGCAACAATATGATTATTAGTTAAAATATATCCATCTTCACTAATAATAATTCCAGAACCACTTGCAGTTGCTGTAGAAGTTTGAGTTTGTTTACCAAACATAGAAATTAAAGAATTTACATTATATTCAACTTTAATTCCAACGATTGAAGGCAATATTTTATTAGCAGCATAAATAGAAGTATCTGAGTAATTTGATAATGAAGTTTGGCTAACATATCCTTGAGAAGATAAATTAGAAGAGTTTGAAGTATTAGAAGAAGTATCTAGTAATTTATTCCTTATAGAGGGTATTCCAAAACAAGCTCCAATTACAACTGTACAGCCTAAAACTCCGCTAACAAAAGGTAATAAAAAGTTTCTTCCAAAACTAACTTTACTTTTGCCTTTTTTTTCTGTTTCATATGTTACTTTATATGAATTTGAATTTTGAACTGTTTTAAAATCTTTTCCTTTTTCTTGATTTTGTTGATTTTCATTATTAGTTTCCATTTTTTTACCTCCTGAAAAATTATATTTACTAATATAGTATCCTATTGTTTTTATATAATACAATAGATTTGTGAAGCTTTTGTGAAAAAAATGCAAAAATATGAATTAATTTATTAAAAAATTCTATTGAAAAAAATAGAGGAAAAATATATAATAATACTAATAAAAAATAAAGGATGGTAGATATGAAAAAAAATAAAAATAGAGGAATAACATTAGCAAGTTTAGTTATAACAATTATAGTTTTATTAATTATTGCTGGAATATCAGTGTATAGTGGAACTGATATTATAAAAAGGGCTAAATTAGAAGAATTAAAAACAAATATGTTACTAATTGAAACAAAAGCAAAAGAATGTGTAGAAAATGCTAATTTTAAGTTAGGAAAAACAGATAATTTAGGTGACACTGAAAAAACAACTAGGATTAATGAAGCTAAAAAAGAATTAAAGGGAATAGAGATAACTGAAGCAGATAATATAAATATTGAACTAAAAGACTATAATTATTATTATAAATTAACAGAAGATAATTTAAATGATATGGGACTTTCAAATATAAAATTAAGTGATACAGATGAATTATATATTGTAAAATATGATATACAAAATGCAAAAGTAGAAATATATAATACAAAGGGATATGAAGGAAAATATTCTTTAACAGATATAGAACAAATTGAAAAATAAAGGTAAAAGAAAATGAAAGAAAAAGAAATAGAAAGATTAACAAAACTAAAGGAAATAGAAAAAGATTTATATGGCAAGGGATTTAAAAATATTTGTGGTATTGATGAAGCTGGAAGAGGACCATTAGCTGGACCAGTTGTGGTAGCAGGTGTAATTATGCCACCTGATTCTATGATTGAAGGAGTAAATGATTCTAAAAAGGTTTCTGAAAAAAAGAGAGAAAAGTTATATGATTTAATTATAGAAGAAGCACTTAGTTATTCAGTAGCTATTATAGGACATGATGTAATTGATGAGATAAATATTTTAAATGCTACTAAAGCAGGTGTAACACAAGTTGTAGATGGATTAGATTTAAAACCAGATTTAATTATTATAGATGCATTAAATCATATTGATACAAGAGGAATTCCATATGAGCCAATAATAAAGGGAGATGCTAAATGTTATAATATTGCAGCAGCTTCTATTTTAGCAAAGGTGACAAGGGATAGAATTATGAGACAATGGGATGAAATATATCCATGTTATGGTTTTTCTGCTCATAAAGGATATGGGACTGCAAGACATATAGAAGCGATAAAGGAATATGGACTTTGTCCAATTCACAGAAGAACATTTACTAAAAATTTTATTTAAGAAATTCTAATATTGTTCCAATCATATTCAAAAAATTATAAAATTATATACATTTTAACTTGAGTGAAAGTGGCACATTTTTATATAAAATTTTCTTATTGAACGTAATGAATAGGATGAAATATTAAATAGATTATACCATACTTAATGAGATAGATTTTAACAATTTTAGTAACAATATATACAACTATATTAGTAGAAAGTTATGGAAAATAATTAAAAATAATTGAAAAAAAACTATAATATGCTATAATATATTGGAAAGAGATAAGAAAGGATGAGGAAAGATGAAGAGAAACAAAGAAGAAAAATTAGAAAAAAAACATAGATATGATAAAGGTCAAATATTTGTAAAAGTAATGGCTGGATTTTTAGCTTTATTAATGGTAATAGGAACAGTATTTACAATTGTTGCAGCTTTAATATAGTAAATAATAGGAGAAATAAATGGTAATTAATTTAGGAATGAATTGGGAAAATTTTTATAAAGATAATATAGTAGAATATATAAAATCATTACAAACAAATCCATTTGAATTAGTAACTTTAATAATAGATATAACAATAGTAATATTTTTAATGTATTGCTTTTTTAAAATTGTTAGAGGATCTAGAGCTTGGCAATTAATTAAAGGAATAGCACTTTTGATTATAGCAACATGGATGAGTGGATTATTCAATTTAAAAATTCTAAATTGGATATTAACTGGAATTATGAATTTAGGAGTAATTGCAATTATAGTTATTTTTCAACCGGAACTAAGAAGAGCTTTAGAACAATTAGGAACAAACAAGTTAACACAGTTTTTTGGTATAGATAAAGATTTGTCAACAAAAACAAAAGAAGATATATATAAAGTGGTAATTGCAGCTACAGAGCTTTCAAAAGCAAAAACCGGAGCGCTAATAGTTTTAGAAAGAGATATAAAAATACAAGATATTATAGCAACAGGAATACCTATGAATGCAGAGGTTTCTCCACAACTACTAGTAAATATTTTTGAACCTAAGACACCGTTACATGATGGAGCAGTAGTAATTTCTGGAAATAAAATAGCTGCTGCAGCTTGCGTTTTGCCTTTAGCAGATGATAAAGACATAGCAAAAGAATTAGGAACAAGGCATAGAGCAGCAATTGGAATTTCAAAAGAATCAGACAGTATTGTTGTTGTTGTATCAGAAGAAACTGGTAAAATATCAGTTGCAAAAGATGGAACATTAATTGCAGATGTTAGGGAAGATGTATTAAAGAAGATATTAATTAGTAATATTGTAACTAAGAGATTTTCTGTAGAAAAGAAAGAGAGAAAAAGTAAAGTAAAAGAATTAAAAGAAAAATGGAAAATGAAAAAGAAAAAAGAAGAGAAAGAAGAGGAAAAATAAAAGTCGCAAATAGCGACTTTTGCTTATATTATAGGAAATTTTTGAAAATAGGAAAGGACAATAAAATGAGAAATATCAAATTAACAATTGAATATGATGGGAAAGATTTTAATGGATGGCAAAAACAACCAGATAAATTAAATATACAAGGAAATATTGAAAAGGCAATAGAAACTGTAACAGGAGAAAAAGTTGATTTAATGGCATCAGGAAGAACTGATAGAGGAGTACATGCTTTAGGACAAGTAGCTAATTTTAAGACTAATTCTCAATTGCCTATTGATAAATTTCCGATTGCCATTAATAGTAATTTAAAAAAGTCAATTAGAATTTATTCAGCAGAGGAAGTAGATGAAGAATTTCATAGTAGACTTTCTTGCAAAAAAAAGACATATAGATATATCATTAATAATTCTAAGTATTGTTGTTGTTGTATCAGAAGAAACTGGTAAAATATCAGTTGCAAAAGATGGAACATTAATTGCAGATGTTAGGGAAGATGTATTAAAGAAGATATTAATTAGTAATATTGTAACTAAGAGATTTTCTGTAGAAAAGAAAGAGAGAAAAAGTAAAGTAAAAGAATTAAAAGAAAAATGGAAAATGAAAAAGAAAAAAGAAGAGAAAGAAGAGGAAAAATAAAAGTCGCAAATAGCGACTTTTGCTTATATTATAGGAAATTTTTGAAAATAGGAAAGGACAATAAAATGAGAAATATCAAATTAACAATTGAATATGATGGGAAAGATTTTAATGGATGGCAAAAACAACCAGATAAATTAAATATACAAGGAAATATTGAAAAGGCAATAGAAACTGTAACAGGAGAAAAAGTTGATTTAATGGCATCAGGAAGAACTGATAGAGGAGTACATGCTTTAGGACAAGTAGCTAATTTTAAGACTAATTCTCAATTGCCTATTGATAAATTTCCGATTGCCATTAATAGTAATTTAAAAAAGTCAATTAGAATTTATTCAGCAGAGGAAGTAGATGAAGAATTTCATAGTAGACTTTCTTGCAAAAAAAAGACATATAGATATATCATTAATAATTCTAAGTATGGTACAGCTATTTATAGAAATTTAGAAACACATATTCCTATTAAATTGGATATAGAGAAAATGAAGGAGGCAATAGAATACTTTCAAGGAGAACATGATTTTAAAGCTTTTAAAGCTAGTGGTACAAGTAGTAAAAGTAGTATTAGAACAATATATAAAGCTGAAGTAAAAGAAATGCCTGATGATAGAATATGGATAGAATTAACTGGAAATGGTTTTTTGTATAATATGGTAAGAATTATTGCTGGAACATTAGTAGATGTAGGGTTAGGAAAGATAAATCCAGAGGATATTATAAAAATAATAAAATCGAAAAAAAGGGAGAATGCTGGAAAAACATTACCACCACAAGGTTTATATTTAGTTAAAGTAGAATATTCTAAATAGTGATATTAACCAAATAAAGTTGTAAAGCATAAAATATAGTAAAAAATAAAGGAGAGATAAATATGAATGTTGATTTACTTATATTTTTTGCTTTGCCAATAGCTACAATTATTGTTTCAATAGCATTGCAAAAAATCTTAAAATGTCCACCTTTAGTTTCTGCAATTATTTTTGCTATTTTTTTAATTGTTACATTTGTAATTAACAACTTAAATTTTTTAATAGCTACTATTGTATATACAATTATTAGTTTCATTACTGCTGTGCTAGTATGCATTAGTTGCAGGTTGATAAGGCATTTAAGAGAAGCTAGAAATTCTTGTAGATGTAATAATAATAATAATTCAAATGAATTGCTTTCTATAAATAGTAATTGTGGAAATATTGAAGATGGTAATCTACTTACAATATCTAGTTGCGGTTGCAATCAAGATAGTGATACTGCGCTTAATAATGGGTTATCTGCAAGAATAAATGTAATACCTAATTCTAACAATAATGGTAGAACAGGAAATGTTTGTGGATGTTATAGAAGAAGATAGTATTTTAATAAAGAGTTATTGACATTGAACAGAATAGTTAATAGCTCTTTACTTTTGGATAAAATTATGCTATGATATGAAAACGAAAGAAAAGGAGAATAGAAATGTTAGAAGTTATAGAAGAGGCTCTAATTGATAGTTTTAAGTTATTACCTTTTTTATTTATTACATATTTAATAATGGAGTATATTGAACATAAGACAAGTAAAAAATCAAAAGAGGTAATAAAAAAATCAGGAAAATTTGGACCAGCTATTGGAAGCATATTAGGAATATTTCCTCAGTGTGGTTTTTCAGTTTCAGCAACTAATTTATATGCAGCTAGAGTAATAACATTGGGGACGTTAATTTCAGTATATTTATCTACTTCAGACGAAATGTTACCAATTTTTATTTCAGAAGCGGTACCAGTTAGTACTATTTTTAAAATATTAGGAATGAAGTTAGTAATTGGAATGATAGCTGGATTTTTAATAGATTTTGTTTTAAGAAAGAGAAAAGAAGAAGAAAGAATAATAGAAATATGTGAAGAAGAACATTGTCATTGCGAACATGGAATTATAAAATCAGCATTAAAACATACATTAAATATATTTTTATTTATATTAATAATTACAATAATCATTAATATAGCAATACATTTAATAGGAGAAGAAACAATAGCAGGATTTTTACAATATAATCCTATATTAGGCCCCATAGTTGCAGGGGTTATAGGTTTAATACCTAATTGTGCAGCATCTGTTATTTTAACACAACTATATTTACAAAATGTAATTAGTGCAGCTACCATGATTTCAGGCTTATTAGTGGGGGCTGGAGTTGGACTTGCTGTGTTATTTAAGGCTAATAAAAATATGAAATCGAATTTAAAAATTATTGCATTATTATATAGTATTGGAGTTATTTCAGGAATAATTATTCAGTTGATAGGAATAACATTTTAAAAAACAAATTAGTAGGAGATACTTAAAAAGTTTCCTACTAATTTGTTTTTTTATAATTTTACATCTTTTTCTTTTTAAAATTAACGACAATAGCATCTTCATTATCAAATAAATATTTAGAATCTGTAGTATCTGTTTGAACAGGATCTATTTCGTTTTTTTCATCTTTAAAGTCTATATGCTTAAAATCAAATTTTTTAGGAGAATTGTTATCATCTTCAGTAGCTGTTGTAACTCCCTCAGAATATTTACCAAAATCATAAGTTTTAATTTTATGTGGTTCTTTATATTTTGATTCTAGATATCCAAATCTACCTTGACCAACCATAGGTTTTCCACCAGCAGATTTAATTTTATAAGCACAATCCTTTGCACTCATAGTTTGAAGTTTGCCTTCTTTAAAGTATTTAACAAAGTCCCATTTTACACTTCCATATTTATCATCATATTTCATTTTTCCCATATCCATACTATTGCTATATGTCCATTCTCTTTTTGTTCCAAATTCGTTTGACCACCATTGCAATTCACTAAATTCACCATTACCAGTAAATATTTTATTAGCACAGTTTGAAAGAATTGTGCTTTTGTAATTCTCTCTTAAATGTGGAGTTTCTAATTGTTGTAAAGATTGAGTAGAAATGATTGTACCAACTTTGTATTTTCTATACATTGTAAACATTGCTTCTGTATCTTTACAAATAAAATCAGCAAATTCATCTATATACAAGAAATGAGGAATTCTAGAACTTTCAACACCAGGTCTCCTTAAAACAGCGTTTTGCATTGCCATCAAGAAAAATAAGCCAAAAGCTTTATGACCTGCAGCTCCTAAATCACCACGTCTAGTACATAAGAATGTTACATCAGCATTAGCAAGCATTTTGTCAAAGTCCAAATTATTGTGTCTATTACATAAAATACTTTTTATACCAGGGATTCTTAATAAATTATCTAATTGACTAATGATTGTATAAAGATATTTTTCTATATTTGATTTTCCTATACTGTTTGCATAAAAATTCTTTTTAAAATAGGCTAATTGTATACTGTATTTTGATTTTAAATCTTCATTATGTGCTAATATTTCACACATTTTTTCTATTAACTCAAAATTAGTAAACATTTTTAGCATATCCTCTAGGTTTGGTAGTTTGCCTTCGTTCATTCTAGGATACATTTCTTTTAATAAAATTACTAAATTTTCAATTGCTTGCATTACAATATCTTCTTTATAAGCTTCATCAACATCACTGTGAGAAGTATTATACATAGCTTTTAACACAGAAGAAATAGTAATTGCTATTTTTGAAGAATCATCATATACAAAAGGATTTAATCCAATTGAATTTTGATTATTTGGATCTATAATGTTATAAGAAAGTCCAAAATTTTTACATACATCAATCATATGACCAACAACTTCATAATCAGGAGCTATAAGAGTAAGTCCTAGATTTTTATAAGTAATTTCATTTCCCATGCTACTTAATATCATTTTTTTCATATAAGTTTTATAAATTGTTTCTTTATTTTCTATAGGTGATAACATATTTAAATTAAAGTTCTGATTTAAATAATCATTATCGTATGGAGCATTTAAAACTGCAATATTAGTTCTTAAAGCAGTAAATCCCATTTCCTTTGAAACTTCTTTATAAAAGTATTTTCTTTCTAAATCTCTGGCCATTAATGGTTCATATACTTGAGAGGTTTTTCCAGATCCAGAGCCACCACAAACAAATAAAGATTGATATCTTGAAGATTCTGGAATTGTAACAGCTTTTCCTGTTTCTACATCATAGCATAAATATACTTCAGCAGTATAAGGACCGGTACCTTCTTTTTTGTTAGATAAGTTAATTCCACCATAATCCCAAATAGAACGTAGTTGATCTTTACTATCATTAATACCAAAGAATAACCATTTAAATAAAGGAAATATTGTAGCAAGAGGTAAGTATAAAGAAATACTAACCATAGCAGGTGTTACTAAATCAGAAAAATCAGTAATAAGTTCTGTATAATTAGGAACAGATAAAAGTAATAGCCATGCACCTTGATTTAGCCATTGTGTAAACATTGATAATGCTATGATATAAAGTCCAATTATATATATATAAAATAATGTTACCTTTTTTGATTTTGAAGTTGCAAATTTTGAAGCACCAGAGAATAAATAAGCAAATACTGGACAAGCTAATGCAAATGTATATTGTATTGGCCCCCAATAAGAATAAGAAACTCCAGTAAATATCATTAATAACATTTCTACAATTCTATCTACCGCTAAATATACTGTAATTAATGTTAGTGTATAAGTAGCAAATGTATTTCTATCTGTATTTAATAATTTTAAAAATTTATCAATATATTTCATTTTAAAAATCCTTTCATTCTAATAAAACATACATATATATTATCCTATAAATTCGGCAAAAAAACAAGTAGTTTGACTAAAATAATGGGAATTTTTGTTACAGTTTTGTAAAAAATTTTCTATTTTTCATTCTAATCAGACGTCATTAAATAAAATTTAATTGTTATAGTATGAGCCAAAACCTGTACATCATAATCATTTTGTATTGAACTGTAACGAGTTTTTTGAATAAAAAGGTAATTTATGAATATACTAAAAATAATATAAATGGATAAGAGAGGAAGATATATGGAAGAATATATAAAAGAGTATAAAATAATAGAAAAAACAGAAATACAAAAAGAAATAGAATTAATTAAAACAATTATTGATACAAGAGAAAAATTAAAAAGAGATAACAAAAATTTTGAATATGCGCAAGGAGATCTTGTTGATTATTATACTTATCAAATTAAAGCAAATCAAGCGAAATTAGACTATTTAATTAAACTTGCTAAAACAAATGGAATTCAAGTAGATATGGTAAATGATAAAAAATTCACTTTCTTAGAGAGTGAAGAAGCAGGTTAAAGTAATATTTGTCCAAACAATAACATACACATGGTAATAAGAAAATTTTATAACATAAAAATCATGTAGAAATAAAGACATTGACTTAAAAATGTTTAAAAGATATTAATGTTAGTCTTTATTCTATGTTTTTAGTTTGGAGTGAAGTATATGGACAATAATTTAATTACATATTTAGCATGTATATGTTTTATTTTTTTATTTGGAAAATTATTTATAGTACCTTTAAAGAAAATATTAAAATTAATTTTAAATTCTATTCTTGGAGGAATTAGTATTTATATTATTAATTTAGTAGGAGCTAATTTTGGATTCCATATTGGTTTAAATTTTTTTACAAGTGTTATAATTGGGTTATTAGGATTACCAGGAGCAATTTGTTTAATAATTGTTAAGTTATTAATTGGTTGATATTGTTTAATAATTTACTATAAATTAATGCAAAAAAACCTTAGATGCTTTAAAAATATCTAAGGTTTTTTTAATTTATTATTCAACTGTAACTGATTTCGCTAAGTTTCTTGGTTTATCAACATCTAATCCCTTTTCTTTTGAAATGTAATAAGCTAGTAATTGTAAAGGTATTACAGATAAAATAGGAGAGATAAAAGTATTAGTTTCCGGAATATGAATAACTGTATCAAACATTTTATCATCAATATTTTGATTAGTAACAACTAAAGTTTTTGCACCTCTAGTAATTACTTCTTGAATATTACTTACAGTTTTTTCTACTAAATTTTTATCTGTCATAATACTTATAACAGTAATATCATTTTCAATTAATGCAATTGGACCATGTTTTAATTCACCAGCAGGGTAACTATCTGCATGAATATAAGAAATTTCTTTTAGTTTTAAAGCTGATTCTTTTGCAACTGTTTCATCAATACCTCTTCCTAAGAAGAAGACATCTTTTTCTTGGTAAATTCTATGTCCAAATTCTTTTATTTGCTCAGCACATTTTAAAGTTTCTTCAATTTTTGAAGGCAATTCTAAAATGTTGTTTTTTAGTTCTAAAATATTTTTATCAGTTAGTTCTAGTGTTTCAGCAAAATAAATAGCTAAAATAGCTAATAATACTACTTGAGAAGTATAAGCTTTTGTAGAGGCAACAGCAATTTCTGGGCCAGCATGTGTATAAATAGAGTAATCAGCTTCTCTAGTAATAGAGCTACCAATAACGTTACTAATTGCTAATGTTTTTGCTCCTTTTTCTTTTGAAAGCTTTAAAGCAGCTATTGTATCAGCGGTTTCACCTGATTGAGAAATAAAAATACATAAAGTTTTTTCATCAACGATAGGGTCTCTATATCTAAATTCAGAAGCAATATCAACTTCTGTTGGTATTTTACAGATACGTTCTAACATATTTTTAGCTGCTAAACCTGCATGCATAGCAGTACCGCAAGCAACAAGATAAATTTTATTAAGACTTTTTAAATATTCTTTTGTGAATTTTAATTCATCAAATTCACATTTTGAACCTTCACCTAATTTGGCACCTATTGTTTCTCTAATTGCAGTTGGTTGTTCGTAAATTTCTTTTAACATATAATCTTCGAATCCATCTTTTTCTGCACTAGAAGCATTCCATTCGATCGTTTGAATTTTTTTATCAATTGGATTTAAATTTTTATCATAGAATTTAGCATCCTCTCTTGATAAAACAACAAATTCTAAATCTTCTAATAGATAAAATTCTCTTGTAAAAGAAAGAATAGCAGGTATATCAGAAGAAATGTAATTTTCTCCATTTCCTTTACCTATTACAAGAGGGCTGTCTTTTCTTACTACTATCATATTATTAGGATCGTTTTTACAAATAATTTCTAAGGCGAAACTTCCTTTTAAGTCAGAACATGCATTTTTTACAGCTCTTAAGAATCTAAAAGAATCATTATTGTCGTCTTTAGAATAATAATAATGTATTAAATTAGGTATAATTTCAGTATCTGTTTGAGAATAAAATGTATAACCATTATTAATTAAAAGTTTTCTTAATTCATTATAGTTTTCAATAATTCCGTTATGAACAACACTAAATGTTTTTGAATTATCCATATGAGGATGAGAATTTTCTTTAGATGGTTTTCCATGAGTTGCCCATCTTGTATGAGCAATGCCAATTGTTCCTTCTAAATCATCAATTCCTGGTAAATTATTTAAATTTTTAACTCTTCCTTTATCTTTCATTATTGAAAGACCATCTTTTTCAATTGTTGAAATACCAGCTGAGTCATATCCTCTGTATTCCAATCTTAAAAGTCCATTAATTAAAATAGGACTTGCTTTTTTTGTTCCTATGTAACCTACAATTCCACACATAGTAAATCCTCCTTATAAATATTAATTTTGGAATTGAAATGATGCAATAAAAGCTTAATTACATTAATTTTTGTTACAATATTACTATTGCTTTTTAGTTAATGTTATGACTTTAAGCTAAAGCCACTAAAGTATCCGCCGAAAAATTCGATAACTTTAGTCCTCGTCAACATTTTTTAAAATGTCCAGGCGCTTAATAAATAAAATAACTCCTTTCATTTTATTTTGCACTTTTTCAATTTACTTTATTATATTACCCCAAAAAATAAAATGTGGCAAGTATTTATTTAAAAATTAATAATATGTTGTTTTTTTATACCTTAGTGTCACAATCTGCATATTAAAAAATTAGTATGTAGATTATTCTATATTGCATTTGCATAAGCTTGTTTAATCTCTTATGCGATATTTTAAAATTTCTGAAATCTATATAAATTAGCAGTGAATTGTAACAATGTAATAAACAATTATACAAAAACAAACTACTTGAATAAAAATATGTTATAAGCTATAATGCAAATAGATGAGGTGATTATATGAAAAAAATAGGAATTGTTATTGCTATGGAAGAAGAGTTTCAAGCAATAGAGAATAAAATAAAAGAGATAAAAGTTCATGAAGAAAAAGGACTAAAATTTTTTGAGGGAAAAATAGGAGAAAAAGAATGTGTTATAGTAAAAAGTGGAGTAGGAAAGGTAAATGCAGCAAGAACAACACAAGCAATGATAGACAATTTTGATATAGAATATATTATAAATATGGGAGCATCTGGAAGTATTGCTAATGATTTAAATATAGGAGATATAGTAATAGGAAAGTATGTAGTTCAACACGATTTTGATATTACAGCATTTGGACATAACAAAGGATATATAACAGGTGTTGGAGAAAAAGTAGAATGTGATAAAAAATTAATTAAAACGTTAGAAGATGTCGCAAAAAATAATGGAAAATATAAAGTTAAATTAGGAATAGTAGTAACTGGAGATATTTTTTGTACAGACGAAATTATGAAAGAAAAAATACATACTAAATTTGATGCAGATGTAGTTGATATGGAATGTGCTGCAATAGCACAGGTTGCATATTTAAATAAAAAACCATTTGTAGTTGTAAGATGTATTTCAGATGCTCCAAATGGAGAAAACGCATCAGTATTTGATGAAAATTTAGAAATGGCAGCGAATAGATGTGCAAAAATTATAACAGAATTTATGAATAATAATCTAAATTAAATTCACAAAAAATTTACATTAAATTGCTTGTATAAAAAAGGTAAATTAGTATATAATTTATATAAATTGAAAGGAGTGATTTTTATGGATAGAAAAATCAAAGTAGCTCAATATGGAACAGGAAAGATGAGTGTGTACACAATGAGATATGTATATGAAAAAGGTGCTGAAATAGTTGGAGCTGTTGATGTAAATCCAGCAGTCATAGGAAAAGACATTGGAGAAATTATAGGAACAGAAAATAAAGGAGTAAAAGTTGTTTCACTAGAAGAAGCAGAAAAAATGTTAACAGAGACTAAGCCTGACATAGTTATTGTAACAACAATGAGTTTAATAAAAGATGTAGAGGATGCTTTAATGTTATGTGCAAAATTAGGAATAAATGCAATAACAACTTGTGAAGAAGCATTTTACCCAATGAACTCAAATCCAGGAGTAACAACAAAAATAGATGAAATGGCTAAAAAGACAGGATGTACAATTACAGGAAGCGGTTATCAAGATATATATTGGGGACAATTAATTTCAAGTATAGCGGGTTCAACACAAACAATTAAAAAGATAAAAGGAAGCTCAAGTTATAATGTAGAAGATTATGGAATAGCATTAGCAAAAGCACATGGAGCAGGATTAACATTAGAAGAATTTGATAGCCAAGTAGCATCTGTAGATAGAATTTCAGATGAAGAAAGAAAATCAATGATAGACAAAGGAGAATACCTACCATCTTATATGTGGAATGTAAATGGATGGTTATGTGATAAACTAGGATTAACTGTAAAATCACAAACTCAAAAAACAGTACCACAAACACATTCAGAAGATATATATTCAAGTACATTAGGAATGACAGTAAAAGCAGGAGATGCAACAGGAATGAGTGCTGTTGTTACAACAGAAACAGAAGAAGGAATAACAATTGAAAGTGAATGTATAGGAAAAGTATATTCAAAAGACGACTTTGACAAAAACGAATGGACAATTATAGGAGAACCAGAAACAACATTAGTAATAAATAAACCAGCTACAGTAGAGCTTACATGTGCGAGTATAGTAAATAGAATACCAGATGTAATAAACTCAAAACCAGGATATGTGCCAACAGAAGAAATGGGAGACTTATATTATAGAGTTAAACCACTAAATGAATACGTAAAATGAGACATAGGGGACAGGTCAAAAATGTCCTATAAAATGTAGAAAAATGTCGAAAATACAAATTAATTATATAAATTTTGCAAATGAACATTTATAAAAATCAAGTAGAGCTTACAAAAACTGTAAAACTACTTGATTTTTTAGTATTATTATGTTAAAATAAAAATGAATTTGTTTAATATGTATAAGAGAGGAGAGAACTTAAAGGAAACTTTAAGGATAGATATGACAAAGATAAGAGAAAAAAATACTAATTGGTATGCAACAATATTAGGTTTTTTTAGAGATGAAGATACAGAAAATGAACAAGATAGTGGATACGAAGAATGGAAAAAAGAAAATGCAGATATTATAAATTCAAAAGAAATAGCAAATCTAGAAAAGATGTTAGAGCATAAAGATAGAAATAAAAGTAAAAATAAAAGAAAAGAACAGAAAGAGAAAGTAATAAACTCTGAAGAAGTTGATATACAAAATTTGAGTACTACTAAAGGATATGAAGAAAAAAATAATGAACGGTAAAGAAATTGGTGAGTAAATACAAGAAATTTAAATTTCTTGTATTTTTATCTTGACAAATGGCAAAACTACAGTTATAATAAGTAACGTTAATGATTACGGCGAAGTAGCTCAGTTGGCTAGAGCATTCGGTTCATACCCGAAGGGTCATGTGTTCGAATCACATCTTCGCTACCAGCAAAAAAGAACTGTTTACAAAAACAGTTCTTTTTTTATGTATTTTAATAAAAACAATGGAAAAGGTAGAAAAAATTTTTTTATAAATAAAAATTGTAATTTCATGAAATAAAATAACAAAATTGAAAAAAGTAATGATAAACTCTTTTTAGAAAAATAAAAGAGGTGATAAGATGATAGACAAAATCTGTAACTTCTTAACAAATAGAATAAGAAAAGAAATGCCTGATATTGATGATGAAAGGGCAGAAGTAATTAATTATGGATTACAAAACATAGTAGGTGAAATACCAAAGATATTTATTATGCTTGGAATATCCTATTGTTTAGGAATTTTTAATTTGTCACTTTTTACTTTTATATCATTGATTATATATAAAGGAGCTTCAGGAGGAGTACATCTAAAGACACATTTAGGGTGTATTATATTTACAACTTTATTCTATTGTGGAATACCTTTTATTTCTCAATATTTTGTAATATCTCAAAGTATAAAATATATTATGGTAGCTTGTATCTGGATTTTTGGGATGATAATGATTAAATTTTATGCTCCAGCAGATACAGAAGATGTACCAATCTTGTCAAGCAAAGTTAGAAAGAAAAAAAGAATAATATCATATGTTGCATTTTCGCTTGGTTTATTAATTTCGATTATAATTAGAAATAATACAATTTCAAATATATTAATATTGTCTAATTTGTTACAAACGATAACAATTACAAGGTTTATATATAAGGTAACAAATAACAAATATGGTTACGAAGTATATAGTGATACTTCATATGAATCTGTTTAGTATAAAATATATACCGGGAATATTTTATATTATAGAAATTTACCAAGGAGGGGATGTTTATGTTAAAATTCTTAGCAAAAACAGCAGAAAAATATGCAAAGGCAACAAATACAGCTTGCTTTGTTGTAGCAGCTTTTCATCAACCAAAAATGCCAGCAAGTATGATTAAAAAAGACTAATAAAAACATTGGTAAAAATAGTTCGAAATATATATTTTTACCAATGATATAACTTAAAAGTTATACAAATACAATCCTAAATAAAAAGAAAGTAGTTAAAACTAAACTACTTTCTTTTTATTTAATAATATATTTCTAATTGTTGACAAAAGAAATTATCATTTCTTGAAGTATATAAATTAATATTATTATTTTTCTTTATTAATTTACGAACTTCCCATAAACCAAGTCCCGTATGATTATCTTTACCAGAAACACCTTTTTCAAATATTTTTTCAGTATCTAAATTTTTATCGTTATAAGTATTTTCTATGAGTATTAATTCACGGGAATTTTTACTATCATTTCTAAAAGTTAAATTTATAATTCTTTCTTCACATTCTGAACTTGCTTCAATAGCATTATCTAAAAGAATTCCTAAAATTCTTGCAAATTCGTAAATTTTCATATGCAGAGTAGAAAGGTCTAATAAGAATGTTATATTTACTTTAATATCTTTTTCTTCAGCTTCATTATATTTTTTAGTTAATAAATTATATATTCCATCATTATTTATTATTTCTGGATTTAAAAGATATAAATTATTAACTCTTTGACAATCATCTTCAAGTTGCAAATAATATTTTTTTAAACCGTTCATATCTTCTGTTCTTATATAACCACCAATTGTTGTAACGATATTATCAAAGTCATGCTTAAAGCCTCGAACATTATCATGTAAAATATGTAATGTATTGTTATATTCTTCAGCACTTTCTAATTTTCTTGTTGTTAAAGTTAGTTTAAATACTCTTGTTAAGCTATATATACTTAAACCAAAATAAGCAATTAATGAGATAAAACTTAATGATGTTATTAATATAGGTAATTTATCTATATAGTAAATTGCAATAAAAGTTTGTACAAAAAGAGTTAGTAATCCTAATATTAGATTAGAAAATATAATTAATTTCGATTTTTTGTCTATATCATCTATGAACTTTATTTTTAAACTTCTTTTTTTTATAATGGTAGTGACTATAAAAACACAAGAGTATACAAGAATAACGTATAATAATCGATACAAAGGAATTGTAGATAATTGTTCACTAGATAAATTAAAAAATGTCATATAAGGATTTAAGAATAGTAAACTTACAATATTAAATATCAATGAAGCAGCTACAATAGAAAAAAAGCTTTTTAAAAATGAAATTTTAAAAATAAAATGTGTAAGAATAATCATTAATATATAATTTAAAGAGAGATTGAGAGCATTTGGTAAGAAGTTCATACTAATAAAACTTGTTAATGTCATTATAATAACAAATAAAGCTTTGTGTTTAAAATTAGAATTGATGTTAAGAATAGACATGAATAAAAGTAATATTAAGATGTTCTCTAATATAGCTGAAGGAACAGCAATAATATTTATAAGTAGTTCATTCGGCGTACTAACAGCCAACCATAAATTATTCAAAATTTCCATAAGTTTTTAAAACCTCCATTAAATCTGCTTTGTATTTAGGACCAATATCACAAGTACTACCATCCTTAAAAGTTATAATTCCAGAAACAGGCTCAACATCCTTTATTTGAGATATATTAGCAATACAAGATTTATGACATCTTTTATAAGTTTCTGGTAATCTGTCTTGAAACTTATTAAAAGAACTATAAGTATCATAATCACGAGTTGGAGTATGAAAAACAAGTTTCATACCATCTCTTTTGATATATTGAATTTCAGCCTCATTGATAATAGTATTTTTATTATCAATTTTTATATACTTTTTAGGTGAGCCATTAACATCGTCAAACAACCTCTTTATAGTTTCTTCTAAACGATCATAAGTTATAGGTTTAGCTAAATAGTCGAATGTTTTAAATTTGTAAGCAATCATAGCATATTCCAAGTGACCAGTTGTAAAAATAATATAAGAGTTTTTATTTATTTTACGAATGGCCTCTGCTAATTCTAATCCACTTTTATTAGATTTTAGATTAATATCTAACATAATAACATCAATTTTATTATTACTAACATAATTTAACATATCTTTAGTATTATTAGCTTTGAAAGATACAAAAGCATCAAAGTTATTTTTAGTAAAGATATTTTCAAGCATTTTTTCTAATCTATCAAGAATATTAATATTATCATCGCATATTGCAAAATTTAACATATATTTCTCCCCTTTTTTTACATGAAATAAAAAAAGCAAACGAACTTTGACAAAAAGAAACGAATTACCTTAATTTTCCAGTAATAATAACAATATAATCTAAAAATCTCATATTGTCAATAGAAATTTACAAAATTATCCATATGTTAAAACTGATAATATCAGCAATAATGCAAAGTAAAGAAATTGATATGAGAAAAATAGTATTGTAAATTTAATAATATTAGGATATAATAATAAAAATAATTTTTGACATAAGGAGGTAAACTTGAAAATAAAAAAAGGTAATTTATTAATAGGATTTATCCAGGTAATATCAATAATAATAATAATAATATCATTATATTATATTTATCTTTGGTATATTGATAATAAAAAAACAGAAAATATATTAAATGAAATATATGAAAATGCAAATGTTTCGTCTGATAATATTTCTGTAGATAATGATTTGAAAATAGAGGTAGAAAATATAGATTTTAATAAACTTATAAATAAAAATCCAGATACAATAGGATGGATAAAAGTTTTAGGAACTGATATTAATTATCCTGTTGTTCAAACTAATAATAATGATTTTTATCTTACTCATTCTTTTGATAAGTCATATAATAAAGCAGGATGGATTTTTGCAGATTATATAAATAAGAATTTAAAAAATAATGAATTAGATAAAAATACTATTATATATGGACATAACAGACAAAATAATAGTATGTTTGGAACATTATCTAATGTTTTTAAAGAAGAATGGTTAAGTAATAAAGAAAACCATTATATTAATTTTTCTACTTTAAACAATAATATGGTTTGGGAAGTATTTTCAACATATACTATTGAAAAAGAAGAATATTATATACAGAGTAATTTTAGTTCTGATGAAGAGTATATAAGTTTTTTGAATACAATAAAAAATAGAAGCACATATAAATATGATGTGAATATTTCAAAAGAAGATAAAATATTAACACTTTCTACTTGCACTAATGTTGGGAAAGGAAGAACCGTTCTACATGCTAAATTAATCTATCGTAAATAAAAAAATATCCCTTGTTAAACTAAAATTTAACAAGGGAATTTTTTATTTATTTTTATTTTTCTTTAAGTATATAGTTGTTACAGCTAAAATTATAGAAGCTAAAATTAGAATTCCTGTTATTATTAAAATAATATCTCCAGTGTATGGATTAGATGTTAGGCTATTTTCTTCTTGGTCTTTTGTTTCTTCTGTGCTGTTATCAGCATTAGAAGAGTCAGTATTTTCAGAACTTTTTTCAACTAAAGGTGAAATTGCTGTTTTTAGTTTTTCAATTTGAGTTTGAACGTCAGAGTAACTTGAATCATCGCTTTCATATATATTAGTTGCATTTTCTAAAGTCGTACGAAGAGCTTGAACAGAATTATCTGTGTAAAGTTCCGAATTTATATTTTTAGCTGTATTTATTAATGCTTCCAATTCACTTTTATCAACTACTAAATTGTTATAAGCAGTTTCCATATTAGAAATTGCAGTTTTCATATCAGATATTGTTATAGTAGAAGGATTATGTAATAAATTTTTTGAATTTTCAATTGATTCTACAAAAGCATCTACTAAGTCAGGTGCATATTTAGAAGTGTCAACAGCTTCCATTTCAACAATTTTTTCACTTAATATATTAGTATTAAGTTTTAAATTATTGTAAGCAAAAGTTAAAGCTAATAAAGATTTATCATATTGACTTGTTAAATCTAAATAAGTTGTAGCAACATAAACTGAATTAATAACAGTTTTTGCTAAATCATATTGTTCTTTATAAATTGCATATGATTCGGCTGTGTAATAATTTTTATCTGCTGCTGGAACATTTTTTTGATTAACTAAAGTAGTTAAGTTAGATATTTGACTATGTGTATAAACCCAGATACCATCATATTTGCCTGTATTAGATCCAGACTCAATAGCAGAATCATTTCCAATAAAAATTCTTTGACCAACTGTTGATAAATCTTTTGTTTGTTTAGTACCATCACTAAATATAATCATATTAAATCCGTCATCTACATTCAAATCAGAAGAACTTAAAGTATAAGAATATATATTTTCAGATACATTTTTCATATAAGTAGTTGCCCAATTAGAATTTTTATTATTAGTAGTAGAATTCCACATATAAACAAATATTGAATCACTCCAAGAATCCGGCTTTTTAAAATAAATAGTATTATCTTTTTCTAATGAATTTTCTAATGAAATTGGAGAATACGATAAATTTTCAGCAGTAGAATCAGCTTTGTAAATGTAACCATTACAAATATAGTCTAAATCTTCAGTTTGTTTACTTTTTTTGGTTAGGGAATAATAAAAAAATAAAGGCATATAATTTAACAATAAAAATAATGGAGGTTTATTATGCAAGAAAAGAATATAAAAAAGCCAAAAATTGTAGAGATTTCAATTTTTATTACTATTGTTTTATTTGTTTTTGCAATAACAGCTATATATAATGAAAAAACAGTAAAAACAAATACTGAACTTTTAAGTAATAAAAAAATAGGTTGGGGAATAAAAAGAAATGATAATCATGAGCAACCAGATGTTGGTAGTGCAAATAAAAATATTTTAGAACAATATAATGGAATAGCATTAGGAAATAATGAAAAAAAATATATTTATTTAACTTTTGATGAAGGATATGAAGCTGGATATACAAGTAAAATATTAGAAGTTTTAAAAAATAATCAAGTAAAAGCCACATTTTTTATTACGGCACATTACGTTAACACACAAGAAGAGTTAGTTAAACAAATGATTGAAGAAGGTCATATTGTTGGAAATCATACAGTTAATCATAAAAGTATGCCAGATTTATCAGAAGAAAAAATAAAAAAAGAAATTTTAGAATTACATCAAACAATTTACGATAAATTTAACTATGAAATGAAATATATGAGACCTCCAAAAGGAGAATTTAGTGAAAAGAGTTTAAGTGTTACAAATTCATTAGGTTATAAAACTGTTATGTGGTCTTTTGCATATGAAGATTGGAATGAGGATAAGCAACCAGAAGAAGAAAAATCAAAAGCAAAAATTTTAAACAACTTACATAATGGAGAAATTATGCTTTTACATGGAAATTCAAAAACTAATACTAATATTTTAGATAGTATTATAAAAGAAGCAAAACAAATGGGATATGAATTTAAATCATTAGATGAATTTCAAAATTAATTAGAAAGGATTTTTTATGAAAAAGAATAGATATAATAAAATAGATAAGCTCTTAGAGTTACCAAAAGAGGTTTATTCTGATGTACCCAAAATTATTATGACAGGATTTGAAGAAGTAATTATAGAAAATTTTAAAGGAATATTAGAATATGAGGAATTTTTAGTTAGAATAAATACTCATATTGGAATTATTAGTATAAATGGTTATCAACTTACTTTAGAGAATATGACAAATGATGATATTAAAGTTAAAGGAAAAATTGAAGGCTTAGATATAGAAAGAACAATAGATGAAAATTAAAGGAGAAAATAATGTTTATAAAAATAATGTTAAGTTATGTTTTAGGTTATTTGAAATTATCAGTAGAAGGATATTATATAGAAAGATTTATTAATATATGTAAAAATAATAAAATAACTATTTGGAATTTAAAAAGGAATAAAGAAATTGAGCTATATTTAAATGTAAGAATTAGTGAATTTAAAAAAATATGTGAAATTGCAAAGAAAACTAAATGTAAAATAAAGATAAAAAACAAAAAAGGGATTCCATTTTTGTTACATAAATATAAAAAAAGAAAAATATTTTTAATCCTTTTAATATCGATAACTTGTTTTATAGGTTTTTCCTCAAATTTTGTATGGAATGTGGAAATAAAGGAAGAAAATGGCCAGAAATTGGAAAATGTAGAAAAAGACATAGAAAATGCAGGACTAAAAACAGGAATTTTAAAATCAAAAGTGAAAACCAAGGAAATTATAAATAATATCAGATTACAAAGAAAAGATGTTGCGTGGATTGGAATTGAACTAAAAGGAACAAATGCAATTGTAAAATTAGTAAAGGCAGATGAAAAACCAGAAATTATAGATGAAAATGAATATTGTAGTATTATTTCCAACAAATCAGGAATTATAACAAAAATTAGTGCACAAACAGGAACAGCGAATGTTAAAGTAGGAGATATAGTAAAAGAAAATGATGTATTAATTAATGGGTGGATGGAAGGAAAATTCACAGGAATTAGATATGTCCATGCAAAGGGAGATGTAGAAGCAAAAGTATGGCATACGAAACATAAAAAAATTTTATATAATACTACGCAAACAATAGAAACAGGAAATACAGAAAAGAAATATGAAATGAAAATTAATAATTTTAAAATAAATTTTTATAAAAACCTTTCAAAATTTAAAATTTATGATACAATAGAAACAGAAAATAAATTTAAAATATTTTCAGATTTTTATTTACCAATTTCTTTTGTAAAAAAAATTAATAAAGAACAAGAAAAAGTGCAAAAAAAATATAGCTTGGAAGAAGCTAAAACTATAGGGATAAAAGAACTTCAAGAAGAATTAGATAAAGAAATTGAAAATAAAGAGAATATTGTTAATAAAAATATTAATACCTATGAACAAGAAGATGGTGTTGATATTTATGTTACATATGAAGTACTAGAGAACATAGGGACAAATGAAAAAATTGTATTTTGAAGGGATGATGCAAATGGAAGAAAGAAGCCTTAGGATAACTGGAGCAGATAAAACTTTTTTTACTAAAATAACAAATGCTTTAACAAAAATATTAATACCTACTAAAATCGGAATTAATGGAATGTTAATTTCAATAAAAAGAAATAATTTATTAAAAGCATTTGAAATCTATAATGCAGAAAATGAGAATTATAATAAAGATGAATTAGAAAAAAAATATGATACAGCATATGAGGCATACCTTGATTCTTTAGATAAATATGTTATGGATTCTATTTATAAAAAGGTAAGAAATGGAACAGCATCTGAATTTGAGAAAAATGCTATGTCAAAATATTATGAAGTAACAAGTTTAAAAGAAAAAGAATATATGGAATATAAATATAGAAAACAAAAATATTTAATAGAATTAGATTACGAAGGAATAAAAATAGGAACAAAAGAAAAATTAATAGAAAGATACAATCAATTTTATATTTCTAAAATGGATTCTCTATATAAATCAATTTTAAAGAATTATTCAATTAAAGTAGCTGATAATACAAATATTTATGATTCTACTAAAGAATGGATTTATACAAAAATATTTTATACATTAGAAGAGTATATAGAGAATATATTATCTTTAAAAATAAAAATTGATTATGATCAAAACTTAAAAAATATTATTTCAGAATATGAAAAATATGAATCTTACATGGTTGGTAAATTAGATACTAGGGATAATATTGAAAAGAATATGGTATTGTTGGGCCTAAGTAGAAAGTTATTTACTCATAGTTTACCTTTAATTGTAGCAGAACAATGTTATGAAAAACTTTTAAAAGATGCTAGAAGCTTAGTACAAGATACTAAGATTGCAACAAAAAGAGAAAAAGCATATGCTATGTTAATTAATTTAATTGAAGATTACAATATTAAATTATTATCAACTAAAGTATATTGGGAATCTCCAAAAGACAGAGAAGAATATAAGAAATTCTGGAATAGATATCAAGAAATTTCAAAATTAAAGGAAACAGATTTTATTGAATACATTAAACAAAAGGAAATATTATTCATAAAAAATGATATGAAAAAATTAGATAAAGGTAAAACAGATTATACAAAACTTTTAAAATATTTTAAAAGAAAGTTAGTAGATTATGGTGCAATAAGAGAAATTAAAAATTCATATAAATCAGAAGGAAAATATATTAAAGTTAAGGAAGTAGTATAAATGTTTGAAGTTGTTTATAAAGATATTGCAGAAAAAGAAGAATATATAAATACAATAAAAAAAGTATTAGAGCAATGTTTTAAAGAAGAAAAAATTGAAAACTCAAAATTATATGTAACAATTACATTAACAGATGGGGAAAATATAAGAAAAATAAACAAGGAATATAGAAATATAGATAAAGCAACAGATGTTCTTTCTTTTCCTATGTTTGAAAAAGACGAGTTAGTACAAAAGATAAAAGAAAAATTATTTGAACATGAAGATGTATTAGGAGATATAGTTATTTCAATACCAAAAGTTGAAGAACAAGCTAAGGAATATGGACATAGTTTTGAAAGAGAATTAAGTTATATGGTGGTTCATGGATTTTATCATTTAATGGGATATGATCATATTAAAGAAGAAGATAAAAAAGAAATGAGACCGAAAGAAGAAAAAATTTTAAACGATCTAAAGATTATAAGAAAATAAAGGAGGAACTATGGAAAAAGGTAGAACAAAAGTATTGATTGTATTATTAATAATAGTAATTATTGCAGCAGGAGGAACCTTGGCTTATAAATTGGTAAAGGATAAAAATAAAACACAAGAAGTAACAGGAGAAGAAAATGAAACTCCAATAATAACGAAAGAAGAAAAGAAAATTAAAATTTTTAGTGGAAATGATAGACCAATTGCTGTTATGATTGACAATCATAGTGATGCGTGGCCACAAGCAGGATTACAAGATGCTTATATGGTATATGAAATTATTGTTGAAGGCGGAGAAACTAGATTGATGGCATTATTCAAAGGTGCTGATGTTGATAAAATAGGACCAGTTAGAAGTGCAAGACATTATTTTATTGATTATGCAATGGAAAATGATGCAATATATACACATTTTGGACAGAGCCCTCAAGCTGCTAGTGATATAAAAAAATACAATATTAATGATATTAATGGTATAGCTGAAGATGGAACTACTTTTTGGAGAGTAAAAGATAAAGCTGCACCACATAATGCAGTTACAAGTACAAAAAAATTATTAGAATCAGCACAAAGTAAAAAATATAAAACAACATCAACAAAAGAAAGCGTATTAAAATATACAACAGATGAAGTGAATTTAGAAAATGGTCAAGGTGCTGTTAGTGTGACAATTCCACATTCAAATTTACAAACTGTAAAATATGTTTATAATGAAGAAAGCAAAGTTTATGAAAGATATGCTAGAAAAAAAGAACAAAAAGATTGGACAACAGGAAAAACAGTTACAACTAAAAATATCATAATTACTTTTTGCGATAACTACACATTAACTGACAGTGAAAATAAAGGTAGACAAGGTTTAAAAAATATTGGAACTTTTGATGGATATTATATTACAAATGGTAAAGCAATTAAAATAAAATGTATTAAAAATTCTAGAGAAGAAAAGACAATATATCAAGATTTAGATGGAAATATAATAAATGTAAATGATGGAAATACTTTTGTTAATATTTGTCCAATAAATAGTGACGTTATTTTAGAAGCTCCAGAGACAACTGACACAAATAATACTTAAAAAGGAGAAATAAAATGAATGTTTATGATACAGCTAATAAATTAGCAGGAGAAATAAAACAATCAGAAGAATATATGAATTATAAAATGGCTAAACAAGCATTAAGTTTAAATTCTAAATTGAAAGAACAGCTACAAGAATTTGAAAAAATAAGATATGAAGTACAAGTTGAATTAATGCAAACTGGAAAAAATAATGAAGAAAAATATAAAAAAATGCAAGATTCATATTCTGAACTTATACAAGATGCAGAGGCAAAAAGGTTTTTTGAGGCAGAAACAAAATTTAATATTCTTATAGCAGATGTCAATAAGATAATTGGAGAAGCAATAAGTGACGTAATATAATAAAAAATAGGATTGTATATAAATAACTTTTTAAATATTAATGTTTAAAGAGTGTGATAAATATGGAATTTATAATTATAGCAATAATAGCTGTTATATTAAGCGTAATTTTAGGAATTTTATTTGGTTATAATTTAAAAAAAGTGAAAAAAATAACTGAAAATAAGGAATTGGATGAAAAGATAAAAAAGTATCCTAATAATATAGAAATTTGTAAAAGTTTTTTAAAAAAATTAAATAATGAAAAAGTGAAAGTTGAAGAAAACAGCGATAATGAAGCTAGTTTATATATTGCAGTAACAAATAAAATATTGATTGCAAATATATCTAATACTTATACTAGGATACAAACAATAGCACATGAATGTTTACATTCAGTGCAAAACAGAAAGATATTAATGTTTAATTTTATATTTTCTAATATATACATATTATACTATATAACAATATGTGTACTAGCGATTTTTAAGATATTACCAAATAAACTAGTATTTTTAAGCATATATTTATTACTTAGTTTGGTATATTACATGGTAAGAATTTATTTAGAAAATGATGCTATGATAAATGCTAAATATTTAGCAAAAGAATATATGGAAGAGATTAAAATATCTTCAAAAGAAGAAATTAATAAAATTGTAAAAGAATTTGGAAAAATAAACGATATAGGAATTAGATGTGTTAATTATAAATTTTTCCTGAATATTATAGTAAAATTATTAATATTTTTAGGAATATGTATAGTAAGATAGAAAAAAAGTAGAGTTTGTAACTCTACTTTTATTTGTGGTTTAATAATAAATTTAGTATTTCTGGATAAATAGATTTTGCGTTTTTATTCCAATTATCAACAATTCTTTTGGCTCTTTCTCTAGAACCAGCAAAAGTTTTAACTTCAAAGATTGTTTCACTATTTTCTACAATTTTACATTTTATTGTGTAATTATTTTCATCTTTAGGAATGAATTCAGCGATAATAGAAGATTCTTCTTCAATTGATGCAAATTCTTTCTTGAAAATATTATCTGCTTTTAATTTCATTATTCCTGGTAATACATCTTTTGTAAGAATATATGCAGTTTTTCCTTCAGAAGTAATTCTTATAAATTGTTCTTCTTCTTTTGTGTGTATACCTACTAACTTTGAATCAATTAAATCTGTTAAAATTTGTTTAAAATAGAAGTAATTAATGTTATTAATGGAAGTGATTATTTTAAACAAATCATCTTGTCTAATGTCATTATCAATTAGATTTAATATATATAAAATAAGAACCTTATTTTCAGCCAAAGCAGTAGCATTATCTGAATTTGAACTCATAAATAGCACTCCTTACTTTGTTTTGTTTTTGGCATTATATCATATTTTACAAAAAAAGTAAAATAATTGGAAAAAATATTTTAAAATAACTTAAATAGTGATATAATATTTGAGCAAGAAATAAATTAATAATATATTTTTAAGAAAGGAAGTTATAATTTATGAAAAAAGGAAAAGTCGTTTTAGTAGGAACAGGTTTTGTTGGAATGAGTATGGCATATTCTATGCTTAATAAAGGAGGAGTTAATGAACTTATTTTAATTGATATTGATAAAGATAAAACTATAGGAGAAGAAATGGATTTATCACATGGACTACCATTTGCACCACAAAAAATGGTAATAAAAGCTGGAGATTATTCTGATTGCAAAGATGCACAAGTAGTAGTAATAACTGCTGGAATTGCACAAAAACCAGGACAAACAAGATTAGAATTAGCAGAAGTTAATACAAAAATAATGAAGCAAATTACAGAAAGCATAATGAAGAGTGGATTTGATGGTATTATTATAGTAGCAAGTAATCCAGTGGATTTAATGACATATGTTGTTGCAGAAGTATCAGGACTTCCTAAAAATAGAGTAATAGGTTCAGGAACAGTTTTAGATACTGCAAGACTTCGTTATTTAATGGCAGATTATTTAAAAATATCAAGCAAAAATATTCATGCTTATATTATGGGAGAACATGGAGACTCTTCATTTGTTCCATGGGATCATGCATATGTTGGATGTAAAAAAGTAAAAGATGTTATGAAAGATAATAATCATCCTATGGAAGATTTGGAAAAAATTCATAAAGGAGTAGTTGATGCAGCTTATGAGATAATCGAAAAGAAAAAGGCTACTTATTATGGAATAGGAATGGCATTAAGCAGATTAGTAAAAGCGGTTTTAGACAATGAAAATTCTATTTTAACAGTATCAACTTATTTGAAAGATGGACAATATGGACAAGATGATATTTATATTGGTGTTCCTGCGATTATTAATAGTAATGGAGTAAGAGAATTGGTAGAATTGAATTTAAACGAAACAGAACAAGCTAAATTAAATAATAGTTGCAAATTAATAAAAGAAATGAGAGAACGATCAATAGAAAAAATTATAAAGGGATAAAAGAAGATGATTGTCATCTTCTTTTTTATGCAATTAGTGTTGGTTAATATATCAGCAATGTTACAGGGGGGAATAATGAAAGATATATTTAAAGTAGCGATGTTACAAATGGAGAGAAGTAGTGATATAAATAATAATATTAAAAAAGGAATAAAATTTTGTAAGAATGCAAAATTGATGGGAGCGGATATTGCTGTATTTCCAGAAATGTGGAGCAACGGATATGAAATATTATTTAGAGGTCTTTTAAAAAATCAAAAGGATATAGATATGAATAAAGTAAAAAGATGGCAAGATGAGGCAATAGATGATTCTAGTGAATATATAACAACATTTATTGATCTTGCAAAACAATTAGAAATGGCAATAGCAATAACATATTTGGAAAAAAATGATAAAGGAAAACCTAAAAATACAGTAATGATAATAGATAGAAAAGGAAATGTTATATTAAAATATTCCAAAGTACATACAGTGGATTTTAAAACAGAATTTTTTACAGAACCAGGAACAGAATTTAAAACTGCAATATTAGATTATGGCGAAGGTAAAGTGAATTTAGGAACAATGATATGCTATGATAGAGAATTTCCAGAAAGCGCAAGAATATTAATGATAAAGGGTGCTGAAATAATAATAGTTCCAAATGCATGCCTTATGACAAATATAAGATTAGAACAGTTAAAAGTAAGGGCTTATGAAAATATGCTAGGAATTGTTACTGTTAACTATTCAAATTTAAAAGGTAGATCTTCTGCATATAGCCCTATAGTTAGAGATGTTAACAGAGATGAATGTAATAGTGAAATAATTGTAATGAATGAAAATGAAGGAATATCAATTGCAGAATTTAATTTATCTCAAATTAGAGAATATAGAAGAAGAGAATTTCATGGTGATACATATAGAAAACCATATGCATATAAAGAGCTACTTTCAAATGAAGTACAAGAAATATTTAAAAGAGAAGATTCTAGAAGATGGAAAAATATATGAAATTCTAAATTATCAAAAAACTACTAATTTATTTAAAATAAAAATGGAAGAAGGTATATTTCTTAAGTTTATGGTTGAAAGAATTATAGAAATGTAGTAAAATAAATAGGAATCAAAGTATTCAACAGGCTCATTTAATTAAAGGAGGACAGCATTTATGGAAAGACATTATGACTGTGAAGCATGCCAAAATAAAAATTGCAATATTTGTCCTGCATGTGGAAGAAATCCATCAATGAGGGACACAACAGACAGTTATAGAAATAGTGTGAAAAATGGTTACTATTCTAGTTCTATAATTGAAAAGAGAGACAAAGATGGAAATTTTATAGGGTATGCGTATAACAAACCTGGAGAATAACAGTCAAAGCTAGATTAGTTTCTAATCTAGCTATTTTTTTCCCAATTTAATAATAAATACATATTATCTATATATGTTAAATGATAGTGATAAAGAGATAGAGTGAATAATACTGAAATAATTGTCAACAATTAATAACAAATTCACTGAAAAGGTGTTGACATACGGAAAAAAGCATTGTATAATATATAAGCATGAATTAAGCGATGAAACTAAATGTGGCTACATCTTGCGATTCCGTAAAGGTGGAGGGAACTTTAGTGGAGTATGTCATGGCAAAGACCAGGCGGTAAGTTAAGTTAACTGTGTAAAGCGAAGTAAATCACAGATAACTTGTGCGTTGGAAGACGCATTTATAAATAGCACTTATCCCAGAATCATCATGCATATTTTGGGTTTTTATATAGGTGATATTCAAAACACCAGAGTGCGTTTTAACTTGCCACGGTAATTTTGACAGCTATGCTAGTTGTCACAAACAAAATATAAATTAAAGGAGGGAAAATTACAATGGCAAACACAACAGTAGCAACAAGTGAGAAAATCAGAATAAGACTTAAAGCATATGACCATGTAGTTTTAGATCAGTCTGCTGAAAAAATAGTAGATACTGCTAAGAAAACAGGAGCAAAGGTTTCAGGTCCTATTCCATTACCAACACAAAAAGAAATAGTAACAATTTTACGTTCTCCACACAAATACAAAGATTCAAGAGAACAATTTGAAATGAGAACACATAAAAGAGTTATTGATATTCTTTACCCAACACAAAAAACAGTTGATAGTTTAATGAAATTAGAATTACCAGCTGGTGTTGATATCGAAATCAAATTATAATAATGATTTAAAATTAAATTTCAAAAACTACATATTAATGTAGACAACAAAAAACCAAGCTGATATGCATTAATATAAAAATGAAATCTAAATATCAGCCAATAGTTAGGAGGAAAAAACAATGAATAAAGGAATTATCGGTAAAAAAATCGGTATGACACAAATATTTGATGAAAAAGGAAATGTAATTCCAGTAACAGTTATTGAAACAGCAGGAAATATTGTTTCTCAAATAAAAACTGTTGAAACAGATGGATATAATGCAATTCAATTAGGATATGGAGAAATAAAAGACAAACATATCAATAAACCAGAAGCAGGACATTTTGCAAAAGCTAAAATAGCTAATAAAAAACATTTAAGAGAATTTAGATTAGATGATATATCTTCTTATAAAATAGGAGACGAAGTAAAAGCAGATATTTTTGCTGCTGGAGAAAAAATCGATGTTCAAGGAACATCAAAAGGAAAAGGATTCCAAGGTGTTATAAAAAGACATGGACAACACAGAGGACCAATGGGACATGGATCTATGTATCATAGAAGACCAGGTTCAATGGGATCAACATCAACACCAGGTAGAGTATTTAAAGGTAAAAAATTACCAGGACATATGGGAAAAGTTACTGTTACAATACAAAACTTAGATGTTGTAAGAGTTGACATGGATAAAAATGTAATATTAGTTAAAGGTAGTGTTCCAGGACCTAAAGGAGCTATCTTAAAAGTAAAATCAGCTGTAAAGGCTAGTAAATAGAAAGGGAAGGAGGAAATTAGATCATGCCAAAAGTAGACGTATATGATATTAAAGGTAAAAAAGTAAGTGATATAGAATTAGCAGATAGCGTATTTGGAATTGAACCAAATGAAAACATAGTACATGCAGTACTTGTTAATTATTTAGCTAATCAAAGACAAGGTACACAAAGTACAAAAACAAGAGCAGAAGTTCGTGGTGGTGGAAAAAAACCATGGAGACAAAAAGGAACTGGTAGAGCAAGACAAGGTTCAATTAGAGCTCCACAATGGATAAAAGGTGGTATTGCTTTAGGACCAAAACCTCGTTCATACAAATATACAGTTAATAAGAAAGAAAAAAGACTTGCTATTAAGTCAGTATTAAGTTCTAAAGTAATAGAAAAAGAATTAACAGTAGTTGATAAATTAGAATTAAAAGAAATTAAAACAAAATCAATGGTAAAAGCTTTAACAGCATTAAAAGTAGAAGGAAAAACATTAATTATTGTTCCAGAGAAAAATACAAATGTTGTAATGTCAGCAAGAAACATTGAAGGAGTTAAAACAATTACAGCTAATAACATTAATGTATTTGATTTATTAAAATATAATAATCTAATTTTACCAGTTGATACTGTTAAAAAATTAGAGGAGGTGTACGCGTAATGTTACCAGAAGAAATTATAATTGCACCAGTTGTTACAGAAAAAAGTAACGACGAATTACAAGAAGGTAAATACACTTTCAAAGTAAATAAAAAAGCAACAAAAGTTGAAATAGCTAAAGCTGTTGAAAAACTTTTCGAAGTAAAAGTATTAAAAGTAAATACAATGAAAGTAAATGGAAAGAAGAAAAGAGTAGGATATCATACAGGTAAAACTTCAGATTGGAAAAAAGCGATTGTTACAATCGATACAAACCCAGAAGAAAAAGCTTATCTTGCAAAAGGCGGAAAGCAAACTAAGATATCTAAAAAATATAAAGATTCTATTGATGAATTTATGGGAGCTTAAAAATCAAGTGCTATATGATTTTTTAGCAATAAACATATAAAATATCGGGAAAGAACCCGGAGAATAAATAAAAAGGAGAGAAAAGAAAATGGCAATGAAACATTTTAAACCATACACACCATCAAGAAGAAATATGACAGTTTCAGACTTCTCAGAAGTTACAAAGAAAACTCCTGAAAAATCTTTACTTGCTAAGAAAAGAAAAAATGCAGGTAGAAACTCATATGGTAGAATTACAGTAAGACATCAAGGTGGTGGAAATAGACAAAAATATAGAATAGTAGATTTTAAAAGAGATAAAGACAATATGGAAGCAACTGTAATTGGTATCGAATATGATCCAAATAGAAGTGCTAATATTGCATTAATTCAATATGAAGATGGAGAAAAAGCATATATATTAGCTCCACAAGGATTAAAAGATGGAGACAAAGTAATATCAGGAGAAAGCGTTGATATAAAACCAGGTAACTGTATGCCAATCAACAGTATTCCAGTAGGTACTTTAATTCACAATATAGAATTAAATCCAAAACAAGGTGGAAAATTAGTTAAAGCAGCAGGACAAAGTGCTCAATTAATGGCTAAAGAAGGAAAATATGCTCACGTAAGACTTCCATCAGGAGAAATGAGACTAGTTTTGGCAAAATGTAGAGCTACTATCGGAGTAATTGGAAATAGCGAACATGAAAATGTTAAAATTGGTAAAGCTGGTAGAAAAAGACATATGGGAATCAGACCAACAGTTAGAGGATCTGTTATGAACCCAGTAGATCACCCACATGGTGGTGGTGAAGGTAGAGCACCAGTAGGACACGCAGGACCAATGACACCTTGGGGTAAACCAGCTCTTGGATATAAGACAAGAAATAAAAAGAAATTATCTAATAAATTTATTGTAAAGAGAAGAAACAGTAAATAGGAAGGAGGACATTTTAATATGTCAAGATCAAGCAAGAAGAAACCATTTGTAGAAGAAAAATTATTAAAAAGAGTAGAAGCTATGAATGAAACAGGAAAAAAAGAAGTTTTAAAAACATGGTCAAGAGCTTCAACAATATATCCACAAATGGTTGGTCATACAATTGCTGTACATGATGGAAGAAAACATGTTCCAATCTATATAGCAGAAGAAATGATAGGTCATAAATTAGGTGAATTTGCTCCTACAAGAACATACAAAGGTCATGCAGGAGAAAAGACAACTAAGGTTAATAATTAACAACTAAGAAATTAGTTAAGGAGGGAAAATAAAGTGCAAGAGCAAGAAACAGTAGTAAAAAACGAAGCGAAAGCAACTCTTAAATTTGCAAGAATTTCAAATAGAAAAGTAAAAATAGTAGCAGATTTAATTAGAGGAAAAGATGTTGATGAAGCTTTAGCAATCGTGAAATTTACACCAAAAGCATCATCAGAAATAATTGAAAAATTATTAAAATCAGCTATAGCAAATGCTGAAAATAATCATGATATGAAACATGAAAATTTATATGTTGCTGAAATCTATGCTAACCAAGGTCCAACTTTAAAGAGAATAAGACCAGCTGCAAAAGGTTCAGCAGTAAGAATTAGAAAAAGAACAAGTCATATAACAATAGTTTTAAAAGAAAAGGAGGCATAATAAAACCATGGGACAAAAAGTACATCCAACAGGTGTAAGAGTTGGGATAATTAAAGATTGGAATTCTAAATGGTATGCAAATTCTAATGATTTTGCAGATTACTTAGTAGAAGACCAAAAAATCCGTAAGTTTTTAAAGAAAAAATTATATCTTGCTGGAATTTCTAAAATAGAGATAGAAAGAACAGCAAAAGCAATAAAAGTAAACTTATATACTGCTAAGCCAGGAATTGTTATTGGAAAAGGTGGAGCAGGAGTAGAAAGCGTAAAAGCTGAGCTTACAAAATTAATAGGAAAAGATGTTAATTTAAACATTGTAGAAGTAAAAAATGTTGATACAGATGCTCAATTAGTAGCAGAAAATATCGCAGGACAATTAGAAAGAAGAATTTCATTCAGAAGAGCTATGAAACAATGTATGCAAAAAACTATGAAATCAGGTGCTTTAGGAATAAAAACTTCAGTATCTGGAAGATTAGGTGGAGCTGACATGGCTAGAACTGAATTTTATAAAGAAGGAAATATACCATTACAAACTTTAAGAGCTGATATTGATTATGGATTTGCAGAAGCAGATACAACATATGGAAAAATCGGTGTAAAAGTTTGGATATATAAAGGAGAAGTTCTTCCAGAAAGACCAGTGGAAGGAGGAGACCAATAATGCCATTAATGCCAAAAAGAACAAAACATAGAAAAATGCAAAAAGGTAGAATGAGAGGAAAAGCAACAAGAGGAAATAAAGTTACAGATGGAGAATATGGAATACAAGCTGTAACAGGTGCTTTAGTTACAGGAAATCAAATTGAAGCAGCCAGAATTGCTATGACTCGTTATATAAAAAGAGGTGGAAAAGTTTGGATTAAAATATTTCCAGACAAACCAATAACTGCAAAACCAATCGGTACTCGTATGGGTAAAGGTAAAGGTGCTCCAGAATATTGGGTAGCAGTAGTAAAACCAGGTAGAGTTATGTTTGAGATATCTGGTGTACCTGAAGAAACTGCAAGAGAAGCCTTAAGACTTGCTATGAACAAACTACCTAACAAAACAAAATTTGTAGCAAGAGAAACAGAAAAGGTAGGTGAAAATGATGAAGATAAATAAAATAAGAGAAATGTCTTCACCAGATTTAGAGAAAGAATTAGGTGAACTAAAAACAGAATTATTTAAATTAAAATTTAGTTTAGCTACCAACGGATTAGATAATCCAATGAAAATAAAAGAAGTAAAAAAAGACATTGCTAAAATAAATACAGTATTAACAGAAAGAAAAATAGCTGAATCTAAAAATGCATAATATAAGAAAACAATTGAAAGGAGAAATCTAAATGGAGGAAAGAAATCTTCGTAAAGTTATGGTTGGAACAGTTCTATCAAATAAGATGGATAAGACAGTTGTAGTAGCTGTTGAAACAAGCGTAAGCCATAAAGTATATGGAAAAACAGTAAAAAGAACATATAAATTAAAAGCTCATGATGAAGAAAATGTTTGCCAAATAGGTGATAAAGTAAAAGTAATGGAAACAAGACCACTTTCTAAAGATAAAAGATGGAGAGTAGTTGAAGTTGTAGAAAAAGCAATCGTTAAATAGGAAAGGAGGAACCATAAATGATCCAACAACAAACAAGATTAAAAGTAGCAGACAATACAGGAGCAAGAGAACTTATGTGTATTAGATGTTTAGGTGGTTCATATAGAAAAACATCTAATATAGGAGATGTAATAGTTGCTTCAGTTAAATCAGCAACACCAGGTGGAGTTGTAAAAAAAGGTGATGTAGTAAAAGCTGTTATTGTAAGATCTAAAAAAGGATTAAGAAGACCAGATGGTTCATATATAAAATTTGATGAAAATGCAGCTGTAATAATTAAAGATGATGGTACACCAAAAGGAACACGTATCTTTGGACCAGTTGCAAGAGAACTAAGAGAAAAGGACTATATGAAAATATTGTCATTAGCACCAGAAGTTCTTTAAGACAAAATATAATAAATATCTTGCATTGCTAAATTTTATCATTAAACCTTTGAGATACACAAAGCATATATCTGATGTCTATGATGAAATTTTCTTAGCAATATATTATTTCTATTTTGTTTTGGTAAATAGAAAATGAAAAAAGGAGGTAAACTCTCAATGAGAATAAAAAAAGGAGACAATGTACAAGTTTTATCAGGAAACGATAAAGGTAAAACAGGAGAAGTTCTAGAAGTTATACCAAAGCTTGACAAAGTCGTTGTTAAAGGCATAAACATTAGAAAAAAACATGTTAAAGCTAGAAAACAAGGAGAGGAAAGCGGAATTATATCAGTAGAATGTAGTATACCAGCTGCAAAAGTAAATGTAGTATGTCCTAAATGTGGAAAAACTACAAAAGTTGGATATAGTGTAGAAAAAGATGAAAAAGTTCGTATTTGTAAAAAATGCGGAGCAAAATTAAAATAAGAAAGGAGGATTAATAAAAAATGGAAAAATTAAGAGAGCAATATGAAAAAGAAGTAATCCCAGCATTAATGAAAAAATTTGAATATAAATCAGTTATGCAAGTTCCAAAACTTGACAAAGTAGTTATTAATATAGGATTAGGTGATTTAAAAGAAAATCCTAAAGCTTTAGAAAATGCAATGAATGATTTAACAATTATTACAGGTCAAAGACCAGTAGTAACAAAAGCTAAAAAATCAATTGCAGCATTTAAATTAAGAGAAGGTGCAAACATTGGATGTAAAGTAACATTAAGATCAGACAAAATGTATGATTTTGTTTACAAATTATTCAATGTAGCATTACCAAGAGTAAGAGATTTTAGAGGAGTTTCAAAAGATTCTTTTGATGGAAGAGGAAATTATTCTATGGGAATAAAAGAACAATTAATATTCCCTGAAATTGAATATGATAAAGTAGATAAATTAAGAGGTATGGACATCATATTTGTAACAACAGCTGAAAAAGATGAAGAAGCTAGAGAATTATTAAAACTTTTAGGAATGCCTTTTAAAAATTAATTAGTCAAAGGAAAGGAGTAAAACTATGGCTAAAAAGTCAATGAAAATAAAACAAGCTAGACCACAAAAATATAAAACAAGAGAATACAACAGATGTAAACTATGTGGTAGACCACATGCTTATATAAGAAAATATGGAATATGCCGTGTATGTTTTAGAGAATTAGCTCATAAGGGAGAAATTCCAGGAGTTAAAAAAGCTAGCTGGTAATAAAATCGATAAAAACATAGATAGAAAAAAAGAAAAGGAGGTAAGTAATTAATGAACATTACAGATCCAATAGCAGATATGTTAACAAGAATTAGAAATGCAAATAGTTCAAAACATAAAACAGTTGATATTCCAGCTTCTAATATGAAATTAGGAATTGCTGAAATATTATTTAAAGAAGGATATATAAAATCTTTTGAAGAAATAAAAGATGATGCACAAGGAATCATAAGAATTACTTTAAAATATGATGAAAAAGGAACAAGAGTAATTGATGGTTTAAAAAGAATTAGTAAACCAGGATTAAGAGTATATGCATCTAAAGAAGAATTACCAAAAGTATTAAATGGATTAGGAATTGCTATTATTTCTACTTCAAAAGGATTAAAAACAGATAAAGAAGCAAGAGAATTAGGAATTGGCGGAGAAGTATTAGCATATGTTTGGTAATTAAAGTAGTTGTTAAAAAGCAAGTTACGGAAAATTATGCAACTAAATAAACAGCAAAGTTGCAATCATAAAAGAAGGAGGGAAAACTAACATGTCAAGAATAGGAAATAAACCTATTACAGTACCAGAAGGTGTTGAAGTTAAAATAGATGGAAAACATATTACTGTAAAAGGACCAAAAGGTACATTAGAAAGAGAAATACATAGAAATATTTCTTTAGAAATGGATGGAAATATAATTAAAGTTACAAGAAAAAATGATGAGGCAGAAAATAGAAGTTTACATGGTTTAACAAGAACTTTAATTAATAACATGATAACAGGTGTAACTCATGAATATAGTAAAGAATTACAAATTAATGGAGTTGGATACAGAGTTGCAAAACAAGGAAATAATTTAAATTTAACATTAGGATATTCACATCCAGTAATTTTTGAAGCACCTGCTGGAATCACTTTTGATGTTCCAAACCCTAATACAATTATAGTAAAAGGAATTGATAAAGAATTAGTAGGTCAAACAGCAGCAGTTATAAGAACAAAAAGACCACCAGAAGTATATAGAGGTAAAGGTATTAAATATGCTGATGAAGTTATTAGACGTAAAGAAGGTAAAACTGGTAAATAGATAAATAATTGATATTATTTAAATTTATAAACTATAATCTAAATTGAAATCAGAAACTTTATAAATTGAATTCTAAAAATTTAATTTATAGAAAGGAGTAAAAAATGGTTAAAAAGACAGATAGAAAAATGGAAAGAAGAAGAAGACACATTAGAGTTAGAAGAAAAGTATCTGGAACAGCTGAAAGACCAAGATTATGTGTATATAGAAGTAATGCAAATATATATGCACAAATCATTGATGATGTTGCAGGAAATACTTTAGTGCAAGCTTCAACATTAGATAAAGAAATAAAAATAAAACATGCCAATAAAGAAGCTGCTAAAGAATTAGGAACATTAATAGCAAAAAGAGCAGCAGATAAAAAGATAAAAACAGTAGTTTTTGATCGTGGTGGATATATTTATCATGGTGTTGTAAAAGAATTAGCAGAAGCTGCAAGAGAAGGCGGTTTAGAATTCTAATGACAACATAAGTTATTACTTGAAATATGGATTACATAAATAGATACAAATTAAAAGTAAGGAGGAAAAACTAAAACCTATGGAAGAAAAAAATGAATTAAAAGAAAAAGTTGTTGCTATCAATAGAGTTGCTAAAGTTGTTAAAGGTGGTAGAACTTTTAGATTTAGTGCAGTTGTAGTTGTTGGTGACGAAAATGGTCATGTTGGTGTTGGAAATGGTAAAGCAGCTGAAGTTCCAGATGCTATAAAAAAGGCAATACAAGAAGCTAAAAAGAATTTAGTAGAAGTTCCAATTGTTGAAACTACAGTACCACATGAATATGTTGGAACTTTTGGTAGTGCAAAAGTAATGTTAAAACCAGCAGTAATAGGTACTGGAGTTATCGCAGGAGGAAGCGTTAGACCAGTATTAGAATTAGCAGGATATAAAAACATCAGAACAAAGGTAATTGGAACAAACAATCCAAGAAACGTTGTTTATGCTACAATTGAAGGATTAAAATCAATGCAAACAATTGAATCAGTAGCTAAAAAAAGAGGTAAAAAAGTAGAAGAAATTTTATAATTTGAAAAGGGGACTTATAACCCGGTTATTAATTGAAGGAGGTGCAAGGCATAAATGAAACTAGACGAATTAAAACCAGCTGCAAAAAAAGTAAAAAGAAATAGAGTAGGTCGTGGTATGGCTTCTGGAAACGGAAAAACTTCAGGAAGAGGTCATAAAGGACAAAAAGCAAGAAGTGGTGGAGGAGTTAGAAGAGGATTCGAAGGTGGTCAAACACCATTATATAGAAGATTACCAAAAAGAGGATTCACTAATATTCATGCCAACACATATACAGAAGTGACATTTAAAATGTTAAATAAAGTAAAAAATACAGATGTTACAGCTGAAAGCTTATTAGAAGAAGGAATTATTGGAAAAATCAATGATGGAATTGTAATATTAGCAACAGGTAAATTAGAGAAAAAATTAAACATTAAAGCTAAAAGATTCACAGCAAAAGCAAAAGAACAAATTGAAGCTTTAGGTGGAAAGGCTGAGGTGATTTAATTGTTTAAAACAATAAAAAATGCATTAAAAACACCTGATGTTAGAAAAAGATTATTATATACATTATTGTTAATAGTGGTATTTAGATTAGGATGTTATATCACTGTTCCAGGAGTTAACAGTGTAGCACTAAATGAAGCTATGCAAAATACAACAGGAATAGCAGGACTAATTGATATGATTTCAGGAGGAGCATTTTCTAGATTTTCTCTTTTTGCAATGTCAATCAGTCCATATATAACAGCTTCTATTGTCATTCAATTATTAGGAATGATTATTCCATCTTTAGAAAAATTAACTAAAGAAGGTGGAGAAGAAGGTAGAAAGAAAATAAATAGATATACAAAGATGTTAACAATAGTATTAGCTTTAGTTGAAGGAATTGGTATTTATTTATCATATAAATCAGCTGGAATATTTGTAGACAATAGCTTTTTAACAGGATTATTAGTTGTAACAGGATTAGTTGCAGGAACATCAATGTTAATGTGGTTAGGAGAACAAATAACAGCAAAAGGAATTGGAAATGGAATATCATTGTTAATTTTTATTGGTATTATATCTAGATTACCAAGTGGAATAACAACTTTATGGAATTTAATTATGACTAATTCTGGATTTAGTACAATCGGATTATTAACAGCAATAGCAATTGTTGTTGGAGCAATTCTTTTAGTAGCAGGAGTTGTGTTTGTACAACAAGCTGAAAGAAGAGTTCCAGTACAATATTCTAAAAAAGTAGTAGGAAGAAAAATGGTTGGAGCACAAAGTACACATATTCCGCTAAAACTTGCTATGGCAGGTGTTATGCCAGTAATTTTTGCTTCATCTTTCATGACATTCCCAGCTATGATAATTCAAATTTTTGTACAAGATATAGCAAATCAAACAGGATTTTTAGCAGGACTATATAAATTTTCAATTGCTACATCAACATCAAATGTGGAAATTGGATATTCAATAGCTAATGCATTAGTTTATTTACTATTAATTATAGGATTTACATTTTTCTATACTTATGCTACATTTAATCCAGCAGAAGTATCAAATAATATTAAGAAAAATGGTGGATTCATTCCTGGAATAAGAGCAGGAAAACCAACAACAGAATATTTATCATCAATAATATCAAAACTTACATGGTTTGGTGGATTTTTCTTAGCATTAATAGCTATTTTACCAATGTTATTAAGATTTACAAATCTAAATATAGCATTTGGTGGTACATCAATATTAATTGTTGTAGGTGTTGCATTAGAAACTGTTCAACAATTAGAATCACAATTGGCAATGAGACATTATAAAGGATTTTTAGAATAATATAAAAACAAAAAGAGGAAAGGCAAGAAAGTAAATTTGCCTTTCCAAATTGCTTTTTATATATTTAGTAATTTTTATCATGTTTATTAAATAAAAGTAAATATGATAAAGATTATTGCAAAATAATAAAAATAATCTTAAAATAAATAAAGAGGAAGTGTTTTATATGATAATTATAATGTTAGGTGCACAAGGGACAGGAAAAGGAACTGTTGCAGGTTTAATAAGTGAAAAAACAAAATGGCCACAAATTTCAACAGGAGATATTTTTAGAAAGAATATAAGTGAAAAAACAGAGTTAGGTATAGAAGCAGATAAATATATATCACAGGGAAATTTAGTACCAGATGAAATAACAGTTCCTATGGTAGCAAATAGATTAAAACAAGAAGATGCTAAAGATGGAGCGATTTTAGATGGATTTCCAAGAACAATAGAACAAGCAGAAAAATTAGATGAAATTTTAAGTGGGTTAGGAAAAAAAGTTGATTTAGTAATCAATTTAGTAACACCAAAAGAAGAGATAATAGATAGAATGTTAACTAGAAGAGTTTGTACAAATCAAGAATGTAAAGCTACTTATAATACAAAATTACATCCACCAAAAGTAGAAGGAATATGTGATAAATGTGGATCACCTTTAAAACAAAGAGATGATGATTCTAATCCAGAAGCAATTAAAAGAAGATTAGAAATATATGAAGAAAAAACAGCTCCATTAGTTGAATATTATCAAGAAAAAGGAGTACTAAAGACAGAAACTGTAAGTATTTCAATTAATAGAATGGGAAAAGATGTAGCAGAAGAAGTTGTTGAATCATTTAAAAATAAGTAACAAAAAAGGGAGACGATAAAATTGGTAACAATCAAATCAAAAAAAGAAATTGAATGTATGAAAGAAGCATGCAAAGTAGTTGCTATATTATATGATAAATTAGAAAAAGAAATAAAAGTAGGAATGTCAACATGGGAAGTTGACCAAATAGCTGAAAAAATAATAAGAAGTTTAGGTGCTATTCCAGCAGAAAAAGGATATGATGTTGGAATAAGAGGAATTCCACCATATCCAGCTTCTATATGTATTTCTATAAATGATGAAGTTATTCATGGTGTTCCATCAAAACATAAAATAATAAAAGATGGTGATATTGTAAGTGTTGATACAGTAGCATTAAAAAAAGGATTTAATGGAGATGCAGCAAGAACTTTTATGATAGGAAATGTATCAAAAGAAGCCAAAAGATTGGTAGATGTAACAAAGCAGGCATTTTTTGAAGGAATAAAATATGCTAAACCAGGATATAGAATTGGAGATGTTTGCCATGCAATAGGAGAATACGTACATTCACAAGGATATTCAGTTGTAAGAGAATTTCAAGGACATGGAATTGGTAGAGAAATGCATGAAGATCCAGGTATTCCTAACTATGGAAAAGCAGGAAAAGGAATTAGATTAGAACCAGGAATGACATTAGCAATAGAACCAATGGTAATTCAAGGAAAACCTAATATTTTAGAATTGGATGATGGATGGACAATTATAACAGAAGATGGAAGTTTAGCAGCTCATTATGAAAATACAATATTAATTACAGAAAAAGAGCCAGAAATATTGACAATACTTTAAGGATGATGTATAATATAATAGTTATTATGCACAATAGCCAAATTGTGTGGCAAAATATAGAAAACTCTTTAATAGGAGGGGAATGAATTGGCAAAAGAAGATGTTATAGAGGTAGAAGGAACAGTAGTGGAAGCACTACCAAATACTAATTTTAAAGTAGAACTTGAAAATGGACATCAAATATTAGCTCATATATCAGGTAAATTAAGAATGAACTATATAAAAATATTACCTGGAGATAAAGTAAAAGTAGAACTTTCACCTTATGATTTGACAAGAGGTAGAATTACATGGAGAGCTAAATAAAAAGATTTAACTAATAAAAAATTAACCCAAATATATTATTAAAAAGCAAGCCAAGGAGGTGCAAATAAATGAAAGTAAGACCATCAGTAAAACCAATGTGCGACAAATGCAAAGTAATAAAAAGAAAAGGTGTAATTAGAGTTATTTGTGAAAACCCTAAACACAAACAAAGACAAGGTTAATCCTTATATTCGTTAATAACACAAATGAGGTAGCGGCTGTGACTCCTTATTTTAGGAGGTACATATCGAATTTGTGTTTATATATATGTCTTAGAGAACTTAAAGAGGCTAGAGTAAACGCTAGTGCATTTCACCTTTGAGTATTTTTAGGACAAACAAAACAAAAAATTTGGAGGTGCAAAAAAATATGGCTCGTATAGCAGGAGTAGATTTACCTAAAGAAAAAAGAGTAGAAATAGGACTTACATATATTTATGGAATAGGAGTAGCAAGTTCTAGAAAAATTCTTGAAAAAGCTGGTATAAATCCAGATACTAGAATTAAAGATTTAACAGATGACCAAGTAAATGATATTAGAAAAGTTATTGATGAATCTTATACAGTTGAAGGAGACTTAAGAAGAGAAGTAGCATTAAACATAAAGAGACTTACAGAAATAGGATGCTACAGAGGATTAAGACATAGAAAAGGATTACCAGTAAGAGGTCAAAGAACAAAAACTAATGCTAGAACTAGAAAAGGTCCTAGAAAATTAGTTAGTAAAAGCAAAAAATAATAAAAATTAATCATAAATATTAATTGATTAATCTTAAATAAAGAGTATAAAATCTTTGTAGAGGAGGAAAAAGCAAAATGGCTAAAAATGTAACAACAAAAAAAGTAGCTAGAAGAAATAGAAAAAACATTGAAAAAGGTGCAGCACATATTCACTCTAGTTTTAACAATACAATAGTTACAATTACAGATACACAAGGAAATGCAATATCATGGGGAAGTGCTGGAGAATTAGGATATAAAGGTTCTAGAAAAAGCACACCATTTGCAGCAGGTCAAGTTGCAGAAACAGCTGCTAAAGCTGCTATGGAACATGGATTAAAATCTGTTGAAGTATTTGTTAAAGGACCAGGTTCAGGAAGAGAAGCAGCAATTAGAGCACTTCAAACAGCTGGTTTAGAAATAAGTGCTATCAAAGATGTAACACCAATACCACATAATGGTTGTAGACCACCAAAAAGAAGAAGAGTATAATTTGAAATGAATGATAAAGCAAAATTAAAAGGGAAATTATTAATTAGAAAATGAGTAGATTAAATAGACTAAATTAAGATATCCCTTGTCATTAGTAGAAAGGAGTATAAAGATGGCAAGATATAAAGATGAACAATGTCGTAGATGCCGTAGAGAAGGACAAAAATTGTTCTTAAAAGGTGAAAGATGTTATTCTGATAAATGTAGTATTTCAAGAAGAAATTATGCACCAGGACAACATGGACAAAAAAGAGCAAAACTTTCTGAATACGGAACTCAATTAAGAGAAAAACAAAAAACAAAAGCATATTATGGAGTGGGAGAAAAACAATTTAGAAAATACTTTGAAATGGCTTCTAATAAAAAAGGTGTAACAGGTGAAAACTTATTACAAATTTTAGAAAGCAGATTAGATAATGTAGTATATAGATTAGGATTTGGAACATCTAGAGCTCAAGCAAGACAATTTGTAAACCATGCACAATTTGAAGTAAATGGTAAAAGAGTAGATATTCCATCATACTTAGTAAAACCAGGAGATATTATCACTGTTAGAGAAAGTAAAAAAGATAACAGTACTATTAAAGTAAATGTGGAAGAATCTGCTAAAAGACCAATTCCAGCATGGCTTGAAAAAGATAGTGAAAAATTAAGTGGTAAAGTAATTAGATTAGCATCTAGAGAAGATGTTGATATTCCAATTGAAGAGCATTTAATAGTAGAGCTTTACTCAAAATAATAGTTAAAAATAATATGAAAGGTTTAGTCAAAACCTTACAATTTTACTTAAGGAACCTATATAGTTTAAAGAGTTTGAGATATATTCTCGAATATTAGGAGGTAAAAATGATTGAATTTGAAAAGCCAAATATTGAATGTCTAGAGGTTGATGATGAAAACAACTACGCAAAATTTGTATGTGAACCATTAGAAAGAGGATATGGAGTAACAATAGGAAATTCACTAAGAAGAATTTTGCTTTCATCACTTCCAGGTTGTAGTATTACAAGTGTAAAAATAGATGGAGTATTACATGAATTTTCAGGTATACCAAATGTTGTAGAAGATGTACCAGAAATAATTGTTAACTTGAAAAATGTAAGATTAAAATTTGAAGAAAATGAAGAAAAGATTTTAAGAATTGATTTCAAAGGAGAAGGCGAAGTTACAGCAGCTGACATAATAACAGATGGAACAGTTGAAATATTAAATCCAGAATTACATATAGCTACAGTTTCTGAAGGTGGAAACCTAAAAATAGAAATGACAGCTGATAGAGGTAGAGGATATAACTCATCTGAAAAAAATAAAAAACCAAACCAAGATATATCAGTTCTTCCAATTGATTCTATTTATACACCTGTAAAAAAAGTAAATTATCAAGTTGAAAACACAAGAGTTGGACAAATGGTTGATTATGATAAATTGATAATTGAAGTATGGACAGATGGAAGCTTAAAGGCACATGAAGCATTAAGTTTGGCAGCAAAAGTAATGACAGGACATTTAGAATTATTTATAGATTTATCAGAAGCTACAAAAAATACACAAGTTATGATAGAAAAAGAAGAATCTAAAAAAGAAAAAGTTTTAGAAATGTCAATTGAGGAATTGGAACTATCTGTAAGATCATTTAACTGTTTAAAAAGAGCAGGTATTGCTACAGTTGAAGATTTAACAAATAAATCAGAAACAGATATGATGAAAGTAAGAAATTTAGGTAAAAAATCATTTGATGAAGTAACAGCAAAATTACATTCATTAGGATTAGATTTTGCCAAGGAAGAAGAGTAAAAATAGTTAAAGGAAGGTGAAATAAATTGGCTACTAATAGAAAATTAGGAAGAACAACAGACATAAGAATGGCAATGTTAAAAACTTTAACAACAGATCTTATTATGCATGGAAAAGTTGAAACAACATTAGCTAGAGCTAAAGAAGTAAAATCAATAGCTGATAGCATAATAGCACTTGCTATTAAAGAAAAAGATAACTTTGAAATGGTAGATGTTAAAGTTGTAAAAGCTAAATTAGATTCAAAAGGTAATAAAGAAACTGAATTAGTAAAAAGCAAAAATGGTAAAGAATATCTAAAAGTAGTAAAAGAAGAAACTACAGAAAAAAGACAAAAAGACATGCCAACAAGATTAAATGCTAGAAGAAAAATGATGAGAAAATTAAATAAAGTTAAAGATAGTGAAGGTAATAATGTAGATTTACCATCAAAATTATTTAATGAAATAGCTCCAAAATATGCTGATAAAAACGTAGGAGGATATACACGTATTATTAAAGCAGGTCCTAGAAGAGGAGACGGAGCAGAAGTTGCAATATTACAACTTATATAATTAAAATGAATATAAATAAAGATAAATAGGGGATTTTTAACTAAATTCTCTATTTTTATTTAAATATGTTTTATAAAATCTAAATTAAGTTTCAGTATTTTTTGTATACAGATGAGGAGAAAATATGGAATATAAAATACAATACTCAAAAATAAAAAATATTTATATACAGATAAAAGAAGGCAAAGTAATAGTAAAGGCACCAAAAAGAGTAACAAGGGAAGAGATAGAAAAAATCTTAAAAAATAAAGAAAAATGGATAAATAAAAGTTTAGATAAAGATAGAAAAAAAGGAAAAAAAGAAAATTTATATACAAAAGATGAATTTATTAAAATAGTTGAAAGTACTACAAAGGAACTAATAGAACTTACCAATTTAAAGCCAAATAATATCAGAATAAGAGATATAAGTTATGCATGGGGATCATGTTCAACAAATAAAAATATAACAATAAGTTTAAAATTAATAAAATATAGTAAAGAAGCAATAAAATATGTTATTTTGCATGAACTTTGTCATCTAAAATATATGAATCACTCAAAAAATTTTTGGAATTTAGTTGAAAAATATATGCCTGATTATAAAGAAATAAAAAAAGAGTTTAAATAATATGTAACAATAGAAAAAAATATTACATATAATAAACCATAGGAGGCTAAAAAAATGGAATTTATATTAAATACCATATTTTGGACACTAGCCCTTTATGGTTTATTTGAAATTATAAAAAATATAATATATATAAGTACATATACTAAATTTAAATCTGATGGAATATATTTAATAATAGCGGTAAAAAATCAAGAAGAGAAAATAGAAGGATTTTTAAGGTCAGTTATATTTAAAATATTATACGGAAAAGATGAATATTTAAAAAATATAATAGTTGCTGACTTGAAATCAACAGACAAGACAAAAGAAATTGTAAAAAAATTAGCGGAAGAATACCAAACAATAAAACCACTTTCTTGGAAAGAATGTAAAGATATAATGGATAATATTGATGACACATAGACAAAAGATATTTTAAAAAAATTAAAACCTTGAAAACACTATACTTTTGTGATAAACTAAACGAAAATAAGACAGGAGAGACAAATGGAAATTACAGGAGAAATATCGAATATTATTTATAAAAATGAAATAAATAGTTATACAATAGCAGAATTAGAAACAGAAGAAGAACTAGTGACAATAGTAGGATATTTACCATTCATAAATATTGGAGATACTTTAAAACTAGAAGGGAAATTTGTAGAGCACAAGGAATATGGTAGACAATTTAAAATAGATACTTTTGAAAAAATGATGCCAAGAACTTTATCAGCTTTAGAAAGATATTTGTCAAATGGAAATATAAAAGGAATAGGAGAGGCAATTGCAAAAAGAATAATAAAAAAATTTGGAGATGAAACCATACATATTTTTAAATATGAACCAGAAAGACTTGCAGAAGTAAGAGGAATATCAGAGAAAAAAGCAAAAGAGATGTCAGAAAGTTTTATAGAAAATTGGGAAGTATGGCAAATTGTCGGATTTTTAGAGAGATTTGGTATTGGTGCAGAGCATGCAAAAAAAGTATTTGATTTATATGGAACAAAAGCAATTGAAGAAATAGAAAGCAATCCATATTTATTAATTGATATAGCAAGAGGTGTAGATTTTAAACAAATAGATAAAATGGCACTTGATTTAGGTGTTAGTTATGATAATGATAAAAGAATTGCAAGTGGGATTAAATATGGGCTTATTAGAAGCACATATAATGGACATGCTTGTGTGGAAAAAAATAATTTAATAGAATTTGTAATAAATTTATTAGATGTCAATTCTGAAAATGTAGAAGATGGATTAATTAATTTAAAAGTAAAAGAAGAGATTGTTATAGAAACAAGAGAAAAAAGTGAATATATTTATTTGTACAATTTTTATCAAACTGAAAGAGAAATAGCTTACAGAATAAAAAAATTACAGGAATCTAAAAATATAAAGAAAATACTAAATTTAAATACTCAATTAAAAAAAGCAGAACAAATTTCAAGTATTGAATTATCAGAAAAACAAAGAGAAGCATTAAAATTAGTAAATGAAAACAACGTATCAATTATAACTGGTGGACCAGGTACAGGAAAAACAACTATAATAAAAAATATTATTGAAATATATGAAGAACATGGAAAAAAGGTAATTTTAGCTGCTCCAACAGGTAGAGCTGCTAAAAGAATGACAGAAACAACAAATAAAGAAGCATCAACATTGCATAGATTATTAGAAATAGGAAAATTTGACGAAGAAAGTTTTTATAAAAATACAAGCGATTATGAAGGTGCACCAATAGATGCTGATATAATAATTGTAGATGAAATGTCTATGGTAGACATGTTCTTAATGAATTATTTATTAAAATGTATATATAAAGGAACAAAATTAGTATTAGTTGGAGACGTAGATCAGCTTGCTTCAGTAGGACCAGGAAGTGTTTTAAAAGACTTGATAAATTCTGAACAAATACCAACTATTCATTTAGAAAAAATATTTAGACAGGCAGCGAAAAGTAAAATTATATTAAATGCACATAAAGTTAATAATGGAGAGAATTTTTTGAAAAAAGACGAGTCATCAGAAGAGATGAAAGAAGATTTTTTCTATATAAAAGAAAACAATCAAGAGCAAATGCTAGCACAAATAGTATCTTTATGTACAGGAAGATTAGAAAAGTATGGAAATTATGACTTTTTTCAAAATATTCAAGTATTATCACCAACAAAAAAAGGAATGTTAGGAACTAAAGAATTAAATAAAATATTGCAAGAAAAATTAAATCCAAATATTAATAAAGAACCAGAAAAAGCTAGTATGGGAGCAATTTTTCGTACTGGAGATAGAGTAATGCAAATAAAAAACAACTATGATATAAACTGGGAAAGAAAATTATTTGGAGAAAAAGAAATAGGAAGAGGAGTATTTAACGGAGAAATCGGAACAATTCTAAAAGTAGACGAAAAAGAAAAGCAAATAGAAATAAAATTTGATGATGAAAAAATAGCAAAGTATGAATTTTCAGACTTAGATCAAATAGAACATAGCTATGCAATAACAATACATAAAGCACAACGGAAGTGAATTTGATGTAGTAATAATGGTAATACCACAATCATCACCAATGCTTCTTACAAGAAACTTATTATATACAGGAATTACAAGAGCAAAAGAAATGTTAATTATAATAGGAAATGATAGAATTGTAGAATTCATGATAAAAAATGTAGATAGCAAAAAGAGAAACACTGGACTAGAATATAAAATGAGACAGTAGGGACAGGTCTTAATTGTCTCATTTTTTTGTCTATTTTTGTTGAAATATGCGATGAAAAAATTTGAATAATAATAAAATATGTATTATAATGAAAAAATAAATTATGTAGACAAGAAAGGAGAATTTAATTGCCAAGAAAAAGAAGAAGGCTATTGGGTGAAACGGTGTGTCATCATATGGTTCAAGGAATCAACAAAGAAGAAATTTTTAAAACGGAAGATAATAAGGAAAAATATATAGAGCTTTTAAAGAAATATTACAAAGAATTCAAAATAGATATTATAGCATATTGCATTATGGATAATCATGTTCATATGTTGTTATATGCAAATGATATCAAGCAGATTAGTAATTTTATGAAAAACATAAATTCAATATATGCAATGTACTACAATAAAAAAACAGATAGAGTTGGATACGTATTTAGAAATCGATTTAAATCAGTTCCTATAATGGATAGAAAACAATTATATACATGTATAAAGTATATTCATATGAATCCTGTCAAAGCGGGAAAAGTTAAGGAAGAAAGCGATTATAGATATTCTTCTTATAATGATTATTTAAATAAAACAGGATTTATTCATGAGGAAATTTTAAAATTTATTTTTAATTCATCAAATAATTATATCGAAAAATTTCAATCAATTGAATATGAAAATTCAAAAGAAGAAGTAAACTTAAAAAAAGCTCTAGAAGACTTTTTAATTAAAGAAAAGTTGACTTTAGAGCATATTAAACAGAATAAAATTATTATAAAAAAATTTGTATCATATTTAAATTTAAATCAATATAAGTTTTCAAAAAAAGAGGTATCAGATATTTTTAATATTAGCAGATCAACTTTATATAGGTGGTTGGATGAATAAATTTATAAAAACAGACAATAAGACAAAAAACGACAAAAAAATGAGACAAATGAGACCTGTCCCCAGTGTCCTAGATTTGATTTATCCGCCTACGTGTGGGATATGTGGAAAATTAAGTCAAGAGTTTTTGTGTAAAAAATGTAATAAGTTATTGGAGCAACAAGCTAAATTTATGGTACAGAGACATGAATGTTTGGGAGATGAGGTTGAGGTTAATTTTGAGGAACTTTTATATGTTTTTAAATATGAAGGAATTATAAGAAAGATGCTTTTAAACTATAAATTTCAGGATAAAAGTTATTTATATAAAACATTTGTAAATTTTTTATTAAATAATAAAAAATTCTTTAATATTATTAAATCTTATGATACAATTGTGCCAGTACCAATTAGCAGGCAGAGATATAAACAAAGAGGATATAACCAATGTGAGTTATTAGGAAGAGAAATTGCTAATATAGTAGATATCCAATATGAAAATAATTGTATTTTTAAGCAAAAGAATATAATAGAGCAAAGTAAGTTAAATAAAGAAGAAAGAATTCGAAATATACAAGGAGCGTATTACTTAAAAAATGGGAAAAAGTTAAAGAATAAAAATGTATTGGTACTAGATGATATTTATACAACAGGAAGTACAGTAAATGAATGTTGTAAGATTATAAATGAAGCTAAGCCAAATAAGATAGGAGTGTTAACAATTGCAAAAGATTAAAATAAACAACAAATTAATTACAATTTTATTTATAGTATATTTAATAATTAGTTTTTTTATTAATTCGGTAAAAATGATTTATGACTACTTTGATGAGGTGGAGATAGGAACAGATTTTAATAAAGAGAGTTTTATAGCTTTATATGAAAAAGAACTTCAAGATATGACAGAGGAAGATAAAGAAGAATTAGAAATCATAAAACAAATGCCTGATGATGAGTTTGAAGGTTATGTTAGACAAAGACTATATATCAATATTTTTATTATTTTGGGTATCAGCCTTGCAATTACATTTTTTAAGAATATTTTTCTTATAATCTTATTTATAGTAATAAAATTAGTAAGTAAAAAAATAAGAAAAGAAAAATTAAATAAAGATGATTTTAAAAGAAGTAAAGATTATTATAGAGATATTTTAGATGGATATGGAGCTTGTGAGTTATCGTGGATAGATGATTTTAAATTAGAAATTCCTAAAGACATTATTGCAGAATTATTACAATTAGAGAATGAAAAAGTTATAAAAATAAATGAAGATAATATAGAGATGTTAGAAAATTTTGATACAAATAATTTAAATGAAACACAAAAATATTTGTTATCTTGTATAGAAGATGGAAAAGTTAAAAATATTAGTGAGATTAAGTTACAAGAGACTGTTAGAAAAGATGCTTTAAAACATAAAATAGTTGAGCAAAGAGAAGAGTCAAAGAAGAAAAAGAAGAAAAGAATGTTTAAAGCTATTTTAATTGCAGTTATAGTTAATATAGTAATGAGAGTGGCTTTCAATATAATAAGCGAAATGAATTTTGAAAATAATATGATTCCAATAATATCATTTGTTATTTATGTTATTGCTTTAATGATTTTTGCATTATATCCAACAATAGTAATAATCTCATTTATCATATATAATGTAAAATCCACATTAGATCCATATTTTAGAACAAAAGAAGGAGAAGAACTTAATAGAAGTATTGAAGGATTAAAAAATTATTTAAAAGATTATACATTATTAGACGAACAAGAGAAAGATGGAATTGTTGTTTGGGAAGAATATTTAGTTTATTCTGTATTATTTAATCAGAATAAGAAAATGATAGAAAAATACAAAAGTATAGTAAAATAGTAAAAATAAGGAGGAAACATGGAAGATTTAGTAGAAAGTATTTTAGATTATATTAGGTCAGATTATACAGATTATGCTGTTATGCTTAATGGTGAATGGGGCTCTGGAAAAACCCACTTTTGGAACAATAAAATAAAAAAGAAAATAGAATCAATGCAATTAAATGGAAAGAGATATACAACAATATATATGTCTTTATATGGAATATCTAATCTAGAAGAAATAAGTAAGAAGATATTTATGGAAACGACACAATTAATGGACAAAAATTTAAGAAGATTTATGAATTCAAAAGGACAAGAAACAATACCAGAATATGCAAAAACAGGTATTGATATGGCAAACTTTTTTGGAGTTACTCAAAACGGAAATAAATTAGATTATGCAGAATTTTTTGCGACAGACGATAAAGTGCTTTGTTTTGATGACTTAGAAAGAGCAAATGTTGATGTAATTGATATATTAGGATATATAAACAATTTCGTTGAACATGACCATATAAAAACAATTATTATTTGTAATGAAAAAGAGCTAGCAACAAAATTAAAGAGTTCTAACTTAGAAATGAAAACTTTTATTGCTACTTATTTATTGGACAAACAGAATGAACTAAATAAATCAGATAAGCCGATGGTAGAAAAAATTCAGGACAAAATAGAGCATGTATTTGATAAAGCAAATGATTATGAAAGAATAAAAGAAAAATTAATTGGAGAAACATTTGAATATGCTCCAAAATTTGATTATATTATAAATGGAATTTTGATGAGATATGAAAATAATCCAGATTTAATTAGATTTTTAAGAGAAAATACAGGAATAATCATATCAACATTTAATAGAAGCGGAACAAGGAATTTAAGAATATTAAAACATGCTTTAAATGACTTTAAAAAGATTTATGAAATGGTTAATAAATCATATTCAAACACAAGCAATAGAGTTATGCAAACTATGCTAATATTTACTATTGCAGTATCATTTGAGATAAAAGCAGGAAAAATAACAAAAGAAAAATTTATAAATATAAAAGACAACGAAGAGTACAAATCAATATTAGTATCATCTAGAATATTAATGGATAATAGGCAATTTTATATTAAAGAATTTGATCAAAATTATTATTACAATTTTAAAGCAGAATATAGATTCTTTAAATTTATTGAATATTATGTAAGAACAAGAATTTTTGATATGAAACTATTTAAAGAAAACATGGATACAATAAGAAATACAGTAGATACAGAAAACTTGCCTAGTTATAAAAGACTACTTACAGAAGAATATTGGAAAATTTCAGATAATGAGTTTGAGGCGGTAATAGAAGATATTATAGAAGATGTAAAAGAAGGAAAAATAAAATTAATAGATATGGTAAAAATATTTGCATATTTTAGTTATTTTTCTAGAAAAGGGTTAATAAAATATGATTTAAAAACATTAAAAAGTATGTTCTTTAATGGTATGAATATGTCATCTTTAACATCAGAATATTGTTCTAATATAGAAGAAGAATTAGGAAAAATTGCAATAGAAGAAGTAGAAGAAGACATGGAAGAAATATTGAAACATTTCCATAAATTAAATGATCAATTATTAGATAAAATGTATAGAGAAAAAGCAGAAGAAATAATGAAATGCATTCCAATGAAAATGGAGCAATTTTATGAAAAATTTGATAGAGAATGTATGAAAGTTCCAATTTTTAAATATTATGATCCTTTCCAATTATTCCAAAGGATATCTTGTGCAAGTAATGAAGATATAGTGTTAATAAAAGAAAAATTGTTAGATAGAGCAAATAGATATACAAAGCAAATAGAACCAGAAATGAAAAATATTAAACAATTTAAACAAATTGTAGATGACTATATAAAAGGAAAAGAATCTACAATAAAAATAGTTATGCTAAAAGAATTTTCAAAAAGTTTGGAATCTATTTTGGAAAAGTACAAATTTAGTTTTTAATATGGGAATAGATAAATTTAAAAACTAAAAATTATTATGTATTAAAATTTTTAATAGAATTTGTAAAAATTGAATATTTTTTTCCTCTTTTGCAATAATAAGAGTATGAAATAAATTTATGCTGAAATTGAAGGAGGAAAATTATGAAAGCAACTGGAGTTGTGAGGAGAATAGATGATTTAGGTAGAGTTGTTATTCCAAAAGAGATAAGAAAAACTTTAAGAATAAAAGAAGGAGACCCATTAGAGATATTTACAGACAGAGAAGGGCAAGTTATTTTAAAAAAGTATTCACCAATAGGAGAACTTTCAGAGTTTGCAGCAGGATATGCAGAAACTTTGTCAAAGACGACAGGACATATTGCTTGTATTACGGATAAAGATACTATTATAGCGGTATCAGGAGGGTCAAAAAAAGAATTTTTAGAGCAAGATGTTAGCAAAGAACTAGAACAACTTATGGAAGATAAAGAAGTATATACAAGTAAAGAAAATAGTGATAAAGCAATGCCAATTACTAAAAATGACAATAATGAAAGAAAAAATAATGCACAGATTGTTTATCCAATTATATCTAATGGTGATACGATTGGAACAGTAATACTTATGGCTAAAGAGGAAAATAAGAAGATGGATGAAGTAGAAAAAAAGGTAGCTCAATCTGCTGCAACTTTTTTAGGAAGTCAAATGGATATATAGATTCAATAATTTTAAAATTTATTATAAATAAAAACAAGTTATTACTATAGATAAAAAATAGTTTTAACTTGTTTTTTTATGATATTTGGAATATAAATTTACATCTGCTAAGCCGACTAAGTAATCAATGGAGGTTCCGTAAAATTTGGATAAAGTAATTAAGTGTTGAATAGGAATTGTTCTATTTCCTTTTTCATATTCAGAATAATATTGTTGGGAAATACCTAGTAAATTAGCAATATCTTTTTGCAATAAATCATGGTATTCTCTTAAATCTTTGATTCTTTTAAATCTCACTATTAACCTCCTAATTAATATTATTAAATTTATATATAATTGTAACAAAAAAAGAGTAAGAACATTTAACACACATAAAATATTATGTTTAAACAAGATAGCAAATAAATCTATAACTTAAAATATTACGGAAATGTTACAGGATTGTAACAATTATGTTAAAAAAATTAAAATGATTGAAAAGAAAAAAGCGTTATGTTATGATAAAATCAAATACATGAAAAATTATGTACGAAGATACAAATGAAAGGGGAATTTTTTAATGAGGTTTAAAACAAAAGAAGCAAAAGGTATAACATTAATAGCATTAGTAATAACCATAATTGTCCTTTTAATCCTAGCGGGAGTAACAATTGCTACATTAACAGGAGACAATGGGATATTAAATCAAGCAGGAAAGGCAAAAGATAAAACCACAGAGGCTGAATCAATCGAAAGAGTACAAGTTGAAGTGGCAGGTAGCTATGGGCTAGATGGAACAATTGATAAAGACCAATTAAATAAAAATTTAGGGAATATTGCTGGTTTAAAGATTGGTGAAAGTAATTTTGGAGGAGAAAATATAGTAAAAGAGTTACCAGTAACAGTAACATTAAATGGATATGACATAGGAATAGATGCAAATGGGGGAGTAGAAAAAATCCCAGAAATAATAGCTAAAATTAGAGCAAATCCACAAACATATTATGGAAAGAAAGTAACAAATTATAATGCCAATGGAAAAACCTATAGAATATTCTATGTTGATAAAGATAATGATTTTAAAGATGGATATAATACAATTTATTTAAAGGCAGATTATTCAGGCATTGTGAGTTGTTCAACTTCATATGATGCTAGCAAGACATTAATAAAGAAGATGAATCCATTGTGGGCAACAAAGGGAAATACTGTTGAAGCTGAAACAACGACAATTTCTAATGAAAATGAACAGGCAGCAGCATGGTTATGTGACCCAAGCAAATGGACAGCATATTGTGATACGGATAAAGCTAATTATGCAATCGGTGGACCAAGTGTGGAGATGTATGTAAAATCATATAATCAAACACATGGTGATGATGCATTAGGATGTCAATACCAAACAAACAATGTACCAGGATATGGTTATAAAGTAAATGGAACAATACAAAATAGTGGTTGGTACACTAATGATGATACTCTTGATTATTCAATGACATATAAAAGTATGTATTGTGGTCAGAATGGAAATAAAACTGGAGATTGGTGGCTGGCTTCTCCTTCTGCCGATGTCTCTGGCTCTGGCTATGTGTGCCGTGTGGGCGGCTATTGGGCGCGCTTGGGCAACGGCAGCTATGGCAGTGGCGATGGGGTGTCCCCGCTAGTTTCTCTAAAATCTAGTTTCATACCTGAAGTAGAAGAATAGAAAAAATGAGAAGATTTGAAATGAGGCAAAAATTCAAAAAATACGTTTGTGCTATCGAGCTTGTCAAGTTTGGTGTGTAAATTTTTATTATATATATACTAAAGCAGGAGTAGCGTTGCATGTGCTACTTTTGCTTTTCTATTTGTCAGATATTAAATTGTCAATGTAGGGTTAATTTTATATTTCTAGATGTTTTATATATCTTTCGCCAAACAGTTCTATTAGCTGTGGTTGGATAGTTTTCCAATTTGGTATTGGTTTCTTCCATTTTTCGCTTAATTCTTTTAATCTTAAGTACATTACTTTATATACGGAGTTTTCGTTTGGAAATGCTCCTTTCCCTCGTGTTACTTTTCTTAATGCTGAATTTACTGATTCTACGGCATTTGATGTATAAATACACTTTCTTATTTCTTGTGGTAACTCAAATAATGGCTCTAAATATTCCATAAAGTCTTCTGCTTTTTTTATTATTCGTTTATATTCTTTCCATTTTTCTTTAAATTCATCTAGTCGTATTTTAGCATCTTCAAATGATGTACTGGTGTAGATTTTTTTATAATCTGCTATTATTGCTTTTGCCTCTTTTCTAGGACATATTCCATATATATTTCTTACTAAGTGAACTACACATCTTTGAGTTTGTGCCTTCGGAAAAACTCTTTCTAATGAACCTTTAAAACCAGCTATTCCATCGCTAGACATATATAATATATCTTTAACACCTCGTTCTTTTAAATCTTCAAAAACACCGCTCCAAAAACTAGCTGACTCACTTTTATCTATCCACATTCCTAATACTTCTTTATATCCTTGAGCATCTACTCCAATTATCACATATACAGCTCTTTTAGTGCTTGTTATTTCATCTTTTATTGGTACATATAAACAGTCTGCATATGTAAATACATATAAGGGCTTTAATCTTTTTGTTTTCCATTTTTCTGTTTTTTCATTTACTGCTGATATTAGTGTTGTTATTTGGTCTTTATTTATTTTTACCCCATATATTTCTTATAATGTTTTTTCTATATCTCTTAAACTCATTCCTTTAGCATATAAAGCTATACATTTATCTTCAAATCCAGTAAGAGTTGTTTGGCCTTTTTCTATTATTATTGGCTCAAATGTAGCTTCTCTATCTCTAGGAGTTTGAACTTCAATATTACCATATTTGGTTTTTACGTTTTTTGCTTTACAATGACCATTTCTGCTATTGGTTTTATTTTTCTTTTCCTTGTTATGTTCATATTTTGAATATTCTAAGTGATTTTCTAGTTCTGTATCTAATAGCTTTTGCATCAATGGTTGTAGTAGATTATCTAGAAAGTTTTCTACATCCAGACTACTTTTAATTTTTCCTTCTTTATATTGTTTAACAGCTTCATCTATTATAGTATCGCGTGCTTCCTTACTTAATTCATTTTTATTGTTTGATTTCTTACTCATGGCTTCTCCTTTATATAAGTTCTAATTGTGGATATATTTGTATAATATCATTTAATATTAAAGTCCATTCTTTCTTTTGAAATGAAGTAAAACCAAAATATTTATTTATATTTTTTTCTTTTAATTTATTATATATTTCATCTATTTCTAAAATATATTGGTTATTTTGATTAAATGATATTCTTATTCTATCATAAAATTCCATATTTGCCGAGTGTTTAAATATTAATAATCGTATATTATAACTATAGTGAATTGTAAAAGTAAAATAAACTTTAAGATATAGATAATATATTTAAGTTTTACACTACACTTTATTAAAAAACTTGTTGAAAAATTAAAAAAATGTATTGACAATTAAAAAAAAATAAGTTATACTTTTACTTGTGCTAAACATAAGAAGCACATGCTCCCTTAGCTCAGTTGGTCAGAGCAACCGGCTCATAACCGGTGGGTCCAAGGTTCGAATCCTTGAGGGAGCACCATTTTAATTTTATATTTGGGTAGGTGGCCGAGTGGCTAAAGGCGGCAGACTGTAAATCTGTTCTCATTCGAGTACGAAGGTTCGAATCCTTCCCTGCCCACCATTAGTATTATCAAGACTTTGATTGTTTTGATAATATTTTTGCTTTTTAAGGAAGCTATGAAAAAAATGTTCATAGCTTTTTGTAATGCTATAAAGATGAAAAAGTTACAAAACTGTTACAAAAATATTAAATTTATATGTCATTTTCTATTATATTGAAAAAAGTAAATTTGTTATGATAAACTATAAATGAAAAATGAAAGGGGTAATTTAATCATATGAAAAAAACAATTAGAAAGATTTATTTATGTTTTATTATAACAATATTATTTACAACAGGAATAGCACTTGGAAATGATACAAATTTAGAAAATAAGGAATATACAGAAATATATAAAAAATGGCTTGAATTGTCAGATGAACAAAAAGAAAATGTAATAGAGCCAAGTAAATATAATTTTTATTCAAAAGATACAAAAGAAGAAATACAACTAGCTAATCAAAAAATGAATTTGAAAAGTTTAGTAAAAATGGCAAAGTCATCAACATATGCCACGTCTCCTAAATTTTCATTAAAAACATTAATTGATAATAATCTAGAAATAAAAGACCAAAAAAGTACTAACTTTTGTTGGGCTTTTGCCTCAATAAGTTCATTAGAAACTAATTTAGCATTAAAAAATTATAACGATAATAAAGATGATAAGATATATGATTATTCAGAAAGACATATGGTTTATTCTATGACACAGAGTTTTAAAAATGGACAAGTAAATACTAACGGATGGAAACAAAAGGCAAAAGATGGTGGAACTACAACAATGTCAATGGCATATTTAACAAATGGATCTGGAGCAATAAATGAAGAAGATATGAAATTTGTAGATAGCCAGGAAGAAATAGATATTAATGATATAAAAAATAAACAAGTACAAACTACAGTAAAAGATATAAGAAATTTTAATTCAATATATATAACTAAAAATGATGGAGCAATAGATGCTAATAAAAATAAAATAAAAGATTCAGAAATTGAAAATTTAAAAGAACAAATAAAGGAACATATTTCAACTAGTGGATCAGTAAAAGCATCGATTTATATGCCAAATTTTGATAATAATGTACATATTAACTTGAAATCTGGAGCTATCTATAATTTAATAGATTCTTATGAAGATATAAAAAAAGAAATGACGAAAAAAGATGGAGTATATGTCAATCATGCTGTTAGTATAATTGGATGGGATGATAATTATTCTAAAGATAATTTTTCAACTAAACCCACGAATAATGGAGCATGGATTATTAGAAATTCATATGGAAAAACAATAGAAATGCCAATGGAACAATTAAGAAAGAATAATCCAGGATTAGAAGATGAAGAAATTGTAAGTGCATTTTCAGCAAGTATGAATTGTACTTTAAGTGAAGATGGGCAAATACTTAATGTTTCAGTTGGAGATAATGGAATATTTTATGTATCTTATGAAGATGCATATATATATTCTGATTTGCTTGGAATAGAAAATGCAGAAGATAAAAAAGATTATGATAATTTGTATCAATATGATAATTTAGGTGGGGGAGAAGTAGGTTATATAAAAGGAAACGATGTAAAAGATATATTTTTAGCAAATGTATTTACAAGGACTAAAACAGATACAGAATATTTAACTTCGATAGGATTTCAAAGTTTGGTTGAGGGAACTTATGAAGTTTATATAAATCCAAACGGAACAGATAAATCATTGTCTAATTTACAAAAAGCAGAGTTAACAACAGGAGAAGAAATTAGTTTAACAGCAGGTTATCATACAATAAATTTTAAAAAAGCATATAAATTAAAAGAAAATAATTTTGTAGTAGCTATAAAAATGAAACATAAAGATGGGGGAATTTCTTATTTTACATATGAAGCAAAAGAAGAAAATCCTGATATTGTATTAAGCAAGGCTAAAGAGAGTTTTGTTGTAAGAGAAGAACAAGCACAAAAAGATAGTCAATGGCTAGATATTGGAGACAGTAGTAGCAGTAGTTATTTGGGAAATTTATGTATAAAAGGTATAACTGTAAATCAATACTCTGGAAGTATTGCAAATGAAGAAGAAAAAGAAGACTCAAAAACAGATAATAATAATTCTAACTATGATAAAGCAAAAGCAGAGTTACAAGAAATAAAATTAGAGGGAAATAATCAAGGAAGTTCAGTAAATATAAAAATAAAAGTAACAGGAATAGAAGTTAAAAATTCAAGTGAAAAATATCAACATTATTTCTATTTGTCATCAAATTCAAAGGAAAATAACATACAAGAAGATAAATGGATACCAGCAGGAAAATTTGAAAAGCAAGATGATGGAACATATGCTTTAACACTAGAGGTTATAGAAGAATCTCAGCTAGCAGATATAAAAGAAGATGGTTCAGTATATGTATATATTAAAGAAGTTGCAACATTAAACGGAAAATCTACAACAGTAATATCTAATGGAATAGAATTAAAATTATATTCATCTGAAATAGAAACAAAAAAAGAAGAAGATACTACAACAATAACATCAAATAAAACAAAAAATGATACAACTGTAGCAAATAAAGTATTACCAAACACAGGATATATTCCAGTTATAATATTCTTAATAATAAGTTTTGCTATTGTTGGAATGTTTGTATATATTAGATATAAAAATATAGATAAATAAAAATAAAGAGTACGCGATACGTACTCTTTATTAATCTATATTAATAATTTTTTGAGTAAAATCTAAATTACTCCATGAGTCATCTTCATAACCAATTGTATAAACATTTGTAGCAAAAATATCTTTATCTAACATTAATTTTAAATTTTTGTTAGTATTATTATCATAAAATCTTTTTACAGAGGTAATAATTTCAAGTTTAGGATTAGCTTTAGCTATTTCAGAAATTAAGAATTTACCACGATTATTTAAACCAAGTACTCTAATATAAGGAGTAGTTTTTTTAGAAATATCAATATCTTTTTTAGTGATTCCTAATAAAGCATAAAGCAAAATTCTTTGAATTCTAGTAGATGTATAACGTTTTGATTTTATAATATTTAAAAGGTCATTTAAATTATTACAAGAATTTGCTGCTTTTTTTATAGCAAATTCTAAACCCTCTGTTACATCAGGAAGCATAGCAATTTCAGATGTTTCCATTTTTCTTAAATTATAAATAATTTGTTTTTCAAATACAGAGATGTCTGGTATTATATGTCCTTGTTTTATATTTTTTATTAAAATGCTGTAGCTTGAAGATGGAAGTAATCTTCTTAAAATATCAAATCCATTGTTTTTTATAATATTACGTATAGCTGTAGCACTTGCTATATTTCCAGAATAAGAGCTATCATTATAGGCAGATTCATAACGAGCAATTGAAATAGGCATAATGTTACTTTTATATTTTTTTAATGCTTTTAGATATTCAATGCCTAATATATTATTAGGAGAAGAAAGTACATTAACACATTTTCTAATATCATTTAAATATATCATTAGGGCGTTTTCACGAGCTTTAGGATAAGAGATTCCTTTACTTAATTCATGAGATAATAATATTTTATATTTTCTTGGTTCATGATATAAAACGTCTGCAAATTTATTCAATATGTCAACATCAGAGGTTTCAGCACCAAAAGAAATATAATCAACAACTTTTAAAGAGTCTAAAATTTTTATTGCACCATCTGCAAAATTTTCAGCACTAGAAGTAGTATATAGAACAGGAAGTTCGATAACTAGATCTATTCCATTTTGAATTGCAGCTTCAGCTTTAGACCATTTATCAATTAACGAAGTTGAACCACGTTGTGTAAAGTTGCCACCCATTATAGCAACTGTATAGTTAGAACTAGTCATTTTTTTTGATTGCTCTAAATGGTATAAATGACCATTATGGAAAGGATTATATTCTCCTACAATACCTAAAACTTTACCCATAATCAAATTCCCTTCTTGTATAATTTTTAATTAACTGCTATAATATTACCATAAATAATGGAAAAAAACAAGAAAGCTAATATTTAAGTTTCGGGTTTTTAAACAAGATGGGACAAATCCATAATTTAAACAATAAATATTATTCACTACGTTCAAAAAGAAAATCTAATATAAAAAAATGTGCCGCTTTCACTCAGGCTAA
>ERZ894196.23-NODE-23-length-76095-cov-52.169437_pt1 | contig 76095 bp, 92 predicted proteins | sample MGYA00380284_ERZ894196 | MGnify/ENA primary metagenome ERZ894196 (study PRJEB32331, sample SAMN06328427) | human gut metagenome | biome: human gut microbiome; feature: stool | host: Homo sapiens | collected 2011-10-21 ...
TTTTCAATATTTTATTTTCAATCTTCTTGTGACATATCTATTTTAAACCTATATTCCAGTATTTATACAGTTTTCAGATATTCTTCTAATTCTGATAATTTAATCTTTTTAGCTAAATTAGAAATGTAAACATCATTTGAATAATTGAAAACTAGCAATGTAATGTCTTTAATTATTATTCTATGTGGCTCAATATAGGAAAGATTTGTTTTATCTAGTTTTCTAATACTTCCATTGATAAATACCGGCTTAACCTTAGCAAACTCACATATAAATTCAAGTCTTTGCTTTAAACATTCCTCAAATTCTAATTCTTCTTTAATTATCTTCATAAACACCATCCTTTCTTTTTCGGATGATTTTAATGTTTTTAGACAACAAAAAAATCAACCAGATTATTTCTCTGATTGATTTTCATATCTCTCTGTTCAATTTAGTTCGAACAGATTCGTCATTGGTGCCAACAGGCAGAATCGAACTGCCGACCTACGAGTTACGAATCCGTTGCTCTACCAACTGAGCTATATTGGCATAACTCTGTTTTACTGTATAATTATAATATTTTTTCTTATAAAAATCAAGAAAAAGATAATTATTTTATCTTATAAAATAATTATCTTTTTTATAATTCACTTCATTTTTTAATACATTCCATCCATTCCTGCTGGCATTCCACCTTCTTGTGATCCGCAATTACAATTTTTTGGTTCTGGTGCATCTGTTACTAAACTTTCTGTTGTAAGTACCATTGATGCGATAGAAGCTGCATTTTGAAGTGCACTTCTTGTTACTTTTGTAGGGTCTACAATTCCTACTTTTTTCATATCTACATATTGTTCATTTGCAGCATCAAATCCTATTCCAGCTTCTGATTCTTTTACTTTATTTACAATAACTGCTGGCTCTAATCCTGCATTTACTGCTATTTGTTTTACTGGTTCTTCTAATGCTTTTAATACAATTTGAGCACCTAATTTTTCTCCATTTTCTAATGTATCTACTAATTTTGATACTTTTGGAATTACATTAATTAGAGCTGTTCCTCCACCACTAACAATTCCTTCTTCTACTGCTGCTTTTGTTGCAGATAATGCATCTTCAATTCTTAGTTTTTTGTCCTTCATTTCAACTTCTGTTGCTGCACCAACTCCAATAACAGCTACTCCTCCTGCTATCTTTGCTAAACGTTCTTGTAATTGTTCTTTATCATAATCACTTTGTGTTTCATTAATTTGTGCTTTTATTTGACCAACTCTATCTGCTATTTGTTGTTTGTCTCCTGCTCCATCTACGATAATTGTATTTTCTTTTTGTACTTTAACTTGTTTTGCTTTACCTAATTGTGCAATTGTTGTATCTTTTAATTCTAATCCTAAATCAGAAGTTATTACTTCTCCTCCTGTTAATACTGCTATATCTTCAAGCATTGCTTTTCTTTTATCTCCAAATCCAGGAGCTTTAACAGCTACTACATTTAGAACTCCTCTTAATTTATTTAAGATTAATGTTGATAAAGCTTCTCCTTCCATATCATCACAAATAATTAGTAATTTTCCTGATTCTTGCATTAAACTTTCTAGCAATGGTAAAATTTCTTGAATATTGCTAATTTTTTTGTCTGTAATTAATATATATGGATTATCTAAAACCGCTTCCATTTTCTCTGTATCAGTTGCCATATATGGTGATAAATATCCTTTATCAAATTGCATTCCCTCTACTACATTTAATTCTGTATTTGATGTTTTAGATTCTTCTATCGTTATAACTCCATCTTTAGAAACTTTTTCCATTGCATCTGCAATTAAATTTCCTATTTCTTCATTATTAGCTGATATACTTGCTACTCTTGCAATATCTTCTTTTCCATTAACTGTTGAGCTAATTTCCTTTAACCCTTCAACTGCTGTATTGACCGCTTTATCAATACCTCTTTTTATTGCCATTGGATCACTACCTGCTGCTACATTTCTTACTCCTTCTTTTATCATACTTTGTGCTAAAACTGTTGCTGTTGTAGTACCATCTCCTGCAACATCATTTGTCTTTGTTGAAACTTCTTTTACTAAACGAGCTCCCATATTTTCGAATTTATCTTCTAATTCTATTTCTTTTGCTATTGTTACACCATCATTTGTTATTAATGGTGCTCCAAAACTTTTATCTAAAACTACATTTCTTCCTTTTGGTCCTAATGTTACTTTAACAGTGTCTGCTAATTTGTTTACACCTTCCAATAAAGATTTTCTTGCATCTTCTCCAAATTTAATAACTTTTGCCATTTTTTATCCTTCCTTTCATTTATTAAGTTACAACTATTTTTATAAATAGCTTTTTTATTTTACTTTATTATAAAACAATTGCTAATATATCATTTTGTTTTACTATTATGTATTCTTCTCCTTCATATTTTACCTTTGTTCCTGCATATTCACTAACAATGATGTTATCTCCTTTTTTTACATTCATTGTTTCTGCTTTTCCGTCTATAACTTCTCCTGGTCCTACTTCTATTACTTCTGCTATTTGTGGTTTTTCTTGAGCAGCTCCTGCTAATATAATTCCACTTTTAGTTGTTTCTTCGCCTTCTTTCATTTTTATTAATACTCTACTTCCTAATGGTTTAATCATATTTATTACCTCCTTATATTTTTAGCACTCTTCTTTGTTGACTGCTAATAATTTATACCCATTTTATTAAAAAGTCAATACTATTTTTATATTTTTCACACAAAGTTCACATATCTATTTTATTCATTGATACATAAGCTTATTACAATTTTTTCTATTTTCTTGCATTTTTATCCTATCCAGTTTATAATACTTATATGAAAAGATTAATTGTAGATAAAAAATATGATCAAAAAAAATTAAATAAATTTTTACAGGACAAAATTCCTAATCTTACATCTACTTTATTTTATAAAACTTTAAGAAAAAAAGATATTAAAGTAAATGGATTAAGAATAAAAGAAAATATTACCGTTTCAATTAACGACGAAATTTTAGTATATATCTCTGATGATTTATTAACTTCTAATATTAGTATAGATATATTTTTTGAAGATGATAACATTTTAGTAATTAACAAACCTTATAATATAGAGGTTACTGGTAATAACAGTTTAACAACATATGTTCATCAAAAATATTCCAAACGGTTTTAAGCCTATGCCTTGTCATCGAATAGATAGAAATACAACTGGTTTAGTTTTATTTGCTAAAAATGAAGAATCATTAAACATTCTTTTAAATAAGTTTAAAAATCACGAAATTGAAAAGCACTACTTAGCATTAGTATATGGTATTCCAAAACAAAAATATAAAAGATGTGAAGCTTACTTGTTTAAAGATAATAAAAAATCAAGAGTCTATATAAGTGATACTTTTAAAAAAGGTTATCAAAAAATCATTACTACTTATAATATTTTAGAAACGAAAAACAATAATACATGTCTTTTGGATGTTCAAATAGAAACTGGAAAAACACATCAAATTCGTGCACATCTTGCACACTTAGGCTACCCTATTATTGGAGATCGGTAAATATGGACTAAATGATATAAATAAAAAGTTCGGAAAGAAATATCAAATGCTTTGCAGCTATATCATAAAATTCAACTTTAAATCTAATTCTGGTATTTTAAATTATTTAACCAATAAAAGTTTTATATTAGATAAAAATAAATTTATATAATAAGGAGATTTATATGTTTAACAAAATAAATGTACTAATTAATGAAGAAAAATTACAATCAAGAATTAATGAAATAGCAAATGAAATATCGAATGATTTTAAAAATGAAGAAATCATATTAATCTGTGTTTTAAAAGGCTCTGTCTATTTTACAATAGACTTATCAAAAAAAATAACTAACAATTCTATTATATTAGATTTTATGAAAGTAAGTAGTTATGAAAATGGCTCTACATCTTCTTCTGGTAAAATAAATTTTGAGCTAGATATACATGAAAATATTGAAAATAAAAATGTAATTATTATAGAAGATATTGTAGATTCTGGATTAACTCTAAATTATTTATACAATTATTTAAGTAAAAAAAATCCTAAAAACTTAAAAATTTGTGTTCTTTTAGATAAAAAAGAACGAAGAACTGTACCTATAAAAATAGATTATACATGTTTTGAAATTGAAAATAAATTTGTTATTGGGTATGGATTAGACTATGATGAAAGATATAGAAACTTACCTTATATTGGATATATTGAAGAAAATTAAAAATAAAAAAGGATTGATAATTTTTAAAGAATATCGTATAATAAAAAGGTACTTGGGGATGTAATGGTTTCGACATACTACCAGAAGTATAGATAGCAAGTAGTGGATTCTCGTTGGCCACTTTAAAAAACGGGAAAATAAAAATAAACGCTGATAAACAAGAATTAGCATTAGCTGCCTAATTGCAGTTACGTCTTATTTTAATATGCCCACGTATTTTAATAGGATGTCATAACTAGTGGGAAACGAAGCTACTTTTTCTTTTAAAGTAGTAAGTATTTTAAAAAGATATATTATAATTTATCCTGTTTGTTGGAGAAATTGTAATGAATAAAAAAAACAAACTAAACTTGTAGAAATCTATGTGGAAAGTATTATGGACAGGAGTTCGACTCTCCTCATCTCCACCAAAAAATGAGACACTGGGGACAGTCCTTATTTGTCTCACATTTATTATTTTTTGCGGGTATAATTTAGTGGTAGAATGTCATGCTTCCGACCTGATAGCGAGGGTTCGATTCCCTCTACCCGCTCCATAATGCGTTTTCGTCGAAATCTTTGTAGTTATTGATACAAGAAAGTTTGAAGAAAGCAAAAGTTAATATCATTTCACAATATATAAGTCGATTTAGTCGGCTTATTTTTTTTGCTTTTAATTATCTTAACTGGTAAATAAAGTAAGAATTAGCCTCAATATAGGTTTAAAATAGATATGTCACAAGAAGATTGAAAATAAAATTGTAAAAATCTTGAATTTATGATAATATGTTACCAATAGTTCAAAAATTCTACAAGGAGGTAGTTCAAGATATGGATAATAATAAATTAGATACAATTACAAACCTGTTTGAAGAAAAAGAAATAAGAAGTATATGGAATAGTGAAAAAGAAGATTATTTTTTTAGTGTGGTTGATGTTGTAAGTGCATTAACAGATAGTAATGACCCAGCACATTATTGGAGAACTCTTAAATCGAGAATGCTTCAAGAAGGAAATGAAACCGTCACAAATTGTGACACTTTCAAATTAAAAGCAAAAGATGGAAAAATGAGAAATACTGATATGCTAGATACACAAAATATTTTAAGACTTATTGAATCAATACCATCACCTAAAGCTGAACCTTTTAAAATGTGGTTAGCAAGTTTAGGCAATGAGCGAATAAATGAAGTATTTGATCCAGAACTAGCAATTAATCGTGCAGTTAATTATTATCGTAATAAAGGATATAGTGATGAATGGATTAAAAAAAGATTAACAGGTATTGTTGATAGATTTAAATTAACAGATGTATGGAAAGATGGTGGAGTTGAAAAACCAATTGAAGATAAAAAAAAGGAATAGTTTGATTAAAAATATACGAGGAGGAATGTGATGTGAAAAATGAATTAGGATTTTATGATGGTATAAAAAATTGGGATTTTAGTATAATTAAATATATAGAAGAAAATTTAACTGATTGGGATTTATATAGGATATTAAATGATTGTACATCACCAAATTCTAAAATCCTTGATTTAGGAACTGGTGGAGGTGAAAAAGTATTAAGAAACTTTCCAATTGTTAAAGAAATAATTGCAACAGATTTTTCGAAAGAGATGATAAACACGGCTAATAAGAATTTAGCAAAAACAGAAAGAAAAGATATTACATTTAAACAAATGGATAATTTAAATATTACTACACCTGATAATTATTTTGATATAGTTGTTGCAAGACATACTTGTATAGATGCAAAGGGTATATATAAAACATTAAAAATCGGAGGCAAACTTCTTTTAAGAGGAGTTGATAAATTAGATTGTTGGCAATTAAAGAAGCTATATGGTAAAGGTCAAGCATTTAAAGATGAAAAGCCAATAAGTTTAAGAGATTATGAAGATATTTTAGATGCAGGGTTTAAAAAGGTTGAATTAGTCCCAATTCATATTAGAGAATATTATAAAACAAAAGAGGATTTATTAGCACTCCTATTAAAAACACCAATATTAAGTGAGTTTTCAGAAACAGAAGAAAATAAGTATGAAGATAATGAGAAGATTAATATAAATTTGTTGGATAAATATATAGAAGAAAACACGAGCGAGAAAGGAATTTTACTAATAAGAAGATATTATGGCATAACAGCTGTAAAATAGTATAAATTACAAAATTGTAATCAAAAAATATTACATTCAGCACTAGATATTGTGCACCAATAAAGTATAATAAAAAGTAGTAAGTAGTTGAGGTGATGATATGAAAAGACCAATTATAGGGATAATAGGTAAAGTTCAGCCACAATATGGAGAAGATATTTGGCATAGAATTGACGAAGTTGATGAAATAAGATATTTAATCGTAAAAAATGGTGGAACAGCGATAATGTTATTGCCAACAGAAATAACTTTAAAGTTTAATGATAATGATATTGAATACAATACTGTTTTAAGTGATGAAGAAAAAAATGAATTATATAGACAAATAGATTTATGTGATGGGTTTATATTGCAAGGTGGTTTATATAGTGCAAATTATGAAATAGAAATGGCAAAAAAAATAATAGAATTAGACAAACCACTTATTGGGATTTGTGCAGGTTTTAACAATATTTTAAGAGCAATAGGTACAGATGTAATTGAAGATAAAACCAAAAGTCATGATATATATGATAAAGAATACAGACATGAAATATCTATTATTAAAGGAACAAAATTATTTGATTTAGTAAAAAAAGAAAAATACAATGTAAATAGTATTCATAGTATGATAGCACCTAAAGGAAATGTTGAAAAGTATGCTAGAATATCAGCTATCTCTTATGATAACCTGGTAGAAAGTTTTGAGTTGGATAATAAAAAATTTGTAATGGGAATAAAATGGCATCCAGAATTAATGTTAGAAGATGAATTTTCAGATAAATTGTTTAAGAAATTTATTTCAAAATGTTAATAATAAAAAAATATATATAAGGAGTAAATTAAAATGTTATATATAATTACTGGACCAGCAGGAGTTGGAAAAAGTACAATTTCAAAAAAAATTGCAGAATCCAAAAAGAAGTCTGTTTTAATAGAGGGGGATGACATCTATCATCATGTAATTGGAGGATATGTTCAAGCTTGGAAAGAAGGAAATCACTTAGACGTATTTTGGAAAGTATGCATAAACACAATTAGAACTTATTTAGAAGATGGATATGATGTTATATTTAATTATATTGTAACACCCACACCATTAAGACAAATGAAAGAAGAATTTAAAGATTATACTATAAAATTTGTTGTATTATTGGTAGATGAAAAAAATTTACTTTTAAGAGATAAAGAAAGACCAGAAGATTGTCAGATGAAAGAACGTTGCATTACTTTATTAAATAATTTCAAAAATAATAATTATAACAAACAAAACATATTAGATACATCAAATTGTACAATTTATGAAACAGTTGATATTATTGAAAATGATAATAGATTTATTTTATAGGAGAAAATTAATATATGGATAATTTAAAAAATTTGAAAAATGAAGAAATTGTGAAGTTAATAAAAAATGGTAAGGTAGAAGTTGCTGATATTGTTGACTCTGGAATATGTCCTACTTGTTTTGATAAACAAAATAATAATATTCTATATGGTAACAATAAAAATAAAATGATTTTTGAAAATGATAAATTTGAATGTTTTTTTGTAGGAAATCCACGAGCTGATGGACATGTTGCTATAAGCACAAAAAAACATTTTAAAGATATGATGGAAATTGATGATGAAACATGTAAAGAAATATTTCTAATAGCAAAGAAATTAATGAATTTATTAAAAGAAACATATAATGCTGAAAGTGTATATTTATGTACAATGTGTGATGGACCGATGAATCATTTTCATATACAACTAATTCCAAGATATTCATTTGAAAAAAGAGGTTCAAAAAATTTTGTAAAGCCAAGATTTGAATATAGAGAAGATAAAGAAAAACTTAAGAAATTGAGAGAAAAAATGCAAAACTAGATATACATAATATTTTAATAATGATATATAATTTTAGGGTGTGTAATTAATTTTACTCACCCTTTTACGAACTAACAATAAATTAATTCAGTATATATAATTTCTTCTGCACAATGTTTATAATTATTCATTAAACTAACCCATTCTAGTTGTTCCATATTTCCATCATAATGTATTGGAACATTTTCATTTTTAGCCATCTCATTAATTATTTCATTTATTTTTTGGCTAGCTGTTTTATCGACTTCTGCAAGATGTTGGTTTAGCGTACCAGTCATCATTAATTCTGTGTATAAACATTTTTTATGTTGTTTAATATAATTTAATCTTGCTCTACCATACTTGCCTATAAGAATTTTTTCTTGTTTTTGAACTGCTATCATAGGGTAGTAGTAATCTCCTTGTAATTCATACCATAAGCCACTTTTCTCATCATAAAATTCTTTCTTTAAATTTTCATCATATTTTTCCATATTAAAATAATCCTTTCAAATTTTAAATTCTACAATTATTCGTAAATGGCTGTTATACCAATAAAAATTAGAATTAATAGAAAATTGTCCTTAATCTACCTCTCCCAACGGAAGATTCTTTGTAAGAATGTTAACAGTTTTATCACAGTTAGAAATTGAAATTGTATCAGAAAGAACTAAATTTGGACTTAATGGAGCAATTAAGTCAAGTCATTTGCCAGGTCCTGCCCCACTAGGATATAAGAAAGATGGCAATAAAAAAACTATTGTTGATGAAGCAACAAAACCTATTATTGAAAGAATATTTAAAATGTATTTAGAAGGCAAAAGTTTTCAACAAATATCAAATGTCTTTAATAAAGAAAAATTATTAAATCCAAAGAAATGGAAAGACACGACTATTCAAAAGATAATTGATAACAAAATCTATATGGGAGATTATGAGCAATATAAAAAGAATTGCTAAAAAAGAAAACAAAGAACCTGTTATTTATATGAATGTTGTTGAGCAAATAATATCACGTGCAATGTGGGAAGAATGCCAAAGACAAAAAGAAGTTAATCAAAGAACTTATACTAGAGATAGAGTTTATTTATTCTTTCAAAAGATTAAGTGTCCTACTTGTGTAAGAATAATGAAATGTAAAGGTTCTGGTGGCAAGAAGAAAAAGTATATGTATTATAATTGTGAAAAATGTCATTTAAATTATCGTGAAGATAAAATCGAAGAATGTTTAATGCAATTTATCTATGATTTAGTTGAGTATGATATGGCAGTTAAAAAGTATTTTTTACCTATTCTAGCAGACCACAATCCAACAAAAACTGATGATATAGATAAAGAGATTAATGGGTTAATAAAACAAAAAGAACGTATTAAAAAAGCATATATGAGTGGTATTGTTGAAATGGAAGATTTTTCAGAAGATTATAGATTAATTGAAGAAAAATTAGAAATTTTAGAGCAAAAGAAATCAGAACTTCTAAATTTAGACAATATAACATTTACTCCACAACAATTAATGGCAGATAGAGATATTGAGCGAGAAACCATGATAAGATTTGATAGTCTAAATAATATTATCAAAACAAATTGGGAAAGTAAAACTAAAGATGAAAAACAGGAATTTATATCTAAATTTATTGAGTCAGTTATTCTAACAAAAGATAAAAATAATGAACTTCATATAGAAAAAATTAATTTTAGAAAGAGTTATATAAATAACGTAATGAAGTTTTTAGATAAAGAAATATTAGATGTATTAGTACCTGTTGAAATAAACGGTAAAGAAGAATTTATTATTGGTTGTCCGAATATTTCTAATGAACAAGTACAGGAATATTTAGATAGATTAAATGAATCTTATGAAACAAAAATGTATCAGCTTTATGAAAACATTGATGAAGATACAGATAATATTATTGGTGAGTTCACACCTAAAAAAGACGAAAAAATTATAAGAATAGTGCCTATTTCATCTACTGAAATAAAAACAAAATCAATTATAAATAAAGAAGATATTGAAACAAAATATGGAATTGTTACTTACAATCCTAACAAACCAAACAAGAAAGGAAATGATTAAAAATGGAATTAAAATATATAAAAACTGGTGATTATGAATTACCAAATCTAACTTTAAAAGGTAATAAAAAAGGAACAATTAATAAGTATGGAATGTTAAGATTAGATTATTTAAAACAACATAAAAAAGTACTTTACACTACACTTTTAATGAAAGATGAACTTACTAATCATCTTATATCAGTAAGTAAAAACGCAGAAAATTTATTAAATAACTTGATGGAAAGTTATAGAAAATATGATAAAAAACTATCTGAAAAAAGCAAAAAAACAAATCAAATTGAATGGATAAAATTGATGAATAATTATAAAAATACAGCAGAAGAAATATTATTAAAAGAATTAATCTATACAGAAAATATGTGAGTACGTACTCACATATTTTGTATGGCAAGCACTGAATTTATACTCCCGTACAAATTCGTATATGGGAATTCCCATACCCTTAATGTTAGAAAGGAGATTTTAAATAATGAGAATAAGAAATAATAAAGTTAATGTATTTTTAAGTGATGATGAAAAATTTATTTTAAAAAGAGCATCTTCAAAATTAAACTTATATCAGTCTGAATATATTAGAAATTTAATTGTAGGATATGAGATTAAAATTCCAGAAGTTAAAGAAGAACCAAAACCTAAAAAAGAAGAATATATTATTGAGAATATTGCTAAGGCACTAGAAGAAAATATTGAATGCTTAATAAAAGTAAAAAATAAATTTCACTATCTTGGTTACTTTGAAGATGAACGAGCAATTGGTACTAAAATTGAATATTTAAAATTACAAAATACCATACTAAAAAAATATATACCTAATATTGAAAATGAGAAAGACAATGCCAACTAAACATTGTCTTTCTTAATAAGCTTTTTAGTAACTACTTCTTCGTAAGGTACGAATTGAAAATCAAAATATGTATAATATCCACCTTTTGGACAATTTAAATACTCTGTAATTTGATTGGCTGCAGTTTCCGATATCTGATTTATTCTAACAACTCCATCATCAGATTGAACCAATGGTACAACATATCGTGTTTTAGCTTTTATATTAACACAATATTTTTCATCAGCAGGTATTGCACTTCTATAAACAGTATCAGCATCTTGGAATAACCTAAAACTATCTGATAAGTATTTATCTTCACAAGTTAAAATTTTATCAATTACTTTTTGTTCTGAAAGTGTATATAAATCTTCTATTGTTAAATAACCAGCATTGTTCATTGACTTACACATATCTGCTAAAAATTGCATTACAGTTCTATCTTTATCACTTACCCATTCAGGCCATAATTTTGAAATTGTATCTATATATTCTTCACAAACTTCTTTATCTTTAAAAGCAAGTTCTTGTATGCCATCTTCGTTTGTAGTTACTACAATATTGTTATACATTTTTCTAATTTTATCTAATTCCCAAACTCTGAAAAAAGTTAAGCCACTTGCAAATGTATATTCAAATCTATCAGCAGATAATTTTGGAGTATCATTATCCGCAATAGGATAAATTTTATAGTCATCCACTTCTTCTAATTTTATACCATCTCTTTTTAACAAACTCATTATTTTTGAAGAATTTCTAATAATGTCAGATGTTTTTTCTTCAGTGGATTCTTGAGTTTCTGAATCACCATTCATAAAGTCTATACAATGTTTAAATACAGGTGTAGCAATGTCGTGGAATAGACCTGCTAGTGTTTGTTTCTTATCGTGTGTAAAATGCCAAATAATTAAGGCAACACCAACACTATGATCTAAATTAGAATACCAATATCTAACATTAAAGCATTTAGAATAATCTGTACCACAACTCATACTTATTTTACTAATTCTTTCCATTTCAGGAGTATCAATATATTCTAATAACCATTCCGGAAACTCTGGTGATAGAATACTAAAATATTCTTTTACTTCATCATTTAAACTGTCATAATATTTGTTCATATCTCTACTTCTCCTTTTCAATTATTAAAATAAATTAAATAATTCAAACAAACTAATCAAATCATAATTACCTTTTGAACTTATTTTAGTTAATTCCATTGTACCACGAGTATTTTTCCCGTTTTCAATCTCTCTGTCAGTCCAATAAACGCCAATTAATTTTTTATCCTTATATTCCAAATCTGCTACTCCAAAATGCATGGGGTTCTTCTTTCTCAATGTAACCGGCGATTCGTTTTTATATAAATATTGAAGTTCCATTCTACCAAATTCGTTTATTTTAATTTCACATATATCACTTTGACTTTTAGATTCTTTTGTTTCCATAACCAATTTATATTTATTAAAACTTTGTTTAATAATAATTTTTTCTACCACATGATCTTTATCATCATAATTTGAATGCAAAATTCCTGTCCATTCGCCTTGTAAATTATCTATACCTGTTATTTTAATAATAAAATTTAATTTCCAAATCCATTTTCTAAAAACAAGTATTTCTAGTAAAGTTAAAGTTATTGCATATCCAATTGAATCATAAGCACTTAGATTAAATAACTTAGATAATCCGAAATAGAAAATAATATAATTTAAAATTGGTAAAATTATCATCGCTTTTTTATTGTCCATTTATATACCTCTTCATGGCTTCCATATATTTTTTATAAAAAGTTTCGTCTTTTCCTTTTTCCAATCCAAAGAGCCATTTTATTTCATTAACTTCTTTCCATAAATTCATAGATTCATTAATAAACGTATTAAGCATATTATTTAAGTTTGTAGTGTATTTTGTTTCCATATACTGATAAATCTTATCATTTGGTATATTATAAACCATACACTCTAAAACAAATCCTTTTACATTATCACTATTTGGAATATTATCTTCTTGCATGTCATACATTATTTTTTTAAATATTCTGACCATTTTTTTATACATATAATTTGTAGCATTATTTTTAGCAGTTCCATTTTTTATATGAATTTTGGGATAATTTATAATAGTAGTACCGTCTAATGCTTTGTAATATATTCCTTCAACAAAATCCGTATTATTACTATATTTTCTATATTGAAAAGAAACAACAACATCAGCTTCGGTAGTATAAGAATTAGATAGTATTCTAATGGCTTTATTTTTATCAATTACTCTATTAGAGCCAAATTTTTTAACCAACGCTTTTTTTATTAAATTTCGCAATTCAAAATAATCCAATGAAGAATCAGAGTAGTTGCCACCTAATGTATATCCTTCAGGCATACTATAATTAAAAACATTTTTGTACATAACACATATATCAACATCACTATTTTGCTTAACATTTGTATTATTAGCATATGAGCCTTGCAAAAATATTTCATAATTACTTAAATTCATTTTATAATCTCTTGTTTCATTATAATATCCCTGTATTGCATCTTTTACCATTCTAATCATATTTTCACATCTTTGTTCTTCAGAATCGCTGATAGGTTTTGTAAAACCTTCTAATTGTCTTTCAGTATATTTCATATTTCACCCTCCCACCGTTAGCAATATTTAAAATCAAAGAAAAAAGTATCATAATTAATGATACAAAACTACTATAATAATAACATATTTTGACATTTTTTTAAATAGATATGGGAATTTTTTAGTAAAAGTATTGTAATAAATTTATTATTTGTTATAATTTATTTATCAGAAAGATTTAATCAAATCTTATAGTCTTAATTTCGCATACGTGTATAGTTAAGGCTCCATTTGAAATTAACTTATGGACTTAATTGTTTGTAAGTTTTTATTTTATATAAAACTTTAAAAGTTCTCTTATCACAGAAAGGGGACTTTTTTCATACTTGAATTTAAAGTAATTGAAAATCTAAAACCTAATAAAGATTTTACTGGTATCTAGAAGCCTTTAAATATACAGTTAAATTAGTACAAATTAAAACATCCTATACACACCAACTTACAAGTAATAATACCTACTGAATACCAGATTACATATCCTACTATGCTTACAATACTAAAATACAAAGTTAATGAAATATCAAATAAGCCTTTTTATATTAAAGAATTTAAACAATTTTTGAAAAAATTTTAATTTTAGACTATACATTTTCCTATTTGTGAGGAAACATATGAAAGATGATTTTAACGCATAAATAAAATAGTTGCAATTCAGATTCTTCAAAATTACAACTATTTATATTAGTTTATTTACTTTTTTCCTTTATATAGTCACAAATAATATTTACTATTTTCTCATTTCCAATAGAACAATCAAGGCAAATATCATAATTTTCTTTTGCGCCCCATTTTTTATTAGCAGTTATTTCATAATATGAAGCTCTAGATTTGTCAGATTGAACTATATGTTTTTCTGCTTCTTTGTAAGTATCTTTATACATTTCTTTAATTTTATTTATTCTATATTCACTTGGTGCATATAAAAATACTTTTATTAAATTAGGATTATCTTTTAGTATATAATCTGCACATCTACCTACAATTACACAATCATTTTTAGTTGCAATCATTTTTATTGTTTCTGCCTGTTTAATCATCGAATCCTTTTCAGCATCTAAAGATAAATAAAATTTATATAACTCGTCATCATTATATTTACTTTCGATTAGTGAATTTTCAATTGCAAACTTTTTAACTTCTTCCTTATCAAAGAATCTTAATTCCAATTTTTGAGCCACTTTTCTTGCTATTTCTTTTCCACCAGTTCCATGTTCTCTTGAAATAGAAATTATTAATTTATTATTTATAATATTCTTGTCAGTCTTTTCTTTAAGTATTGCAATTCTTTCTTTATATGTTTTTCTTAATATAAATACTGAAATTATGCAAGTTACAATCTCTGCTATTGGGAAAGTCCACCAAACTATACTTGTTACATTATTAGATAATGTAAACAAGTATGCTATTGGAAATACTAATACAACAAGTCTTAATAAAGAAATTATTAATGGTCTTATTGCATATCCAAGTGATTGTAATATACCTTGTACTGCAACAGAAAATCCCATGAAAATATATCCTATACTTGCAATTCTTAAAGAAATTGTGCAAACTTCAATAATTTCTTTACTTGTACCACTAGATAAAGCAAATAAACTTGATAATGGTTTTGCAAAAATCTCAAATATTACTGTTAAAATAAATGTTACCATTGCTGTATCAATAATCCCATATTTAATACAGTCATTTATTCTTTCTTTGTCTTTCATACCATAATTAAAAGACAATATAGAAATTATAGTATTAGATAATCCAAATGCTGAAAATAATGCTATTTGTTGTATCTTGTAGTATATTCCAAATGAACCAACAAGAATTGTAGGATCTGCTTTTGCTCCTCCAAGTATTGCATTTATTCCTGCCATCATAACAGATAATAACGCTTGCATAATTGCAGCAGAAACACCTATTTTGTATATTCCTTTAATTATACCTGTTTCAGGTTTAATGTATTTTAAACTTCCATTTATTTCTTTGTTTTTAGTATAGTGAAAAACCATTGCTATAAATAAAGAAACAAATTGTCCTATAACTGTTGCCCAAGCTGCACCAGCTACTCCCATTTCTAATGGAAAAATAAATATGTAATCTAATACAATATTTGTTACAGCACCTGATATTTGTGAAATAGTTGATAACATTGTTTTGCCAGTTGCTTGTAAAAATCTTTCATACACTGTATATCCAATTGAGCCTAATGATAAGCAAGTGCAAATTTTCAAATATATTGTTCCCATAGATATTACTTCTTGATTTCCACCTGCAAACAAGGAAATAAACCATTCAGAGCCAAATAAACCAAATAGCAAAAATACTATAAATATACATATACTTAAAAATATTCCATTTCCAGCTACTTTGTTTACTTTATCTTGATTTTTTTCTCCTAAACTTTTAGATAGTAAGGCATTTAAACCTATTCCAGTTCCTACGCCTATTGCTATAATTAAAATTTGAATTGGAAAAGCTAATGTCAATGCTTGGTTTGCAATAGCTCCCTGTTCTCCCATGTTTGCTACAAATATACTATCAATAACATTGTATAAAGCTTGTAGTACCATAGAAATAATCATTGGCAGTCCCATTTTTAATAACAACTTTTTCATTGGTGCTTCTGCCATTTTATTCTTTTGTGTTCCTTCCATTTTACACACTCCTTCTATTTTTTGAGGCAAAAAAACGTAAGCCCTTTCTCTGGGCTTACGCTTTCGCTACTCGATACATATATATTATAGCATAAATTTTATTTTTGTGTAATGCTTTTTTGGAATTTTGATAAAAAAATCTACACAATAAATTACTATTTAGTAATTAGTTTCAACTTACCATATGTTCTAATTATACTATTTTCTTTTGTTATTTTCATAAATTATCTCTCTATCTATAACTTTTTTTCATATATAAATGCTTTTTCTTGATATGCATTTCCTAATTTGTTTGATTCTTTGTTTTTTATAACTGTTTCATATATTTTTTTACAACCTAAATTTTCATAAAATTTATAGTTACATGATTCATCAGTTACTATTTGAAGGTTTACCATATTATCATTTTTAGCAAGTTTAAAAACATCTAATAATAACTTTTTTCCTATCCTTCTTTTTCTATAATCTTTATCTACTATTAATATAGAAACCTCTCCGTCAAAATAATTTTCTAAATTTTTAGGAGTATAATTATAATTTGTTTCATACTGTTTAAATGCTTTTAAATTTTTGATACTTTTACTTTTATATAACCTATTTTTAATAAATTTATAAAATTTCTTACGTAATTTATATTTAGTTGAAGAATTTTTAGAATAACCACAAAATCCTACAAGTCTGTTCCCATCCTTGTATTTTATTATTGTTTCACTTTCTTCTAAAATATCAAACAAATATATCCAAGCACATATATCATTATCTGCCTCTGCTTCTTTTTTTCCTAAATTCCATTCTTTACTTAATAATTTTACAGCTTGTTTCATTTCATTATAATTCATATTAATTATTCTCCCAACTTTTCAAACAAATCTTTATATATTTTGTTTCTATTAAATTTTGTTACAATGATTATATTATGTTTATTTGTAGTGGGTTCATAAGAAATATCTTGTTTTATATTTTGACAATTTATTTCCTTTTTTATAAACCATTTTCTGTTTATCATATATGCTACTACCACTATATTCCAAATAGTACGACTTTCTTGTATTCCATGATATCCATCATTATAAAACTGGTCAATTAAATAATTACATAGTTCTGATTTTTTCTAATTTATCTTTTAAAGTATTTATATCTATTTTTAATTCAAATACTACATTTTTGTATAGAAAAATAATAAGATTAACTTTTGATTATTAGAGCAATATTAGTAATAGTATCAATTTCTAATATATAATTTTTATTATTTTTTAAAGCAAATTCTGTATTTTTAATTAATAATTTAATCCTTCTCTTCTTTTATTATTTGAAAATTTATTACAGCAGTAGATATTATTGATAATAAAAATATCAAATAAAAAATGTCTTCTCCAATATATTTTGAAATTATAGATAAAATTGCAAATATCACAACCTCTGCAAAACATAAACTCATTTGACCTACCGCAGATAATAAATCATGATCTTCTTTTGACTCTTTAATCATATTTTGTATAGAAGTTTGTATTGATGTTTCGTAAACTTTTTCTAAGTTATCACTGACTGTTTTATTTACAGAAATTACAAATTTATTTTTTGCAAAAAGGTAAATTGAAGTTATAATTAACCTTATTAAAGATACTAGGGTATTAGCCTTTTTTATATTTTTATCAGTATATTTTCCAATTAGTGTAACTGTAATTATTTGAAATAGTAATGATATTACAACTACAACAGAAAATGCTTTAAAATCTTTTAAAGCTATATATAAATATAGTGGAACAAATAATCTTTCTATTATGTGGTTTGCCCTTAATGCATATATAATTTTATATTTACTTTTACTATGTAATAAATATTTAATACTAGACTTAAATGTATTAGTTTTCTTTTCTGGTTTATAATCAATTTGTAAAATTACAATATATTGTAATATATAGAAAATAGTAATTATACTCAATAACACAACCTTATTATTACTTATTATTCCCCACGCTACTAAAACACTAGCCAAAACTATTCCTAATATTTTACTTATAAAATATATACTATTAAATCTTCCTCTATGTTTACTCTCTACATATTTATTAGAAAGTGAGTCAGATGATGGATTTGAAAGTCCCATTAATCCCATTGCTATTATAAAAATTATTATATTAGAATATAAATTCTCACTATTTAGCATAAAATAAGAATTTATAATACTAAATATATTTGAAATTAATACGCATTTTGCCACTCCAATCTTATTTGATATTGTTACAAATAATGGTGTTATCAATCCTGTAATAAGAAACCTCATACCATATATTAATAAAATCATATATATTGGCAGACCTGCTTGATATAGCATAACTGTCCCAAAAGTTTCGATTAAAGCATATGCAAAGTTGTAAAAAAATATGCTAGCATACATATATTTGTATTCTCTTCTATAAAAATATTCTTTCATTTGTTGCTCCTTAAATTATTTTATCTCATTTTAAAATACGCTCTTTTACATTTTCATCTATTTTATGTAGTCAGATAATTAATCAATAAATATATTATTTTTTTCTATATATTCAAAACTCTCCGCATTTTTTAGTATATTTATCTTATTTTCGATAAAAGTATTACCTGTTAATACTATGTTTTTACATTTTTTAAAATTTTTATTTATATCATTATCTTCATTTCCAATACAAAACGCAGCTTCCTTAGAACTTTTTATAACATTACCATTAAATATTATATTTCTAGCCCCATAATCTACATATAGTCCGCCTTTATTGTCATATATATTATTAGAAGAAATTAAAACTGAATCTCCTCCCCTAATACCAATAGCATAGTGTCTACAATTTCTAACTATATTATTAGAAATTATTTGACCCTTAGGAAAGTTTTCTTTATTATGAAAAATCCCCTGATCTTCTAAAAATATTCCAAAATGTCCACATGATACACAGATGCAATTTCTAATAATATAATTTTCATTTTCCCACAAACCAGTACCTATTCCAATTCCAGCACCTCCATTGCCACCATAATTCCAAGATCTTCCTCCTTCATAAATGTATACAGAATCAATAACTACATTATCTAACATATCTATTCCTAGAGCTGTAGATGATGTAGAAATAAGGCGCAAGTCTCTAAAGATACAATCTTTAATGCCACTATAATAAAAAGCCTTTCCCCTATGTGTATACTGATTTAAAGTAGCTTCAGACATATCAACTGTAAAATTTTGAGCATTTGAAGAATGTAATATCTCCTTTGAAAATTCGCTATTATGGCAAAATAAAGCTGAGCCTTTTTCTGTATTACCGACAACTTTTAGAACTGTGTCAGTTAAAGATTCTCCAATTAAAGATACATTAGATTTCATTTCACAAATTGCTGTTATATTCTTAGTCATATTCCATGAACTTTTTGCAGAATCAAAAATATAAACTCCTATAGGAATAAATATTACTCCTCCTCCATTGTTATGTACTAAATTTATAAGTGACTGTAGCTCTTCTGAATTATCTTTATTTTTTGGATTTAATCCATAATCTATTGCATTATATACTTTTTTATTTTCTTCTAATTTATTCATTTATTTCTCCTTTTTCTAAAAATTCTTCCACACTTCTTTTTATTTTTTCAAATTCAAATCCATCTGCCCTGCATGTTTTCCATTTTCTTTTATTTGCTTCATCTATATTTATCTGCGTATCATCAATAAATAAAATATTTTCTGGATTAATTTTAACAGTATTTTCTATATATTCAAAAGCCTTTGAATTAGGTTTGCTAAATCCCATTTTGTATGTTAAAAAAATATAATCAAATGAAGATAAATTTACTTGCTCATTAATTCTTGCTTCATCAAGTTTTACTAAACTTGAAAACATGGCAATATAGCATTTATCTCTTAAACTATGGGCAAATTTAATAACATCTTTATGATATGGTATTTTTTTGCCATATTCATAATATGCATTTTTATATTCATCATAATTACAATCTATATTTAATTTATCTTTTATCTCATTAAACCAATCTATAGTTGTTTGTTCATCATCATCAATAAATGTATTAAACAATTTCTTTCCATTGGTGCAAACTTCTAGTATCTCTTGATCTGTTAACTTACATTTATATTTTCTCATAATATCTATAATTGCTTTACTAATATTATAATAAGATTGATTATTGTTTTCAATCACTCCACCCCAATCAAAAATTACAATTTTATTACACTTTTCCATATTTTATTTTCTCCTATATAATTCTTTCTATTTGTTATTAAGATACTTTATATCAGTATGCATTTCGCATTCCAGCCAAGTTGCTTTTGTTCTTCAGCCTTTAATCGTTCAAATTCATTAATTAAAAGCAATTTAAATTTTGGACTAATCTACATTCCAAATTCAAAAGCAACATCTTTGTGTGCATACATTCCACCATATTTTCCTGCTTTAGACATTATTCCAATTGTATTTGATGTAATCTTTGATATTCAACTTTTATCATTAATACTACTTATTTACATTGTTCTATTATTTTCTAATCTTTTGCGTTCCTTTTCTTGTTCTTTTTGTAATTTTACTTCTTCACTATATAGTTCTTTTTCTTTTATAGCTATCTTTCTATCATTATCAGCTATTTTTTTACTTGCTGAACTAACATCGCTGACATATTTTACTCTTTTCTTTTTTTCTTTTTACATTTGAAGAATACAAATTTGATCCTCTTTTTATAAATTTTCTTTTATTTTCTGGAAATAAATCATACAAATTATATCCATGTTTTACTCCATAAAATTATATTTAACATTTCCCCAGTCATCTCGTACAAATCTTGATAATTCTCTACTAACATGTTTTGATTCATCTGGAGTAAGTTTTGAAATTACTTTTTTAATATCTTCATCTAAGAATCTTTGTGAATAAGAAAACTTAGTTCGTAATCTATTGCCATAATTATTATTCATTCATATTCAATGATTGTAATTTATATTTTAATAGTATTTTTTTCCCTTTTTTATATTTTCCACTTTAGAGGATAAATATATTCAATTTTCTCATTTTTAGGCACATAATGTTTCTTTATTTTAGTTCTATTTGATTTTAAATCTGGTAATGCTTTTCTACAATATTTATCTAATTCACAAAATATATTTTGACAATCTATTAATTGTAATGGTCTATTACCAATTCTTTTAAATTCTAAATTAAGTCTTTTAAACTCTTCATCTTGATGTTCATACATATATCTTATAATATCTTCATTAGTCATTTTACCTTTATCTATAAAACATTTCTTTATTCCACGCAATGAACCAGGGCCAGCAACTGTAAATTCATCTTCTTTCCAATTTACAACTTCACTATAATTTATATCAGTTACTAATTGATAAGCCATAAAATTACCAATTAAAGGATAACTTTTTATAATATTAAATGCTTCTTCCATAGTGTTGCATTTAATAATTTTATCTTGTATTTTATCTTCATTAAACATCTTATTTAATAATGCCAAATGATTATCATGTTTTCTATTATAACCAAATGCTTTATTTGCACAACTTATATAAGCATCATTATATATTTTAATACCATTTGAAATAGCCTTTTCTAATATTTTAGAGTATTCTTTTATATTAAATGTCTTTAAAGTAATATCTCCAAAATTATTTAATAATAATTCCCAAGTAGATTCTTTATTAAATAATTTAAATAACAATATTCTAAATAGCATATCTTCATCAAAATAATTCTTACCGTTATATATAACATTTTTTAATAAATATTGGCTAACTCTATCATTAATCCTATAACTATTGCAAAATTTATATTCCTGTAAAATTTTATCATCAGTCCATGGAGCAGATTCTCCATTAAGCTTTTTCAAAAATATATTCTGTCTTTCGCAAGCAAAATACCAATATAAGTCATATACTTTCTGTCTTTTTTTCATAAAATCACCTCATCCATTTCAAACATTTCTTTTAGTTTATTTCCTACTTCATAACCTTTTTTATAAAATTCATTAATTCCCATCTTTAAATATTCATATCTATAACACAATTCCAAAGTAATTGGTCCACTATAATTACACTCCTTCAAATTTTTTACAACATTAGGCCAATTTAATGTTCCATCAAATGGAATTAAGTGAAGATCATCACTTTTATCATTATCATGTAAATGTACTGCAAATATTCTATCTTTAAATTTAGGAAAATCTAACTCATCATTAAAATGCACATGATAATGTCCAGAATCAAAACATATACCTACATTCTTATTTTTTATATTATCTATTACATAGTCCAAATAACCTTTAATTTTTGTATTTTCAAATGCTACTTTAATATTTAATTTTTGGGCATAATCAACAATTTCCTGTAATCTCTTTAATCCTATTTCATTATATTTAGGTGCTTCACTTTTACTTGTCAGATGCATAATAACCATTGGTATGTTATTATTTCTACAAATTTTAATATCATTTTTATATCTATCTACCAATTTATCTCCCGCTTCTTTTTCTAACCATAAATCATTTATGTTTTGATAACCTAGATGTGCAAAAATAATATTTAATCCTTTTTTTCTTATGTATTCTAATTGTTCTTCTTGCGTTGGCTTCCAATCTCTGTTATACCATTGTATAAACACATTAGTAAATCCCGCATTTTTGATAGCATCTATTGTTTCTATTGCACTTACATCTTTATTAGCATTACTTACAACTACAGCAATATCTCTATCTTTCATTTTTCACTCCTTTTAACTTTATTAATATTTAAGAAATTATTTTAAAATGTTCTACTTTTAATAAAGTTATATTATAACTTTTCAAGTAAATTTTCATATATTTTATCTCTATCTAATTCTGTTACAAAAGTTATTTTATGATTATTTTCAGTAATTTCATAAGAAGTATCATCCTTTATATCTGGACAACTTACTTCTGTAGTTTTAAACCAATTTCTATTTATCATATATGCTATAACTGATATATCCCATATTACTCTTTCTTTTTGAATTCCGTGATATCCATCATTATAAAATCTATCTATTAAATAATCACATAGTTTTGATTTGTTTCCAATTCTTTCTTTTAATGTATTTATGTTTATTTTTAATGCTGATACTACATTTTCACAAGGTAAAATAGTTAATTTAATTTTTGATTCAAAAACTATTTTTATAGCCTCAATATCTTGTCTAAAATTATATTCTAAATTATCTTTGTAACCTAATTCATTACCACCTAACCATATAACTTCTATTTTATCTATTATTCTTGGTTCTTTTTTTATAGCAATAGCAATATTGGTAATTGCCCCTATTGCCATAATATAAGTTTTATTATTTTTTAATGCTACTTCAATTATTTTATCAACCGCATCATTATATTCTTCATATCCATTATGTATATAATCTTCTGCACCTTTAAACACTTTATTTGTTGTATTAAAATCTAACCAATTACATATTTTTAATATTTCATTATAACTTTTTTCTCTACCACTTATAACAGTTTCATTTCTATTTTTATGAGAATAAGGAGCAACTGTTATCGCTTCAATATTAAATATATCTTGATTTTTAATCATATATGCAAGGGCAAATTGATCATCACATTCGTTATATGTATCTGTATCTAAAATCACATTTAATTTTTCTTTTTTATATTCTATTATATATTCGAATATTTCTTTCCAATTATAAACCTTAGGAATACTTTTTTCATATTTGTTATATGGTGTATCCATTAAAAGTGTTGTTATACCATTATTAATACAGTCTCTACATATACTAACTGAATCATCAATTATAACATCAATATTATTTTCTATACATTTTTCAGATTTTTCATGCTTATTGTAAGCATTTGTTAATATCAAATTATCATAATATATGTTATGACTATCAAGCCATTTTTTTGTCATAGTATATGGTTCTAAATATTCACCATTGTCTCTTCCCGTAATAATGTAAATTGTATTTCCATCTTCATGTAATTTATTTATATACTCTTTTGCACCTTCAATAAGATCTAATTTTCTTGCAATTCTTTCTATGTTTTCTTTATAAAAATTTTCTTCTTCTATTTCAGACCAGTCAAACATACCTTTTCTAATATACTCTGCATTTTTATTTATAATCCCTTTTTCTCTTAACTCTTTATCATGAATTAAATATTCACTTAATAATACCTCATTAAAATTTGATATTACATTATCTATATCTATTCCTATGTTCATACATACCTCCAATTATCTAAAATGTTTTATTATTATTTATAAAATATATATTAATTAATTTATTTATTTTTACTTATTCCTAATACCATAAACCTTATTATAGGTATTCTTTTAACTATCTCAATTAAAATAGGTAATGCTATTATTGTTCCTATTAAAATAACTATATAATTTAAAATAAAAGGTAAATTTAAAAATGTTACTGTTACATATCCTAATAGTAGTACAACAACATAATGAAGAATATATATGTTAAAATTATTCTTTGTCATATAAACTGTAAATTTATTTTTAAAATTTAGAAATTTGCTTCCTATCCCCATTATTGATAATATCATAATCCACAAATACAAATTAGTAAAGAAACTATTTAATATTTTATTGTCTGTATAATTCTGTCCATAATATGTATATACATAACATATACCAGTTACTACTGAGATTAAACTTAATTGAATAGATATTTTTTCCAATTTTTTTATTAATTCTTGATTAGAAAATACATAGTATCCAAGAAGCATCATAAATAAATATATTCCAAATCTATATACAGTAATTAATGGAGTATTTAATATAAATGAACTTCCCCATACAAGTAAAACTAATATGAATAGTATTAGCAAATTTATTTTTTTGCATAAACTGTTTATTTTCTCTTTTTTATCTATTTTTCTTATTAAAACAATTAATAATGAACCTATAAATAATACATGGCAAAACCATAAAGGTCCTATTCCCATAAGACTATATATAAAATATTTAATAAATCCTGGTATATTATTTCCATTTCCAGCAAACATATCTGTATATTGTGCAGTAATAAATCCCGAAATCCAACCATATATAAATATTCCTAAAACTGATGGTAATAGTATTCTTTTGGCACGATCTTTTATAAATTCTTTATTGCTTCTTTTTCTTAATGAATAGTTACAGGAAATCCCTGATACAATAAATAATAAACACATAAACCACGGATATACAAATATTAAAAATGTATCCATTATTTGAATTCCCTTAACTCCTATATTTGATATTACTCCACTATTATTAAACAAATATATAATATGATAAATAATTACTAATACAACTGTTATCCATCTGATATTATCTAAATAATCTAATCTTTTATTTTTCCATTTTTTCCTCCTAAAATATCATCACCTATATTTTCAATTACATCAGATTTTACAAGTGCAATTCCTTTTTCTTTGTCACATAATACAATAATTGAATCTCCTGGTTTGATATTAAACATATCTCTTGCATCCTTTGGAATTACTATTTGCCCCTTTTCTCCAACCTTACATATTCCTACATATTTATCTTTTTTCATTTTACTTTTTCCTCCTTCTTAGGTTGTATCTGTTGTACTTTTCATACTTATCATACTTCTTTTTTTTAAAATTTTCAACAAAAAAGATTAATTTTCTTACCTAATTCTTTATATCTTTTATTTTAATATCAAAATAATAATTATTTCATATAATGTAATGATTATTTATTTTATCTTGGAAAGGTTTGATAATATTATGAAAGATTTTTTAAAAAATAAAGACACTTCTAATTGTCAAAACCGTATTATTAATTATTTTGATGATATTGTTCCTACTAATATTAATTATACATACTCAATTTTGACTTCTAACATTAATTCTCTTGCCTCTATTTACCCATTTTTAGAAATATTTAACATTGGATATAGCTACTTAAATAAGTCTATACCTTGTATACGTTTTGGAAATGGTACAAAAAAAGTTTTTTATAGTGCTGCAATTCATGCAAATGAATGGATTACTTCTGTTTTGGTTATGAAATTCCTAGAAAACTTATGTAAGGCTTATGCTCTAAATTATAGTATTTATAATTATAATGCAAGATATATTTATAATAATGTTTCTATATATATTGCACCTATGATTAATCCTGATGGAGTTGACTTAGTCACTGGTAATTTATTTTCAACTTCTATTCCTTATCTTTCTGCTAAGCAAATTGCTAATAATTATCCAACTGTTCCTTTTGTAAGTGGTTGGAAAGCAAATATTCGTGGTGTGGATTTTAAAAACTACCAACCAATTTGCAAAGCCTTGCAACTCTTTACTTGCACAATTTTAAGAACTTTTATTTTTATATTATTTTATCAATTTTTTTACTACTATAATAAATTCTACTTACTTTCAAACCATTATTTTTTCATGAAATGAAGAGAGTGTCTTAGAATAGACACTCTCTAGAATTCGGAATTATTCTTCATCTCCCATGTCATCAGTAGCTATCCATGCCTCACTGAAATCGCACTTATGTTTTTCCTGATACTTCATTGCCTCTACACAATGCCAAACAAATGCATAAATCACTGCTCCTACACAAGCAGCACAGATTACAATTGCTATCTCCTCTCCTTGGCTGACATTAACTTTAAATATCTTCAAAATTAGTTCGGCAAGTATTGGCGACCAGCCAAACATTAGAAATACTATACCAAGACATCTAAGACAATCACAATTCCGTACTCCATTTACCAAAGCCTTAAAAAATTTTTTAATCATAAATGCATCCTCCTTAATTGTATAGGCTTTTTCAAAAATAGTTCTATTATCATTTTACCATATCTTATATAAAGAATCAAATTTTATTCTTTCATTTTGTATCTATTGAGTTTTTAAAGAGCTTCATACAACTTTGTTTTTTTAATTTTACTTATTTATTAATTCTTCAACTTTGATAAATTCATCTAAGTTTTCATTAATAGAATTTAGTTTTGAAAAGTTAAAAAATATATATGCATTTTTGTCTTTGTCAATCTCAATTTTGTTAATTAATCTGTATAAATACATTTTATCTATTTTCTCTAATTTCAAAAAATTTTCTATTAATTCATCTAATTCTTTTTCTTCTTTTGTTTTATATTTCGTATTAATTTTTTCTTCTGTTCCTATTAGTTTTTGTTCTAATTCTTCTTTTTGTTTTATTAAATTTGTTCTGTCAAATATAAATTTTTGTGATACCCTAATGTAATCTTCTTCAAGAATTATCCCTTGTAATTTATCCATATACATTTTGTCTAGGTTATTGTTTATGTCAAATATAGCTTTATCAATTTGATCTACTTTTTTTCTATATCCTTCTCGTATATCAAGTGTCTTGTTTTGATATTTTTCATAAATAGAATAAAACACTTCTTTGTCGGCATATATACTACAAATCTTTTTTGCGACATAAATAATATGCTTTTCAAATTTTTCGTAATTGATGCTTAATGGATAACAACCTCTTTTTTTATAATCTGCACATATTATATATGAATGTGATTGTGCATTTCTTCTTGAATTTTTCTTAAGCACTATTTGCAGTTTTCTTTTGCAATGATAACAGTAAAGTAATCCTCGTAATAAATAATCATATTTAAGTTTTGTATTTGTTCCTCTTTTTTTTAGAATACATCGTACTTTCTCAAACGTATCTTTGTCGACAATAGGTTCATGTGTATTATTTACTATTATTTGATTTTCTTTTTCTACTGTTCTTATTTTATGTACTTTGTAAGATACTACTGACTTTTTGTTTTGAACTGTATTTCCAATATAAACTTCATTTTTTAACATATTGCATAGAGTAACTTCATTCCAATCATAGTTTGTTTTATTCTCATCTTGTATAATACCTGTTTTTCTATACCCTGTTGGAGATAAGTACTTATTAGTATTTAAGAAATTTACTATTTCTACACTCCCTTGTCCATTTGCATACATATCAAATATCTTTTCTACAATATCCTTTACTTGTTCATCAATAATTAGCTTATTTTTAATACTAGGATGTCTTTTATATCCGATATGCTGGAATACTACATAGATATTCGCCATTCTTTTGTTTTTCCTTATAAACACTTCTAATTTTCTTTGATATATCCTTAGCATAATAATCGTTCATTATTGCTTTAAAAGGCGTTATATCGTTATTGGTGCTATCAATATAAGTATCTATTCCATCTGTTATTGCAACATACCTGATATTGTTCTGTGGAAAGTAATTTTCTATGTAATGTCCTGTTTTAATATAATCTCTTCCGAGTCTAGATAAGTCTTTAGTTACTACCATATTAATAGTTTTATTCTCGATGTCCTGTAACATTTCATTAAATCCAGGTCTGTCAAATGTAGTCCCAGATATACCATCATCAACATATTCTTTGATTAATATTAAGTTGTTCTCCTTTACATATCTTTGCAAAATATTTCTTTGATTACCGATACTTTCGCTTTCTTGTTTGTCGCCATCTTCTCTAGATAGTCTTATGTACATTCCGTACTTTGAAGTTTTGGTATTTCAAGTTTAGCATTTAACCTCCTATCCGTAATCATCTACACATAAATTGTAACGTGCTTAAAATAATTTTGCAAATACTTTAGAATAATTACTTTGTTTTTAATTTTAAATTTTCTATATAATCTTTAAAAATTAATCCTATTGTTTCTTTTGCCTCCTGTTTTTCTTCTGTAAAAATACAATATGTATTAAATTCTAATTTATCTATTTTTGTTTCTTTTTTATCTTTATTCACATCGACATTAGCTCCTTTCGTAAAAATTTAATTTGTAATTCTTTCTAATACAGAATATTAAAGAAAATGGCTTGTTATGACACTTGATTTCAAGTGTATTTGTCAATGTACTGTTTAGTATTTCTATATATAAGCCCAGTTTTTATCCCAAAAGCGAAGCTATTTTTGAAAAATTTTTACTTTTATAAGAAAAAAAGACCTAATATATGTTTTCACATATTAGATCTTTATTTAGCTATTTACTTTTAATTTTATTTACTACTGTTATATTTATTTTTTTAGCACTCATAAAACTTTATCTCACAATTCTTTAGTCCTGGATTATCTATTATTCCTTTTTCATTAATTCCATTAAAGTATCCATTAATTGCTCTTATTGTTCCACCATGAGTTACTAAAAGAATATTGTTATCTTTATATTTTGGTTTTAAGTTATCAAGTAATTTCCATACTCTACTACATAAACTTTGTATTGTTTCAATCTCTTTATATTCCTTATTTATATAATAATTATTTAGTATATCTGAATTTATTAATTCATCATTTATTTCTTTTCTTATCATGCCTTCAAAAATTCCATATCCACGTTCTTTTAATGAATCTTCAAATATAATGTTACACTTTACTGTTTCATTAATAATTTCAGCTGTTTTTCTTGCTCTTTTTAATGGTGAACTTATGATTAAATCAATATTATAATCTTTTATTAATGCTTTTAATTGTCTTGCCTGTTCTATTCCAATTTCATTTAATTCAATATCTGTTTTTCCTTGAATTCTACCTTTAGCATTCCAATCAGTTTGACCATGTCTAACAACATAAAACTTCATGCCTTATTCTCCTTCTATTAATACTTTTAATTTATCTGGGAAGTTAACAGTCATTCCCTCTATATTTAACTTATATACTTTTTGCATTATTTCTTCATCACGAATTCCCCATAATCTAACACCTAACCTGTTTCTATTGGCAAGCTCTATACTACTATTTGATACTTTATCAGCTTTTGGGCAAATTTGACTTCCTTTTATTGATAATAATTTATCAATATTATTTTGATTAATTTCTTCATCAATAAGCCAAGATATTTTTATATCTTTATCAAATTTTCTAACATTTTCTAATGCTTCAAATATAAAAGATGTAATATAAATATTTTCTTTACTTTTACTATATTTATCAATTATTTCTAATGTTTGTTTTTCTATTCCTATAGTCTTTAGCTCTATTGCAAATGTTAAGTCTTCAGATAAAAATTTCTTTGCAAACTCTTCAAAAAGTACAATTTTTTCATCTTTGTATTTTAAATCAAACCAACTTCCAAAATCAAATTTTAACAATTCATTATAAGTATAATCACTTATCGTCCCTATACCATTTGACTTTTTATCTATAAAATCATCATGAAATATAACTATTTTCCCATCTTTAGTTTTTTGTAAATCTAACTCAATTCCATTAGCTTTTAATTCTATCGCTTTTCTAAAAGCGCTCATAGTATTTTCAGGTGCATAATCTGATGCACCTCTATGTGCATAATTAATAAATCTGTTCATAAATTATTCTCCTATTTATTTAACTTTGAATTATTTTTTATATCATTTTTCCATACTGCATATATTCCTATAATCAATAATATTAAATCTCCTAATACCATAAACCAACTATTATAATAAATGTAATATGATCCATATAATATTCCTGTTGTAATTCCAGATATTCTAACTAGTTTCATATTTGATTGCCATAGACAATAAGTTCTAATAAGCGAACCTATTGTTGGTAATAGTGAAATTAGTCCTCCCCACGTTAAAATACAATTAACTATAATAATACTTTCAAACAAAAATAGTATTATTAAATAAAGTGTTTTGCTAAATTTTTCTTTATTTATAAATAAAAAAGTCCTTATAAAATTAATTATACTTAAAATTGCACCTGTATAGGCTAATATTATAAAATCATAAACTGCCTCAAGTAAGCAATTTAATGATTGAACCACCAAAGACTTTTTTCGTTCCTTTATACAAATACTTACTATTAATGCTACAAATGCTAATATACTAAATGTTATTCCTATTTTCATAATTTTCTCCTACATTTTTCTCTATATTAGCATAAAAATAAATTTTTATCAATTATATTACAATTATTTACTTTGCATATCAAAAAAACTATATGCTTTTATACATATAGTTTCATTTTCGTATTTATGCAACTTTTTGCTTTCACTTTCTTATAATTAGATTATCTATGTGGTATGCTCTTTTACCACATTATTACTTAACTTTTTGCTAACAATGTTTATACATAGTTTTTCTAACACAATTTGTATTTTGTAGCCCTATTCTATACTCATTTTTTTAGTTTGTCAAGACCTATTTGAAACTTTTTTGCAATCCAGGAGTGAATTGTATCCTTTACATTTGTCTATGTATCTTATTTAAAATCTCTTTAACTTGATCAATAGAAAATTTATATTTATCATTTAAAACATATTTATTCTGCATATTTTCAAATTCTCTTATTAGTGAGTCACTAAACTCCAATTTAAAATAACTAAAATCTTTGATTGCTGTTTTTTCATCTATACCACCAATTCGTATTTTTTCTTGTCTTTTATAATCTATCAGTTTATTTAATTCATCCTTATCATTTAATAACTTCTGAATTTTATCGTTGTTAAATAGTACTGATATATCATATAAATGCTTTGCTGTATCCGTATACATATTTCTTATATAATAAAACTCTGCTGCAAATATTTTATCTATAAACATTCTCTCTAATTTTATTATTTCAATTTCTATTTTTGTAACATCAAATTGCTCTTCCAAAATTTTCTTTTCTTTATTATTTGCTAATTTATATATTAAAGGCTCTATGTAATATTTTTCGGTTGGCTCGCTTACAGTAAAAGAAGTCGATTCTACTTGTATTTTTCCTGCTCTTTGCAAAGGTATTTCACTATCTTCATATACTGATGTATATTGATAAACTCCTGTAACACTGCCTTTATTGTCTATACACTCATCTTTTATTAGTTCTAAGCCTTCTATTTCATAACCTAAAGCTGATTCTTTTAATCTCTTCTTGTTTCTTGTATTAGATTCTTCTGGTAAAACTTTTACAGTTAGATCAATATCTTCTGAAAAACGATTCATTGTATCTAAAATTTTATATACTGCTGTACCACCTTTAAAATAGGATTTTAAATAATCTTGTCTTTTGGATAATTCTTTAAGAATTAAACATACATAATAGTCTTTCTCTATTATATCCTTATCTATATCTTCTCTTTCTATAATAATTTCTATAAAGTTTTCAAATTCAAATTTATTTAAATGTAGTAACATTATATCTCCTATCTTGCTAGTACAAATAATTTATCTAATACTTTTCTATTATTTGTTTCTCTAGCATATTTTATAATTTTTTCAAAATCTAATTTGCATTCTTGTATAATTCTATATAAAATTTCATCTGCATTTTGGGCTTCAATATGAATATTATCTTTATTATCTAAAATGTCTATAAACTGCAAATATCTATAATTTTCATTTGTTATTTCTATTTTTGGTTTTGTTATATAAGTTCTTAATCTTTCATCATATTGTTTATGATATTTACATTCATTTGTTACTATATCTGTTACATTTGGAACTAATGTTGTTAGCCCTAATTTATTAAATAATTTTGCACCTACTATATAACCTTTTATATTTCCATCTTTATCTTCCAAATATTTTAATTTTCTTAATTTATTTGTATTTAATGGAACTTCGCCGAACATACTAATAATTGGTTTATAATATACTCCTTTATATTCTGCTTTTATAATACCTTCATTTTTTAGTCTATTTAAAATAACATTTATATTTTTTAATACACTTTCTTGTTTGTTATCTTTTTCGCATTGTTGTATAACATATTTTTTTATATCTTCAATAAATATTGGCTCATCTTCTGGATATTGTTCAATATATTCTAAAACTAATTTACAAATATTCATGAGTTTTACCTCCTTTTGTTATTATTTTGTAATATCTGTTATATATTATATACTTTGTAATAACATTATATTCGTTTTTTTAGAATTTGTCAAATATTTTGCTATTTACTCACACTTTTTTCTATGATTTACTTCTTGCCATACATCCAAATCTAATTTTTTGTCAATTAACTTTATCATTTCTTTTTGATTCTTTAAAATTTCAAGCATTTTAAATTTTAGATCTTCCCTTTCATATTTATCAATTTGTTTAGCAAATATTGCAATATGTTTTATACTTTTATGCATTTCTTTTAATATCTGTGTATTATCTGAATATGCTTTTAAAATTTCATTTTTCCCTATTAAGTCAACATTAGTTACCTTTTCATAAATCGCAGAATCTCTTATATATTTAGATAATTGTTTATATCCATAATATTCTGCCTTTGCTTTTATTAAAATTTTTTCTTCTTCTGATACTCTTGACTTTATCATTTCTGTTCTATTATCTGGATTTAATTCCATAATCACTCACACCTTTATCTTTTTATTCATACTTAATTTCTACACTATAAAAATATCAATATTAGCAAAGCTATATTTGATATTTTACAGCAAAGATTTTTGCTCCGAATTTTGTGGCATTTTTTAATGCCCAATATTCGCCGGCTTGGTCCTGTGGACCACAAATTGCCGTTTAGGAGAAAATCTCCTAATACCTTTTTAGCCCGCTGGGAGAAAAAAATTGATTCAAAATTTTATATTTTTTCATAAAATTCACCTGTCCTTTCTTTATAAATTTGCATATAAACTGTTTAAAAATTCATCCGAATATTCTCTTTGATTTGTATAATTTGAATATGTATTTTTATTAGATTTAATATTATTTCTTATATTATTATCTTCCACTTTTTGATGGATAGCCTGTCCATTTTTTGATTGATAGTGGTATCCATTATTTAATGGATACGGTACATCATCTACATAAATTTTTCTTTGAATTATTTGATTATTTTCATTTCTAATTAGTTCAACAACTATAAAATTTTTATTCTTTAAATCAGAAATCCAACTTGAAATCGTTTTAGGATTTACATCTAATTTTTCTGCTAAATATTTATTAGATGCAAAACAATAACCTTCTTTACAAGCAAGGGATGTTATTATTGCATATAGTAGTTTTTCATTTGCTTTTAATTCTTTATTATATAAAACAGTTGCAGGAATTACAGAATAATATCCAACCTTTTCTTGATTTTCTTTCATATACTACTCCAATTCTAGCCGTAAAAATCCACTAAAAAAACAGAATATTTCAATTAAATTGAAATACTCTGTAATATAGATGATTACTGCATTTTATTAAATTAATTTCTTGGTTGGTATATTTTTAAATCCACAGGTGTGGATTTAAATTTACAATTTCCTGCTGGTTGGGAACAAGCAAAAGAAATAAAATATTCTCAGGGATTTACTCGGACCTGCACCTCGTGATTTTGTTGGGTATGGGCCATTGACTGAACCAGAGTCTCTAGCAATTTATAATTTTACATTAATGCATAATTTCAGTTTAGTTTTAGCTTACCATACTCAAGGAAAAGAAATTTATTGGCAGTTTCAAAATTATAATCCATCAAATAGTTTTGAAATAGGACAAAAATTAGCAGAATCTAGTGGATACTTACTCGCAGAAACGCCATATAATTCAAGCTTTGCTGGTTTTAAAGATTGGTTTATTCAAAAATACAATAAACCTGGATATACTATAGAATCTGGTATCGGAGAAAATCCATTACCAATTACTCAGTTTAATGAAATATATAATGATAATTTGGGCATTTTAGTTTTAAGTGCACTTTTATAACTTACTAAAAGCGTTAAAGTCTTACAAAAAGCTTTATAAAGCTTATTTGTAAGACTTCTATTTTTTTGAATTTATTATTTAGTAATCCATTTTACCAAATTTAAATTTGCTGGTTCTAGTAACATCTCATGTTTTGGCATAACTCTAAATGTATATCCATAATTTCCACCTGTTGTTAATTCAATTTTAGCTGTAAAATAATATTTTTTATCTTCCTCATCTGAATCTGATAAAGTCATTGGAATAATACTAACATTTTCTACAACTCCATTTTCTAATATTTTTCCATAGTATGCTTCTACTGTTATGTTTTCTACATCAATATTAGGAAGTTCTACCTCACATGCTACTTCAATATTATTTCCTGCATCTATTGTAATATTATCTAAATTGTTTACTTGTGTTATTTTTATGTCTTTCCAATTTTTATATAAATCTTTTTTCCAAGAGTTATATGCTGCTACATTATCAACATCTTCATAATATTTTTTAGTTAACTTGCAAAGTGGCATATATAAATTATTTGTATAATCAACCAACATTCTTGCTGTACTATATTTTCCACCTGTTGTTATAATAGAATTTTTCATTATTTCAACCCATTTTTTAGACATTCCATTTCTATCTTTATCATAATAAGTTGGTATTATTTTTTCTTCTAATGTTCTATACATACTTTGGCTATCTGCTTGATCTTGTGCCTCATAAGATTCATATTCAGCATTTGTTCCTATTGTCCATCCATTGTTTTGAGTATATCCTTCAGCCCACCATCCATCTAAAACACTGAAGTTTATAACTCCATTTACTGATGCTTTTTGACCACTTGTTCCTGATGCTTCCATTGGTCTTCTTGGATTGTTTAACCATACATCCACACCACTAATTAAGTATCTAGACATTGCTATATTATAGTTTTCAAGTAAGAAAATTTTTCCTTTAAATTGTGGCATCATAGATACTTGATGTATATATCTTATTAAATCTTGTCCTTCTTTATCAGCAGGATGTGCTTTTCCTGCAAAAATTAATTGGACTGGTTTTTCACTATTATTTAATATTTGTGTAATTCTTTCTAAATCTTTAAAAATTAAGGTTGCTCTTTTATATGTTGCAAATCTTCTTGCAAATCCAATAGTTAAAGCATCTGGATTTAATTTTGATACAATTTCATTAATCTCTTCATAGCTATATCCAGATCTTCTTAATCTTTCTGTTGTACTGATTTTTACTAATTTTAATAATTTTATTTTTCTTTCGTTGTGTACATTCCATAATTTTTCGTCTGGTATATTTTTTATTTTTTCCCATACTTGATCTTGATGCATATTGTCTTGCCAATATGGAATCAAATATTTATTATATAATTCTTTCATTTTAGGTGCAAGCCATGAACATGTGTGAATACCATTTGTAACATATCCTATTGGTGATTCATTTGCTGCTATTTCAGGCCATACTTCTCCAAATAATTCTCTTGAAACTGCTCCATGTAGTTTGCTTACTCCATTTTTCTTTCCTGCAATTTTTAACGCTAAAATTCCCATGTTAAATCCTTTTGCTAAGTCTTTTCCTGGCTTCATTCCTAACATTAAAAATTCTTCTCTTGATAATCCTAATCTTGGCCAAAAATCTTTAAAATACTTTTCAACTAATTGGATTGGGAATATATCATTTCCAGCTGGAACTGGTGTATGTGTTGTGAATACTGTTTTTGAGCTTGCTATATCTTTAGCAACTTCAAAAGAAACTTGTTTCTCTTTTATTATATTTTTTATAATTTCTAAATTTAAAAATGCTGAATGCCCTTCATTCATATGATATACAGTTGGCTCTAAATGAAGATAATTTTTTAATAAATTAACTCCAGCCATTCCAAGTACTATTTCTTGGCGAATTCTCATTTCTTGATCTCCACCATATAGTCTTAATGTAACATCTCTATCTTCTTCATTATTTTTATCAATATCAGAATCTAATAAATATAATTTTACTCTTCCTACATTTATTTGCCAAACTTTTAAATATAATCTTCTTTTTGGAAATTTAACATATATTGTTAAATCCTCTCCCTTATCATCTTTTACTGAATTAATTGGTAAATCATATAAATCAATGTTATTATATTCTGTTTCTTGGTCTCCGTTTCCATTAATTTTTTGATTAAAATATCCATTTTTATATAATAGTCCTACTGCAACAAGTGGAATTCCAAGGTCACTTGCTGATTTTAAATGATCACCAGATAATATTCCTAATCCTCCAGAGTAAATTGGAATTGTCTCGTCAATTCCATATTCTGCTGAAAAATAAGCAATTAAATCATTTTTTTCTTCTGGATATTTTTTAGAAAACCATGTGTTTTTACTGTTCATATATCCGTCAAAATTTAATACTACTTTATCATATTCTTTTAAAAATCCTATGTCTTTTGTTACCGCTTCTAATCTTTCTTGAGAAACATGTTTTAAAAATTTAACAGGATTTTTATTTGATTCTTCCCATAGGTCTCCATCTATTCTTTGAAATAATCTTAAAAATTCTGTATTCCAAGACCACCATAAATTGTTGGCTATTTCTGATAATTTTTCAATTCTTTTTGGTAATTGTGGATTTACCGTAATTCTATTAAATAAGTACATTTTTTGTTTTTCCTCCTTCGTATTTTAAAGCTTTTTTCTTAATGTAATTCGATATTTCTATTATCTATTAAATATTTTTATTTGTCAAATGTTTTTTATTAAAATATTCGTATTATATCATTATATGTAACATATAATGACAACACTATTAAAATCGAAAATCCTAATAATTGTATATTTATTTCTGTTTGCTCTTTTAATGGTTTTCTTCTTATTGCTTCAATTATTAAAATTAATATTTTTCCTCCATCTAATGCTGGAATTGGTAACAAGTTTGTTACTCCTAAAGAAATAGATATTAATGACATCATATATAAAAATTCTTTAATACCATTAGTTTTAGATACAACTTCTGATATTCCAACTGGTCCCATCATTTGGTCTATTCCAACATTTCCTGTAAATAACTGTTTTAAATTATCAACAATAGAAAAAACGAATTCTTTCGTTGACATTGCTGCATTTAAACATCTATTACCAATCGTGTCCTCTGCTCTTTTTAAATTAACACCTAAGTACCATCTTTCTCCTTGTTGTTCTGCTATTTGCTTTGGAACTATATTATATTCTAGTATAGTTCCTTCTCTATCAATTTTTAAATTGATAGATTCTGTATTTTCTTGTATTGCTTTATTTAAATCATATAAATTATCAATTTTTTTATTGTTTGCCTCAATAATTTTATCTCCAGACTGTAATCCTATTTGTTGGGCCGGATATCCTTCTGTAGTTGAAACAATTTCATTTGTTATATATGTTCCTGAATTGGCAATTAATAAAAAATAAACTATAATAGCAAATATTATATTTACAATTGCTCCTGCTGCAACTATAGCTATTCTTTTTGGAATACTTGCTTTAGAAAAAGAACCACTTTCTTCTGACCTTTCTTCTTCTCCTTCCATACTAACAAATCCACCTAATGGAATTAATCTTAATGCGTATTTGGTTTGTTTTCCTTGTTTTTTCCATATAGCTGGTCCAAAACCAATAGCAAATTCGTTTACTCTTACTTTACATAATTTCGCTACAGTAAAATGTCCTAACTCATGAATAAATATCAAAAATCCTAATAAAAATATTATTTTTATTGCTGATAAAATAAAAGATATCAATGTGTTCCTCCTTGTATTTATCCTCTAGCATCATCATCTATACTATTTTTTAATTTAATTTGTTCTTTTTTTTTTACTTCTTGATAATACTTCATTAAATCTAAAAAATTTTTATCTCCAGTTTTTTCTTCTTCTTTTGTCACTTTATTGTTTTTATCATTTTTTCTTTCATCCATATATTTTTTTATTGTTTTAAATCTTTCTTCACACTTTGGTAAAACTCTAGCATAGTCTTCTTCTCTATATTTTAGCACTGCATCTTTTCCTGAATTATATCCATATTTTTTGTCAATTGTACTTACAAATTTTTTATTTTCTACGCTTTTCTTTATTTTTTCATTTGATTGTTCATTTATTTTTCCATATATAAGTTCTGGCATATCTGGAGTTTCTCCACGTTTAAAAATCTCTAATATATCATATTTTCCAGTATCTTCTATATATGAAATTGTGTTAGGCATTCCATTATATGTCTGATTATGATGTTCTGTAACTACCAATCTTCCCCATCCTTTTGTTGCAACTTGTGCTTCATATCTTTCTAATATAGATAATCTACTTTCTAAATCACATACTGCTAATCCTCTAACTACTACTGTATATCCTCTTTTTATTAAATTTTCTATAGCATCATCTGCTACTCTGTTATTTTTCATTGTTCCTTCAAAGATTATATTATATCCTTCTTCTCTTGTTTCTTCAAAAAGTTCACTTGTCCATGTATTACTTTCTTGATCTGTTATTTTAGTGTATAATTCCGGATAATTTTTAGCTATCTCTTCACTTTTTGGATGGAATGGTTTTATTTCGTCACTATTTATTACAACAACATTTCCATCTTCAAACATTTTTTGAGAATATGAAATTATTCCACTTTTTCCTGCTCCTGTTTGACCACCTATAATAACTGCTATAGGATTTTTTACTGGAAATTTATCTGCTGTCCATATTCTTTTTATCATATCATATAATTCATCGTGTTCTTCTTCTGATAATTTATATTCCTTTAAAATTTCTTCAACTTCTTTATTGTCCATTTTTAATTCTCCTTATTAAATTACTTTCTCAATTCTTCTCCATATATTGTTATTATTTTATCTATTACTTCCATATTACAATTATACATTTCTTTTTTCTCTTGTAATAATTTCTTCATTTCTTTACTGTTATTATCATATCCCTTTTTTGCCATACTAGCAATTTTACTTGCCATTATTTCTATTGCTACTTCTAATTTAATATTATCATTCATATTCTTTTATTCCTTTCTATAATAATGTGAATAATGCATATGCAAATGGTGCTAAGAATATTAAACTATCTATTCTATCTAACATTCCTCCATGTCCTGGTATTAAATTACTATAATCTTTAATATCAACAAATCTTTTTATACTAGATGCTGCAAAATCTCCAATTTGCCCAACTAAACTTAATATAATTCCTATTCCTGTTATAAATATATATGAATAATTCATTCCCCAATAAGTATTTGCAACATAAGTATAAATAAGCATTAATATAACAGCTCCTACTGTTCCACCAATACATCCTTCAATTGATTTCTTAGGACTTACTTTACTAAATTTATGCTTTCCAAAATGTTTTCCTATTAAATAAGCAAATATATCTGTTCCCCATGCTGCTAAAATTACATACCAAATTAAAATTTTTCCATTTGGCATTCCATCAATAAATGCTACAAACATAATAAAAAATACAACATAAAATATTCCAATAAATGTGTACGCTATATCCTTAAATGTTGTTCTCATTTCTGTAGCAACTACTTGGGCAAAAAGTACTATTAAAATAGTTGGAACTCCTAATGTTACTATCATATTTAAATATTCTTTTGGTACTACATGAATAAAAGCTATACTAAAACAACTTAAATAGCCTAACCATCTTACTGGTTTTGATACCTTTGCTATAGCATTAAAATATTCACTCATAGCAAGTAATGCTATAATTGATAATGCTATATCTACTACTATTTTGTCTCCAATTAGTAACACTAATAATACTAATGGAAATCCTAATAATCCTGAAGTCAATCTTTTTATATCCATCTCTTTTCCTTTCTTCTTATAAATATTTATTATTTTGTTTTAATTTGCTCCAAATTTTCTGGTTCTTTTTTGGTATTCTATAATTGCTTTATCTAAATCTTCTTCCTCAAAGTCTGGCCAATTTTTATCTAAAAATAAGAATTCAGAATAAACAAGTTGCCATGGTAAGAAATTACTTAAGCGCAACTCTCCACTAGTTCTAATCAATAAATCTGGATCTGGCTGTCCTTTAGTATATAAATTATCAGATACTAATTTTTCTGATATTTCTTCTATATCTATTTCTTGATTTTTTACTTTTGCAGATATTTGCTTTATTGCTTTTATTAATTCGTCTCTTCCTCCATAATTTAATGCAATATTAAAAGTTACTCCAGTATTATCTTTAGTTCTTTCCATACACCTTTTTATACTTTTCTGCATTCCTTCAGACAAGGCTGTTATATCTCCTAATATTTTTACCCTAATATTTTCAGTATCTGCTCTTTTAGAATATTCATCTAAATAATTTTGCAATAGCATCATAAGTGCTTTTACTTCATCTTCAGCTCTTTTCCAATTTTCTGTTGAAAATGCATATACTGTAATATATTCTAATCCTATTTTATTAGCATATCTTACGATTTTTTCTAATGTTTTTGCTCCTTCTTTATGTCCAAAACTAACTGGCTTTCCTTTTGCTCTTGCCCATCTTCTATTACCATCCATAATAATAGCAATATGCTTTGGCATTGTTTCTTTATCAAACTTCATTTTCTGTTCTCCTTTAAGGATTTTTTATCATAGTTCTTAATTAATTTATTATATAATCAAATTAAGTATTATTTTAAATCCCCTATTTATTTCTATCTTTTATATATAAAGCTAATTCTCTTAAAAATTCAGCTCTATCTCCATATTCTTTTAATTCCTCTATTGCTTCTTTTGTTATTTCTTCTAGAATTTTTTTTGCCCCTTGAAGTCCATATTTTGAAACATATGTACATTTTTCTAATTCTTTGTCATTACCAACTGGTTTGCCTAAAATCTCTTCATTTCCTTCTTCAGATAAAATATCATCTTTTATTTGAAATGCTAATCCTATTTTTTCCGCATACTTAGTCAATTTTTCTAAATCCTTTTCATTAGCATTAGCTAAAATTGCTCCCATCCTAACACATAATTTTAAAAGTGCTCCTGTTTTGTTTTTATGAATATATTCCAAATACTCATCAGTTATTTGCTTTCCCTCATATTCTGTATCTATATATTCCCCTGCAATCATTCTATCTACCGCAGTGGAAAATTCATTAAAAACTTTTAATTTATTTTTTAATTCTTCACTTTCTGACTTTATTAAATCTTCACTAATTACAATATATGCTTGATTTAACAATCCATCTCCTGCAAGAATTGCAGTTGCCTCATTAAATTTCTTATGGTTAGTAGGCTTTCCATGCCTAAAATCGTCATTATCAATTCCTGGCAAATCATCATGAATCAACGAAAAATTATGTACCATCTCAATAGCAACTGCATATGGAATACATTTATTAATATTTTTTCCAAATATCTCATATGTTGCAATTACTAAAATAGGTCTTAATCTTTTTCCACCTGCCATAAGACTATATTCCATAGAATTATTTAATATTTTTTCTGGTACATCTTTTTTTCCTGAATATTTTTCCAATTCATTATTTACTTGTTCTTGATATTTTTTTAATTGTACTTTAAAATCCATAAACCGCTCCTTAGCTATTTATACTGACATAATTTCTTTTTCTTTTCCCTCTAGTATTTTATCTATCTCATCTATTTTTTTATCAGTCATTTTCTGAATTTCATTTTCTGCTTGTTTTAACTCATCTTCTGTTATTGTTCCTTCTTTTTGCTCTGCTTTTGCTATATCAATACCTTCTCTTCTAATAGATCTTATTGCTACTTTAGCCTCTTCAGCCATTTTTCTTATATCTTTTACTAATTCTTTTCTTCTCTCTTCATTTAATTCAGGAAAAGCTAGTCTTATTACTTTTCCATCATTATTTGGATTAATTCCAATATCAGATGCCAAAATTGCTTTTTCAATATCTTTTAAAACACTAGCATCCCAAGGTTGAATAACAATCAACCTAGCTTCAGGTACAGACACACCTGCAACCTGATTAATAGGTGTAGGAGTTCCATAATAATCTATTTTTACCTTATTCAAAATTGCTGGATTAGCTCTTCCAGCTCTAACCTCTGATAATTTTTCACTATAAACACTAATTGACTTTTCCATTTTATCATCTAAACTTTTATAATCCATTTTACCTCTCTCCTTTTTGAGACACTGGGGACACCCCTCGTCTGTCTCATTTTTCTTTTCAACATATTATGATTTTTGTTTGAGACACTTTTCACCTGTCCCCTGTGTCTCATTTTACTATTGTTCCAATTTTTTCACCTTTTACTGCTCTTACTATGTTTTCTGGATCTTCAATTCCAAATACTAATAATGGCATATGGTTATCTCTACACATTGCTGTTGCTGTTGAGTCCATTACTTTTAAGTCTTTTTCTAATACTTCCATATAAGATATTTCTTCGTATTTTTCTGCTGTTGGATCTAACTTAGGGTCTGCTGAATATACTGCATCTATTGATTTTCCTAATAATATTATATCTGCTTTTATTTCTGTTGCTCTAAGTACTGCTGCTGTATCTGTTGTAAAATATGGATGTCCTGTACCACATGCAAATATTACAACTCTTCCTTTTCCTAAGTGTTTTTCTGCTTTTCTTTGTATAAATGGTTCTGCTATTTCTCTCATTTCTATAGCTGTTTGTACTCTTGAATATATTCCTCTTGCTTCTAATGCGTCTTGAAGTGCTAATCCATTCATTGCTGTTGCTAGCATTCCCATATAGTCAGCTGTTGTTCTTTCCATTTGATGTCCATTTCTTCCTCTCCAGAAGTTTCCTCCTCCTACAACAATTGCTACTTGTACTCCCATTTCTACAATTTCTTTTATTTTATCACATATTTTTCCTACTGTTTCTACATCTACTCCTGTTTTTTGTTTTCCTGCTAGTACTTCTCCACTTAATTTTAATAGTACTCTTTTATATTTGAGTTCTGACAATTTTTCCACTCTCCTTAATTTATTTTTGATAGAATCATTCTACCATATATTTTGAAAAAATACAGTAGTTTTTTGAGATTTTGTGAAATTTATTTCCGTATTTGTTCGTGTGCAAAAATTTATAAAATAACTTTCCTAATATATAAAAAAAGAGACACTTCAATTCGTGTCTCCATAAATTTTCTTATTTTAATTGATTCATTACTTCTTCAGCAAAGTTTTCTTCTTTTTTCTCAATTCCTTCACCTTTTTCAAATCTTGCAAATTCTACTACTTCTGCATCTTTTTCTTTTAATAATTGAGATACTTTCATATTTGGATCTTTAACAAAATCTTGATCTACTAAACAAATTTCACTAAAGAATTTTCCAATTCTTCCTTGTACTATTTTTTCAGCAATTGCTTCTGGTTTTCCTTCATTCATTGTTTGAGCTTTTAAAATTTCTTTTTCTTTTTCAACTCTTTCAGCTGGTACAGAAGCTTCATTTAAAAATTCTGGTCTAGCAGCTGCAATTTGCATACAAATATCTTTTGCAACTTCACTATTTCCTTTTTTCATGTTTACTAAAACTGCTATTTTTCCATCTCCATGAATATATTTTTCTACTAAGCCTTCAGATTCAAATCTTGCAAATCTTCTAATGTTCATATTTTCACCAATTGTAGCAATTTTGTCAACTAATACTTCTTTAACGGTTTTTCCTGGTACTTCAATTGATTCTTGAGCTAATAATTCTTCTACATCTTTTGGGTCTTTTTCTACTACTTGTTTTGCTATATTCATAACAAAAGTTTTAAATTCTTCATTTTTTCCAACGAAGTCTGTTTCTGAATTAACTTCTACAATAGCTCCTATTTTTCCATCTTCTGAAATAAAAGCTTCTACTAAACCTTCAGCTGCAACTCTTCCTGATTTTTTAGCAGCTTTTGCAATTCCTCTTTCACGTAATAATTCAATTGCTTTCTCCATGTCTCCATCTGTTTCTGTTAAAACTTTTTTGCAGTCCATCATTCCTGCACCTGTTTTTTCTCTTAAATCTTTTACTTGACTAGCTGTAACCATTTTTTATTTCCTCCTTTATTTATTAAAAACACTCTTATTTTATAACATTTTAAAATATTACAAATATCTATGTTTATTTTTTCTATATTAATCTGATACTATACCTTCAAAATTAATATAGTAAATAATAAAGAAGAATAGAGCAGAAAAGCTCCACTCTTCTTTTACTTTTAGAATTATTCTTCTACTTTTTCTTCTTCATTTGCTACTACTTCTTCAATTGTTGTAGCTTCTTCATCAACTGGTTGTTCTTCCATTTCTGGTTCAAAGCTTTCACCTTGTTTTCCTTCAATAACTGCATTTGCCATTACGTCTGCAATTAATTTTACAGCTCTTATAGCATCGTCATTTCCTGGAATTGCATAATCTACTTCTTCTGGATTGCAGTTTGTATCTACTAATCCTACAACTGGAATTCCTAATTTTTTAGCTTCTAATATAGCAATTCTTTCTTTTTTAGGATCTACTAAAAAGATAACTCCTGGTAATTCGTTCATTTCTTTTATTCCACCAAGATTTCTTTCTAATTTTTCCATTTCTTTTTTCAATAGAATTACTTCTTTTTTAGGTAACACATCAAATGTACCATCTTGTTCCATTGCTTCTAAATCTTTTAATCTTTGAATTCTTTTTTGAATTGTACCAAAGTTTGTTAACATTCCACCTAACCATCTTTGATCAACATAGAACATTCCACATTTTAAAGCAGCTTCTTTCATACATTCTTGTGCTTGTTTCTTTGTTCCTACAAATAATACTGTTTTTCCTTCTTCTGCTTGTTCTTTAACGAAAGCATAAGCTTCATCTAATTTTTTTGATGTCTTTTGTAAATCGATGATATGAATTCCATTTCTAGCTTGAAATATATATTCAGCCATTTTTGGATCCCATCTTCTTGTTTGATGTCCAAAGTGAACACCAGCTTCTAGTAATTGTTTCATTGCAACTACTGCCATTTTAAATTCCTCCCTTTTTGTTTTTCTTCCATAAAGTTCTTCACCCTCTAGGACCTAAAACTTCTATTATTTCTTAGGCACTACCTTTTAGGCTCTCTTTATGTGATTAATACGTTTCTTATTGTACCATGTTTTACCAATGATTTCAAGTGTTTTATATAGATTTTTTAATAAATTTTGTGCAATAAAATGCTATAACATTTTTTATCTATGTTTTTAAATTTCTATTTCATCATAAGTAGTCACTAATTTTGCTCCCTGTTTTATTAGCTCATTTGTTCCAGCAGAATTAACAGAATTAATATTTCCTGGTATAACATAAACATCTCTTCCCTGCTCTAATGCAAAATCAACAGTTATTAATGTGCCACTTTTTTTCTTAGCTTCAATTACAATAACGCCTTTACTCATTCCACTAATAATTCTATTTCGTGCCGGAAAATTCATTTTTTCTGGTCTAGTTCCAAGTGGATATTCAGATATAATGGCTCCACCTTTTTTTAATATTCTATACAACAACTCTTTATTTTCTACTGGATATACACTATCTAACCCATTTCCTACAACTGCTATAGTTTTTCCAACTGTGGATAACGTTCCTATATGTGCATAACTATCCACACCTTTTGCCAATCCACTAATAATATTAATATTTTTATTTGCTAAGTTATATGAAAAATACCTAGCTGTCTTTTTCCCATAATCTGATGCTTCTCTACATCCAATTATTGCAATAGATGGATTGTTTAGAATATCTTTGTTTCCTTTTATATATAAACTTATTGGCGGATCATATATCTCCTTTAATATTTGCGGATATTCTCTATCATTTATTGAAATAATATCTATTTTATTTTTCTCCATATATAGAACATGTTTTTCAATATTTTTTCTTATACTTTCGTTTAATATATTATCTGCTATTTTTTCTCCTATCCCTTTTACACTTATTAATTCTTTTTTATTTAATTTATAAATATTTTCAGGAGTTTTATAAATCTCCAATAGTTTTTGTTTTTTCCTACTTCCTAAATCCTTTATTAGCGACAACCATACCCAATATTTATTTTTTTCCAATAATCATTCTCCTTTACAAATTTAAAAACTTATAATCCTTTTTAGATTAAAAGTTAATTTATATAAATTTTTAATAATTTGAATTACTAGACAGATTTGTCTAAAGATATAATTTAATTGATTCCAACTATTATTATAATAACATCTTTATTATAAATTGTAAATATATTCCATTGAAAAAGAACAAAAGCGGACATTAATAACCTTTTAAAGTCCGCGTCTTTGTTCGTGCACAAAATATGTAAAAACTTGATTATTTATATTGTTGCTTTGTAGCTTTTATAACATTATTCATAAGCATTGCTATTGTCATTGGCCCAACTCCACCTGGCACGGGAGTTATATAACTTGCTTTTTTCTCAACATTTTCAAAATCAACATCTCCATATAATTTTCCATCTTCTCCTCTATTTATTCCTACATCAATAACAACAGCACCATCTTTTACCATATTTTCTTTTACAAACTTTGCTTGTCCTATCGCTGCAATTATAATATCTGCTCTTCTAGTATGTTCTTCTAAATTTTTAGTTTTTGAATGACATACTGTAACAGTAGCATTTTTTTGTAAACAACATTGTATTAACGGTTTTCCTACAATGTTGCTTCTTCCTAAAATAACAACATCTTTTCCTGTCAAATCAATATTATATTCTTCAAACATTTTCATAACACCATATGGAGTACATGATATAAATGTATCTTCTCCTATGCAAAGCTTTCCCACACTTGAAGGTGTGAATCCATCTACATCTTTTGAATATGTAATACTTTTAAAAGCTTCATTAATATCTAAATGTCTTGGTATTGGACTTTGTAATAAAATGCCATTAATTTCTTTATTTCTATTTAAATCATTTATCAAATCCATTAATTCTTGTTGAGTCGTATTTTCTTTCAACAAAAACTCTTGATACTCTATTCCAACATCTTCACAAGCTTTGCTCTTATTTCTTACATAAACTTTTGAAGCAGGGTTATCTCCAACCATGATTACAGCAAGTTTCGGAACTATACCTTTTTCTTTTAATTCATTACATTCTACTTTCAAATTTTCTCTTATTTTTTTTGCTAAAGCTTTACCATCTATTACCTGTGCCATTATATATTTCTCCTTTTATTTTAATTTTCTCCTATTCCACTAACTTTATATTCAATATCTTCCATATGAGGAAACATCTCTCTTACTCTTTTTAAAGTTAGCATTAGCATTCTAGGTTGTGGATTTTTTTTATGCTCTGATAATAACTTTTGTGTATAACAATTCTCAGCTGTTTTAAACAATAAATATCTATTTCCCACATAAGTATAATAAATTTGATATCCATTTTTCAAATCAAGCCACATTTGTTCAAATGTATAATTTTCCATCTTTTCCTCCTATTGAGACATTGAGGGACAGGTCTAAAATGTCTCATATTTTTGTCGAGTTTTGTTGTTACATGTAACATTATGTAATTTATATGAGACATTTTAGACCTGTCCCCTTAATGTCTCAAATTCTTCTTCTGTTAAAACTGTAACACCTAAATCTCTAGCTTTTTTTAATTTGCTTCCAGCATCTTCTCCAGCTACTACATAATCTGTTTTTTTAGATACTGAATTAGAAGTTTTTCCTCCCATTTTTTCAATTATATCACTTATTTCTCCTCTTGTGTATTTTTCAAGGCTTCCTGTTAATACAAATGTTTTTCCTTCAAATCTATTGTCTGATATTTCTTCTTCTAAATTTCTTGTATTAACTCCCTCTTGTTTTAATTTTGTTATTAAATCTATTGTTTGCTCTTGTATAAAAAATTCTCTTATACTATTTGCGACTATTGGTCCTATATCATTTATCATTGCTAATTCTTCTGAGTTTGCTTCCATCAAATTATCTATATTTTTATATTTTCTAGCTAAAATTTTAGAAGCTTTTACTCCTACATGTCTAATTCCTAATGCTGTTATTAATCTATACAAATCATTTTCTTTGCTTGTATTTATACTGTCTATTAAATTTTGCGCAAATTTTTTCCCATTTTTCTTTAAAGATGCTATATCCTCAAATTTTAATGTGTATATATCTGCAATATTATGAATCAAATTTCTTTCTAATAATTGACTAATAATATTTTCTCCTAAACCATCTATATTCATTGCTTCTCTTGATACAAAATGCACTAAGTTTCTAAATAATTTTGCAGGACATTCTATTCCAGTACATCTAATAGCTGCTTCTCCCTCTTCTCTTACTGCTTCTGCTCCACATACTGGACATTTTTTAGGCATTTCAAATTCAATTTCTTCTCCTGTCCTTTTATCTTTTTTTACTTCTACTATTTCAGGTATTACATCTCCTGCTTTTTGTATAATAACTGTATCTCCTATTTTTAACTCTTTTTGCTTAATAAAATCTTCATTATGAAGAGTTGTTTTTGAAATTGTTGAGCCAGCGACTTTTACTGGTTCTAATATTGCCATTGGTGTAATAACTCCTGTTCTTCCTACTTGACATATTATATCTTTTAATTTTGTTTCTTTTCTTTCTGGTGGATATTTATAAGCAACTGCCCATCTTGGTGTTTTTGCTGTAGTTCCTAATATTTCTCTAAATTTCAAATTATCTACTTTTACTACTGCCCCATCAATTCCAAATGTTAGTTTTTCTCTATCTTCTCCTATTTTTTCTATAGCTTTTTCTATTTCTTTCATGTTCTCGCAAGGAATTCTTACAGGATTCACATTAAATCCTAATTTTTCTAAATATTCCAATTCCTCAAAATGAGAATTAAAACTCTTTCCTTCTATTTTTTGAACATTAAATATATATATATCTAATGGTCTTTTAGCTGTTATTTTACTATCTAGTTGTCTAAGTGATCCTGCTGCTGCATTTCTAGCATTAGCAAATAACTCTTGTTCATTTTCTTCTCTTTCTTGATTCATCTTTTCAAAATCTTGCTTACTAATAAATACTTCTCCACGAACAGTTATATCTATATTTTCATTTAATTGCATAGGAATTGTTTTTACCGTTTTTAAATTTTCTGTAACATCTTCACCAACTAATCCATTTCCTCTTGTAGCTCCTTTTACAAATTTTCCATTTTTATATTCTAAAGCAGCTGATAATCCATCTATTTTGGTTTCTACTACATATTTATTATTTTCTATATCATTTTCTATTGCTTTTTCTTCTATTTTTTGTACATATTCTTTTACTTCATCTATTGAAAATACATCTTGCAAACTTTGAAGAGGAACTTCATGTGTTACTTTTTCGAATCCTTCTTTTACATGTCCTCCAACTTTTTGTGTTAAAGATTCTTTTGAATTAAATTCCGGAAATTTTTTTTCTAAATTTCTTAATTCTACCATTAACATATCATATTCAAAATCTGATATTTCTGGTTCATCATCATCATAGTATCTTTTGGCATGGTATTCTACTTGTTTTCTTAATTCTTCTATTCTATTTTTTGCCTCTTTTTTATTCATTTTCGCACCTCTAAAACTAGCATTTATTTATTGCTATTCAATTATTGTCATAGTTTTTATAACAATTTTAATAACAATATTTTATTCTTTCCTATTATATACAAATTCAAAAAAAAAATAAAGAAATTTTCTAAAATTCCTTTATTTTATAAATATATCCATTTTTATTCTGCCTTAGCAAATATAATTAATCTAGCTTTACTATCATCTGTACAAGTTGATAATGTTATTTCTGCCTTTCCTCCTGTATCTCTTTGATAGAAAGATGTATCTTCTGGTGTTGTTTCAAATTTATTATAAATTGTATAAGTTAATTTTTTTCCATCATTATCTGTTACGTATATTTTATCTCCTACACTTAATTTTTTATTATTTGAAAAGAATAAACCATTCCTATAGTTGTGTCCAATAATAACACTATTTCCAGCTTGATTTAGTCCAGAACCATATAAAAATGCAACTGCTGTTTCTATAGATTTTTTAGTTACTTTTTCTAAGACTGGATATTTAAAATTTGTTTTTGGTATTTCCATTGTTCCTAAAACACCAAATCCTTTATATGTCTTTTTAGTCTTTTTAGTTGAATTGCTATTACTATCCTTTATTTGGTCTAAAGGATTTGTATCGTTATTATCAGCTACAGTAGTATTTTCATTTGCTTCACCATCTGTTACTTCTCCTTGAAAATTATCAACAAAATCTGTTGAATCTTTTGTTACCATATAATTTTGATAATAATCATATGCTAAAAAACCTAATAAACCGATAATTGCTATAATAACTATTACTAATATTACAGTTAAAACTTTACTATATTTACTCTCAAACATATATTTTACCTCCGTACAATTCTTCTTTTTATATTATAACATATCTTAATAAAAAATGAAATAGTAAAAATGTTTTAGACAATCTTTTCTCCTAATTGTTTTCCTGCAAGTAAATGAAAATGTAAATGCATTACTTCTTGACCTCCATCTTTTCCACAATTCACTATTACTCTATACCCTTTTTCTTTTACACCTTGCTGTTCTGCTATTTTATTTATAACACCATAAATCCTTCCAACAATTGCTTCATCTTCTTTCTCCAAATGTGCCAAAGAAGTAATATGTTTTTTAGGAATGACCAAAATATGAATAGGCGCTGCTGGATTTATATCCTTAAATGCTAAAATTTCGTCATCCTCATATACTTTATTAGAAGGTATTTCTCCTTTTATAATTTTACAAAATAAACAATCTGCCATTTTAATCCTCCTTTAAAATATTGAAACAGAGAAAACTTTTCTTAAATCAAACTTTTCCTCTGCTTCCTAAATTTATTCTTTTATCAAAACCGCTTTAATTCTTCTTACTCCTGATGAGCTTGATTCTTCTTTCTTAATTTTAAATTTTCCTAATTCTTTTGTGTTATTTACATGAGGGCCACCACACAATTCTTTTGATACATCTCCTATAGTATATACTGTTACTATATCTGGATATTTTTCAATAAACATACATTCTGCACCTGATTTTATAGCATCTTCTTTTTTCATTTCTTCTTTTGTTACAGGTAAGCCTTCTTGAATCCATTTGTTTACTAAATCTTCTGTCTTTCTTTTTTCTTCATCTGTCATTTTATGGTCACAATTAAAATCAAATCTCATTCTATCTACTGTTATATTTGATCCTCTTTGATGTGCATTTTCTCCTATAACCTGTTTTAATGCTGCATTTAAAAGATGTGTTGCTGTATGATAAGCTATTGTTATTTCATTTTGTTCTGCTAGTCCTCCTTTAAATTTTTGTTCAGATCCTGCTCTTGATTTTTCTTGATGTGCTTTAAATAGCTCTTCAAATTGTTTCATATCTATTTCATATCCACTTTCTTTTGCCAATTCTTTTGTTACTTCTGGTGGGAAACCATATGTATCATATAGTTTAAACACAACTTTACCTGATAATTTTTTTGTGTCTTTTAGTTTATTTATTTCTTTTTGAAATTCTCTTTCTCCATTTACTAATGTTTTTACAAACTTTTCTTTTTCCTCTAATATAACACTTTTTATTATTTCTTTATTTTTAGCTAAATCTGGATACATTTCCTTTAAATTATCAACATTTATATCAATTAATGTTGATAATTCATCTAAGTTTATTTGCAATTTATTCATATGTCTTATCATTCTTCTTATTAATCTTCTTAATACATATCCTCTATCTAAATTGCTTGGCCTTCCTCCATCTGAAACAATCATCATGCTTGAACGTAAATGTTCTGCTACAATTCTTCTGCTTTCAATACTATCTATCTTTTGAAGTTCCTCCAATTTTTTCATAATTGGAGCAAATAATTCTGTATCAAAAGGTGTCTCTTTTCCTTGTAATAACATAGTCATTCTTTCTAGACCTAATCCTGTATCTACGTTTTTTTGCTTTAATTTTGAATATCCATTTTTATCTTTGAAATATTCCATAAATACGTTATTCCAAATTTCTACATATTTACCACAATCACATGATGGTTGGCAATCATCTGAACATGCTGGCTTTCCTGTGTCATAAAACATTTCTGTATCTGGTCCACATGGTCCTTCTTCTCCTGCAATCCACCAGTTATCATCTTTTCCATAATAATATATATGATTTTCTAAAATTCCAGCCTTTTTCCATGCATTTGATGCAATTTCGTCTCTTGGACAATCTTCATCTCCTGCAAAACAAGTTACTGATAATTTTTCTACTGGAATTCCTAATTCCTTTGTTAAAAATTCAAAGCTCATTGCTATTGATTCTTCTTTAAAATAGTCTCCTAATGACCAATTTCCAAGCATTTCAAAATATGTTAAGTGTCTATTGTCTCCGACTTCATCTATATCGTTTGTTCTAACGCATTTTTGATAATCTGTAAGTCTTGTTCCTTCTGGATGTTTTTCTCCTAATAAATATGGTACTAATGGTTGCATACCTGCTGTTGTAAATAATACTGATGGATCGTTTTCTGGTATTAATGGTGCAGATGGAATTACTGCATGTCCATGTCTTTTAAAAAATTCTAAGTATTTATTTCTAATTTCTATTGCTTTCATGTAAAAAATCTCCTTTTTATTATTTCTCTTTTATATTATGGCTCTATTCTACTACATTACACATAAAAAAGCAAGATTTCTCGTAAGCGATTATGAAAACATGTATTGAAACCTCAAGAAATATCCTATATAATCTGGATAAAACTTGAAGTTAACTTTTTAAGATAAAAAAGTTTTTAATCTTCACAGAGTTCAGCTCTACAATTTCCTGCCATATCAAATATATTACATTGCTTATCTACCTTACTTGTTGCTTTCAATTTATTTGTTCCTGTAGTTTGTGAAGCACTTGTACTTGTTGATGATTGTCCAACAGTTTTTGAATATGTTGAACTATTATTTTCTGTTCCACACTTTTGTATAAACACTATTGCTGTATCCCATGCATAACTATTTATTAAATCACTTGTTACTTTTGCTTCACTTCCATACATATCTCTCGACAATTTTGATGCTTTATTTTGTGTTACATAATTCCAAACTTGTTGTTCTTTTTTACATACTAACTTTATATTACCTCCTGTTACATCTGTTGCTGAATCATTTGCTATTTTAAATCCTTTTGGTATTTTTACTTGGTTTCCATATGTATCTTCTAATGTTGTTACATCATTAAATACTGTCCCATTTGTTTTTGAGTCAGCTACACTTTCTAATTTAACAGTTACATTTCCATTTGCATCTATTTTTTCTTTTCTCCATTTACTGTTACTTCTAATGGGAATTCATTACTACCAATGTATGAAATTCCTTGATTTTTTAAATTGTCCTTTAAATCTTTTAAATTCAGTTTTCCATCAGTCCCATAACTTCCTGCTATTGCTATTTTTAAATTTTCATCTGCTTTTGCTTGTTCTGTTTGTGTCTTTGCATCTGCTGCCTTTTTCAAATTTGTTATACCTCCCATAAAAGTATAACAAAAAAGAATGTACTTTTTTCAATTTAACTATGTACATTTTTGTACATTTTTAAATTTGATTTTTTGTACATTCTTATATTATCATTAACATCCTTTTTGCCTTACTTGATAATCGAACAAATAGGAAATTATATATGAATCTTTTCCATATGCTTCACAAAATGCACCAACTTTGAAAAGTAATAGTGACTTAGGATGTATTTCTTTTATGTTTTTTACCATATTTATTATGCTCATGTTTTACTCCTATTCTGGTTTGTGCGAGCACTGGCAGACCAAAAGCCTGCCCGTGCTACTCTTATTATGCTTATTCTCGCATTATTATTCATCTACTAAAGTTGTACTTGTTGCATATTTACTATTAAATACAGATGTTGGAATACAAACTAGGGGGCGAACCGCAAAAGAGTTGCTATGGGCACCGCCGCTCATGAAAAAGCCGTGGTTACCGTTCACAGCCCACTCGCCGGTGCTGCCGCTGGCGCTGTTGCTAGGGGAAGCGAGCCACCAGTTAGATGATGTGCTTTTATTGTAGATACCATGATTGTCATTAACTGATAACCAACCATTGCCTGTATTATTTGTATAGCCATATGTTCCTAATTCTAATGTAATTGTCTTTGATTTGTTGCTTCTGTTATTATAAGATGCTGCAAATAATTCTGCTGTTGGACTTCCGGATGGCAAATACTGCATTATCATTTTTATATTTTGCCCACATACTTGCGTCTGATGTATCTGTTAACCATGCCGTTGCTCTAATATTTTCATTCGTATTTGATTCTGTAAATAGTGAACTTATTTTGGGATTCAATTTTTGTCCTATTGTACTTACAAATGAACCATTTGTATAAGACCTATAATAACCACTTGGAGTATAACTTCCTATACACTTATCAGAAATTAAATAAGCATAATTATTATCTTGGAAAAATAATCTCCATCCTCCTGTTTCATTTTCTTCTACGTTATAGTTTTTTACTTTCCATCCATATTTACTTGTATTAATGGCTGTTCCTATTGTTAGTGTTTCTGGATCAAAACTTGGAGTTGTTTTTGTATATAAATCTGAATACAATATTTCATTTCCTTTTTTTGTTTTAATACTTGTGTCTGTTAGTTCTGAATAATACTTATTTGTATTATTTTGATTGGCACTCTCGATAATGCTTTTTACAGTTGCATCATCTAGCACAGTATCTTCTCCATTTCTTATTCTTTCAGCCATCCAATTTGAAATGTCTAACTGTGCTTGTTCTTTTACTTCTACTATGTCACTTTTTGTTTTTGCTTCATTTGCTTTTCCTAGTATTCCATTGTTTCCTGTTAATGTAGCAATTGTTACTCCCGCAAGGATTAGAAGTACAATAATTGTAATTACCAATGCTATTAATGTAATACCTTTGCTTTCTTTTAACTTCTGTTTTTTTGCTGTTTTAATTGTTTTCATAAAACTTTCTCCCTTCTTTTGTTTTCTGCTTTCTTTTTTTATTTTTCTCTTTAAATTATTTCCATTTTTGTAAATAGTATTCAAACCATTTACTTTTTTGAGCAAAGATATTTTATTTTCAAGATTCTTTTTTTCTATTTACAAAAATAAATTTAATTTACACTATCATTTTACAAATATTGTTGAATTAAGTCAATATGTTGTCGTAATTTATTTCTGATTTTCTTATTGTGAGTTACGATTCACAGTCCTTAAAATTATAGTGCATGATGGTGAATTCGAAGATCCTTTTTCTGGAGAAATGGTCAACTCCAAATGGAAAAATATTTGAAAACTAAACTTCAACATTTTAACCGATTTTTTTATCAAATTCAATATTTTTTGCATATTATCTAGCAAGAGATTTCTTCTCTATTATATAGAAAGGAGGTTTATCATGAATAAAACACATAAAAAAACAAATTATATTTATACATTTTTCATAATGACTTTCACTATACTATCTATTACCTTACCTAGCTTCGCTTTTGGTCCTTCTAGTGATGTTATCTATCAAGGAATTGACGTAAGCTCTTGGCAAAGAACTATTAATTTCACAAATGTAAAAAGTTCTGGAGTTGATGTTGTTTATATTAAATCTAGCGAAGGAAAAAGCTATATCGACCCCTATTTTGAAACTAATTACAGAAATGCAAAAGCAAATGGTTTAAAAATCGGATTCTATCATTATGTAACTGCAAGATCCGCTTCACAAGCTCAAGAGCAAGCCAATTTTTTTGCTAAAGTCATTGCTGGAAAAGAAATTGACTGTAGACTAGCTATGGACTTTGAAAGTTTTGGAAATTTATCTATATCTGAAATTAATAAAATTTCAAAGGTATTTTTGGAAACTTTAGAAAACGCTACAAAAACTAATGTAGTTATATATAGTAATGCTTATTCTGCTAGAACTATTTTTGGATATGAACTAACTAAATATCCCCTTTGGGTAGCAAATTATGGTGTTCGTGAACCTGGCAGTAATGGAAAATGGAATACATGGGTAGGCTGGCAATATACTAGTACTGGTAATGTTTATGGAATTTCTGGTTATGTTGATAGAAATCAATTTACTAATGGAATTTTTCTATCTTCTACTACTCCTTTACCAACCCCTGAAACTTCTGAAAACTCATCTACTGAAAATACAATTGTATACACAGTAAAACGTGGTGATACCTTAAGCGAAATTGCTCAAAAATTTGGTACTACAGTTTCTAGTATTGTTTCTTTAAATCCGATTATAAAAAATCCTAATTTAATTTATCCGGGTCAACAATTTACTATAAAAACAAATTCAGATTATTCAACAGGTACTACAAATAATACAGTTTATGTTGTAAAACGTGGTGATACTTTAAGTCAAATTGCTGTAAACTATAATACAACTGTAAATAGTTTGGTAAATTTGAATAATATAAAAAATCCTAATTTAATATTTCCTGGTCAAAAAATTATAATTAGCAGTTCTTATAATATTTCTAATGGTCAAAATTCTTGTGGTAAAATTTTATACAAGATTGTATACGGAGATACTTTAAGCCAAATCGCTTTACGCTATAATACTACAGTACAAGAAATTGTAAAATTAAATAATATCTCAAATCCAAATTTAATTTATGCAGGAACTACAATTAGAATTCCAAATTGTAGATAAATAATAAATTAACAAAAGCGTAGAAATAATTTTCCACGCTTCTATCAATTAAAAAACTTATTTTATTATCTTATAAAGTTGCACCTATTATTCCAGCATCATTTTCTAAAATAGCTGTTTTTATAATAATATTTTCTCTTGGGTTAAACAATATATTCTTTGATATAATCTCTGCTTTTAGTCTATTTAATAATACTTCTTCAAAATAAACAAAACTTCCACCAATTCCTATTGCTTCTGGCTCAAATATATTAATTAAATTAGCTATTCCTATGCTTAAATCTTCAATATATTGTTTTAATATTTTTTCAATTATATTATAATTTTTACTTTCTGGAGTATTGCTTCTTATTATTTCAAATAATTCTTTTCCACTTACTTTTTCATCATATCCAAGTGCTTTTCTTAAGTTATCTTTTAATATCTTCATAGATGCATATTTTTCAAAACATCCTTTTCTTCCACATTTACATAGAATCCCATCTTTTTCAATTGACATATGACCAATCTCACAACCAGGTAAATTTCCTGTATCTAAAAGCTTTTTATTAATTATAACAGCTCCGCCTATGCCTGTACCTAATGTTAAAAATATACTCCTGTTGTAGGATTTTAAGCAACCATACGTGTTTTCAGCAATTGCTGCACATTTGGCGTCATTTCTTATTTTTATAGGTACTTGTATTTTACTTTTTAATTTTTTTACAATCTCATAATTTTCTAATCCTAAATTTACTGATTTAATTACTTTATCGTCATTTACTGTTCCTGGTATTGCAATTCCTATTTCACTTATTTTATATTTTTTCATCAGCAATTTTGCATTTTCAATAATATATTCTTCAATTGATTTTTCTATAGTTCTTTTTTCAGCATTTTTTAGTCTTTTTTCTATTTTTTCTATAATTACTCCTCTGCTATCTACTACTCCTATTGCAATATGACTTCCACCTAAATCAATTCCTACTTTCATTTGCAATTCTCCTTTCACATTGCTGATCAACTTTAATATATAAAAATATATTATACGCCATAAGCTGAGAACAAGAAATTTCCCATATATACTTGGATACAAGGTACTAGAACTACTAATACGAAGAAAATTAAGACAACTCCTACAATTGCATACACAACCTGAGGCAATACTTGCATTATCTTCCTCATTATATTATCTATATCTATTTCCATATATTCTACTAATTTTTCCATCATTTCTGTTAAATCTGTTTGCATTCCTATTTTTAACATCTCTGTAATCATTGGTTTTGCAAGCCCTGATTTTTCAAATGGCTCTATCCACGATGTACCTGTTAATATATTATTTATTGATGTTTCTATCATAGATAACATCACATAATTTTTTACGACATTTTTACTTACTTCTAAAGATTCTTGTATTCTCATTCCATTTTTTAGGTTTAATAACATTGCTTTCATTAATCTTGAAAAATCTAATGCAAATATTAATTGGCCAAATATAGGCATTTTATATTTAAAATAATGGAAATTATATTTTCCTTTTGGTGTATTAATATAAAATAATACTCCCGCTACAGCAGCCACAATTATTAATACTGGTAAATACCAATATTTTATAGCCTTATTAATAAAATCTGCAAACCATAAAGTAACTGCTGGCAATGTTTCCTCTGTTCCTAATTCATCAAATATTCCTTGAATAGCTGGTATAGCAACTAACGTTCCTACAACTAACATAACTAATAATAATACAAATTGTATAATATTTGGTATTAAAATTATCCTTAATTTTTTATTTAAAGATTCTGTGTCATCTAAATATTTTACCGCTTGTTCTAAAGAATTTGTTAGAGAACCAGACAACTCTCCTACTTTTATCATATTTATATATATATATGGAAATACATTTGAATAATATTCCATTGTTGTATACATATTTTCCCCAGCTTCAACACCTGCTAGTATGTCTTCTAATATTCCTCTAAAAGATATATTTTCTGTACTTTCTATTATGGTATTTAAAGCATGTATATTATTAAAATTTGCTTTTTTTAGCAAGTAAAAATTTTGAGTAAATACAACTATATCTCTTTGAGTTATCTTTTCTGTTTTTGCTAAATACATATTTATCTTTTCTTTTGTTGACAATGTCATTTTCTTTTCTTTATTAAGTTGAGTTGTATTAACATTTTTCATGATTTCTTGAATATCTGTTATATTTTTCTTTTTTCTTTTAGGCGTTTTCTTAGAACTATATGAAATTTGTTCAATTGATATTGGCAGTAAATCATTACTTTTTAAAGTTTTTATTAAGTTTTGTTTACTAGCAAATTCAACTCTATTTCTTACAACAACCCCTGTTTTAGTCATTGCTTTATACATATAGGTAGGCATATAAAATCAAACCCTCCTTCCTGTTATCTTCCTTTTTTTATTTTTAATTGCATAATTGTTCTATTTAATATTTCAATATTTTTTTCTTCAATTTGTGATTTTGCTTGGTCTAAAGTAATTTTATCATCTACAAATAATTCTGCTAAAGAATTAATTAGTCCAATACTTCCTTTTTCTAAATTACTCTGTATTGCATCTTCTATCTCTGATACACTTAATTTTTCTTTTCTAATAATACCAGCTACTATATTATCAACAACCATTACCTCTGGCACTAGCACTAGTTTGCCATCAGTACCTTTTAATAATCTTTGTGATACTACTAATTTTAATAATGCTGATAATAAGTATTTTATAGATTCTTGATCTCTTACTTCGTAAAAGTTTATCATTCTGTCTATTGTTTCTGCACAAGATTTAGTATGCAATGTACCAATTACTAAATGTCCTGACTCTGCCATTTCTATTGCGGCTTCCATTGTTGTTTTATCTCTTATCTCTCCAATAACTAAAATATCACAATCTTCTCTTAATGAATTCTTTACACCATCACTAAAAGTTAAACTATCTCTTCCTCTCCCAACTTCTTTTTGTACAATAATTGATTTTTTAGAATGATGCTTATATTCTACTGGATTTTCTAATGTTAATATTTTTTTATTTTGATTTTCATTTATATGGTTAATTAGAGCATTTAAAGTTGTTGTTTTACCAGAGTTGGTTTTTCCTGTTACTAATATTAGTCCTTGTGTTTGATATGTCATTCTCCTTACTATATCTGGTACTCCAAGTGACTCATAAGTTGGTAGTTGATTTTTTATTAATCTTAATGTACATAATGGTATATCATCTGATAATGATATATTAACTCTTAAACGAATATCTTTATATTCATAAGACATGTCCAATTTTCTTGTTGTATTAAATACCTCGTCTTTATCTATATTTCCTTTTACCAAATAATCATAAATTTCACTCATATCTTCCGGTGTTAGAACTTCGCTACCTTCAACAGGAACCAAGTCTCTTGCTATTCTTAGCATTGGTTTGTTATCACATATTAAGTGGACATCAGAAGCATCTAATCTTATTGCTTCTTCTAATATATCTTCTATATTCATCATCTTTCCTCCTTTGTAACTAATAAATTAGTAACTTTTTATTTAATTCTTCTAATGTGGTATAACCTTGTACAATTTTTCTAATTCCATCTACAACTAATGGCTTGTACTTTTGTTTTAATGCTTCATTTCTAATTTCTATACTTGATTTTCCATTCATTATTTCTTGTTTTATTTCATCTGTAATTTCTAACATTTCAAAGATACCAATTCTGTCATAATATCCTGTATTATTACAATGCTTACAGCCTATTGCATCATATGTTTTTCCTGATAAATCAAACTCGACTCCATATTTTTTACTTATTGTTTCGATTATTCTTTTTTCTTCTTCTGTATAATCTCTTTCTCTTTTACATTCTGGGCATAATCTTCTTACTAATCTTTGTGATATTGAAGTAGCTAATGTACTTGAAATATCATAGTCAGAAAGTCCCATTTTTCTTAGTCTTGTAATTACTTCTATACTATCTATTGTATGAATTGTTGATAAAACGTAATGTCCAGTTTGTCCAGCTTGTATTGCTATTTCTCCAGTTTCTCTATCTCTAATTTCTCCTACTAGTATTATATCTGGATCTTGTCTTAAAACTGTTCTTAGTGAACCAGAAAATGAAGAACGATTATCTATTTCTATTTGGTTTAATCCTGCAATTCTTATTTCTACTGGATCTTCAATTGTAGTTATATTAATTTCTGGTCTGTTTAAATAGTCTATTATACTATATAAACTCGTTGTTTTTCCTTCTCCAGTTGGAGCTGCAATAATTGTTATACTATTTTTCTTATTTATATTTTTACTTAGTTCTTCTTCTGTTCCTGGGAATCCTAATTTAAATATATTTCTAATAACAGTATTTTTCTTTAATAATCTTAAAACAAATTTCTCACCATAGATATTTGGTTGTGAAGATACACGAATATTATAATCTTCATAAAGCAATATTCTTCCATCTTGTGATTCTTGTTTTTCTTGATGCATATTTGAAATTGCTTTTAATCTTCCTATAATTTGACTTTGTTTTTCTTTTTCAATTTTTGCCGCTGTAAATAATTCACCATCAATTCTATATCTTACTCTTACTTGATTTTGCATTGGTTCAATATGAATATCACTAGCTCTTCTTTCCATTCCAGTTTTTATAATACTATCTACAAGTCCTGTAATTGTATCATTTCTTCCTGCTGCTTCTAGATTGCTTGTTGCCACACCTTCTAATGATTTTAATATTTTGTCTATATCACTTTCAAAAGTAATATAACTTTCCATTACTAATCCTTTATTTAATAGTAATAATCTTACTGTATCTATCACTCTTGAATTTACTGTATTAGCAAAACAGACTTTAATCTTTCCTGAAGCTACCTCAAAAGGAATCGCTTTATTTTTTTTAGCAATGTCTAGGGATATATAATCAGTTAATTTTACTTTTATTGTACTAGCATTTAGTAAAATTCCCTTTGTTCCAACTATTTCTCCTATTGTTTCTATTAATTTATTAGGATCACATACATCTAGAATATATAAAATATCTCCTAATTTTCTATTTGGATGTTCTCTTTGATATTCTAATGCTTTTTCTATATCTTTTTCTGTTACTATTCCTCTTTTTACTAATTCAACCCCTATTGGTTGCCTTTTTCTCATATCCATTAAACGTTCTCCCTTTCTTTAGTATTTAATTTTATTATACTATAATATAAATTAATTTTGTTTGGTTTTGTTAAATTACATAAATTTTCTAATCTTTTAAAGTATAATCTATAGTCTTTAATTCTCCACCCTCAGCTTGGAAAGTTAATGTTATAATTGTTTTTCCTTTTTCAATTTTTTCAGAAAATTCACATTGTTCTATATTTCTACATATTTTTACTTTATTTCTATAAATCCCTTTATTAGCAGGAATATATGTATATTGTACCCCATTGTTAAATATTATATAATTTTGTTCACCACCTGTCGTCCCTGTATAACATTTTACGATTTTTATATTGCTATGATTAACTTCATCTGAAAAATAACTGTTAAATGTTGTGTATTCTAACATAGGATTAATATCTCTAAAATCTTTTGTGTTATGATAAAAAAATGTAGTAATAACAGAAAGTATTCCAACTACAATTGCCATTACAATTACATATATCGTTAATGATATAAGAGTTACACCTTTTTGTGATTTCATAATTAATTCTCCTTTGAAAGTATTGTTGAAAGTTCTACACTTTGCTCCTTTGCTTGAAACATATACGAAATTTTTACAGTTACTTTCTTTACTAAATTCGATATTTTTTCACTATTATTATCCAAATCTGCATAATCTTGTACTATAATAGTTTTAAAAAAGCCTTCTTTATTTTCCACTTTTTGATTTTCTAAACTATTACCATTTTTATCTTCCTTTGTATCTTTATTCATTCCATCATATTTTTCAAATCCATCTTGTTTGACTTTTTCTATTTCTTCAACTGCAATAGAAGTTGCTTCAGATTTTAATTCTACTTCTTTTGCAGAACTATTAAATCTATAAATCAAAAAAGATATTAATGAAACAAATATAAATATTACAATAACTGATATAGCTATATCAACACCTGTATACCCCTTTTCACTATAAAATTTCATGTTATTCTCCTTTTATAAAATAGAATGATTAAAAAATAATGCTAATATTACTGTTAAAATATTTGATACTCCTAGATAAAAACCTATACTAAGTTGTTTTGAAATTTGTTTATCTGATTTTCTATTTCTATTTTTTATATTTTTTAGTTTATATAATAATAAATAAATTGCAATTGTTAAAAGTGTTAATATAATTGCATTTGCAGTTACATATTCTCCTGTAAATACAATCATTGTTATTATGCTAATTATAATTCCATTTACATATGTACTTTTAGCATATTTTTTTAATGTGATTGTATCAAATGTTAACATTATAATGTAACACATTAAATATATACCATATCTATATATATTAGCTTTTTCTACTATGCATAGATATACCATATAAATTATAGCAATTACTATACCATAGATATTTACAGCTTTATCAATTTTTCGGTTTTCTTTGTCAATTCCAGATAATAATATTATAAATGTTAAATATAATACTAAAAAACTAAATTCAACTATTTTTATTGAAGTTAAATGATTTATGTTCATTCCTATTAGATAGGAAATTGTTACAAAAAGTATACCTGAAAGAATTTCTAAAATTAAATATCTTGGTCTTATTTTATTTTTACAATATCTACATTTTCCTCTTAAAAAGATATAACTAAAAATTGGAAACAAGTCTAAAAGACCTAATTTATGATTACAATTAGGACAGTATGAATGTGTATATAAAATATCTTGTCTTTTTGGAATTCTGTATACTGCTAAAGTATAAAAACTTCCAAATAAGGTTCCTATGATGAATATTATAATATAAAAAAATATGTTCATTTCTTTGTTTCCTTTTTAAAATTTTAGCCATACACACGAAGTGTGCGTATGGCTTATTTATATAATATTTTTTTATTATTTACTTACAGCACCTTTATCGTCTACTGACCATGTACCTATAGTTTTTGAATCTTTTGTTACTGTTACTACTCTTTTACTATCTTTCGCCTCTCCTACTGCATAATCATAATCTGAATTTGTTGTTATTGATGAAAATGTATTTAAATCAAATGTTCCTTCATTAGTTGCAATATTATTATATACTTCCATTTTTATAGCTTCTTCAGCAGTTGCCTTTTCTGTGTCACTAACAGCTCCGGTTGCCTTGTTTAATATTCCATTTTCTCCTGTTAACATAGCAATTGTTACACCTGCTAAAATTAATAATACAATAATAGTAATAACTAAAGCGATTAATGTAATACCTTTTTGACTTTTCATTCGTTTTTCCCCCCTTTTTCTTTGGAATTTATATTTTGCTTTATATTTATAATTTGAAATTATAAATATAACGTTAATAACTAAAAATTATTTTGTTCCTGTATCTTGAAAAAATTTTCCACCTGATGTTGTTGTATTATCTGTACTTTGTGATGAATTTGAACTGCTTGAAGTATCACTGCCATTTGAAGTATTTGTATTTGTATTTGTATTTGAAGTTGTATTTTGTCCAGATGTTTGACTAGAACCAGCATTAGATCCACTAGCTTGTGTTTCATAAGATGAAAACGGATTTGCTTTTCCTGGTTTATAATTTTGTATTTTTTTGTAATTATTTAAATCAGTTGAATCTATTTCATATGTCATCACTATTTGGTTTTCATCAACATCACTAGATGTAAGTAATTCTTCTTTTACTTCTTCTGGTGTAGTATATGAAACTTCATTTGGTATTGTTTTTGACACAGGCACATATTCATATAATAATATTCCTAATACAAGTATTATAGCTAAACATAGCAATAACACTATTATTAACTCTTTTATTATTGACTTTGCCATTTTCTTCTCCTTTTTTATCTAGCAGCATTTGAGCTACTTGTATTTGTTGTATTTGTTGAATTGCTTGTATTTGATGTACTATTGCTATTTGTATTATTTGTTGTATTGTTTGTAGTATTATTTGTGTTTGTACTTGTATCTGTACTTGGACTTGGTGTAGTTGTTGTTGATTGTGATACATCTTTTATAGCAATATCTTTACATACAAAAGTTGCTTGTAAGTCTGAACCTGAAGAAGATGGATTCATTTTAAATTCTTCTATTTTAAATCCTAATGTACTATCATTTTCAATTGCTGAAATAAAATCTGTAATAGAAATATAGCTTCCTGTAGCTGTGAATTTTAAATTATACATATCTTGAGTAGAACTATTTCCTTTTATTACATCCATTTGCATAACTACCCCTTGACTAGTAGCATGATTTCCTAATCTTACCCATAATGTTTCAATTTCATATTTTTCTATTTGATTAGTTGATTTTCCCTCAGCATCTGTACTTATTGCTGTCATATCTTCATAATTTTTCTTTTGTTGTTTTAATTGTTGTGAACTCGCTGTCACATCGCCTACAGCTTGTTTATAGTCTTTTTCTGCTAATTTTCCTGCTTGTTGTATTTTAGCATCTAATTCATCATCTTTTTCTTGAATTATCTTTATCCCTGGTATTTCAAAACTTCCAATGTGTACTCCTTGAATAAAAAGAAATATAGAAAATGCTACTAACAATGCTATTAATATTAACATTAATAATTTTTTCATGGCAAATCTCCTTCTATTTTTACAGTAACTATATTATTATCTTTTTGTCCTGCTGTTGATATTACATTTGTTAAAATAACATCTGCTTTTATTTTAGCTTTTAAATATCCTAATTGCTCATATTTATTTGATTGTGCATTAATAACAACATGTGTTCCTGATGTATTTTCAATAGAAGTTAATTGAACATTTTCTGGGATAATAGACATTATTTGATTCAATAAATTAGGAATTGCATTTCTTGTTTTATTTCTATCTGCTATTTTTTCATTTGCTTGTTCTAATTCATTTATCATTGTTGTATATTCATTTGTTTTGGTTTTTATTTTTTCATTGTCAGCATTAGCAAGTTGAATTTGTTTATTAGTGTTTTCAATATAGCTTTCAGCTTCTTGTTGTTTTTTTCCTATTTGTGAATTAAGTAAACTTGCAAATCCACTATAAATAACAACTAATAACAATAACCCTGTTGCTATTCTTAATAAACCTTTTTCTGTTTTGTCTAACTTTTGTCCTAAATCCCAAGTTAAAAATCCTCCTAGATTTTTTTGTTCTTTTTTTGTCTTACCTGGGTTCACTTCTACTTTTAACCAAGCTGGAATTTTATCAGCAAATGATTGTTTTTTAAAGTTCATTCCAGCAATTCCTGTTCCTAGCCCCATTAAAGCTATTGAAATTGCTGAATTAACTTCTATATAATCTTTTATACTAATATCTTTAGTGTTATTAATAAAATATGGTTTTAATATTTCACAATTTGATTCTGTTAAGTATTCTTGGAAATATAAATCAACATTATTAACCAATGCTGCTGTACCAGTAATATAAACTTTGTTTATCTTTTCTGTTGTAGAATTTATTATTTTTTGTGTATTACTTACTATTGTATATAAAGTTGGCATAATGTCTTCTAAATAGTTTGTTTGTTCATCTTGTAATTCTTTTCCTTCTGAAGTATATATTGTTGTATTTTTACATATTTCATATGATTTTGAATATGAATTTTCTTTTAAATTGATTTTGCTTAGTATATCTGTACTTCCTTCGTCTAGTACATCAACATGATATATTTTACTATCTATAATAGTTGTAATTGTTGTCTTATCTTCCATATTTACAATAATGCAATTTTCATTTGGTTCTATATTAATCAAATTAGGAATTGACATTGATATAGGAGAAATATTTGTTAATTTATAGCCATCAATTTCTTGTATTCTTTTATTTAATTCTATTTTGTTATCGGCAATATGAATAACTTTAATTTTTTCTTTGTCTAATTGATTGTCTACTACTGCATATCTTCTTTCAAATACATTCGGGTTATATCCTTTTTCTGAACAATAAGATTCAAATTCTGTTTTTATTGCTTTTTGCAAATCTGTCTTTGTAAGTAAAGCAAACATATCAAAATAGTTATACATTTCTTCTGACATATTTACACTTATTGGAGTTTTTTGACTGTATGTTTCTTCTATTACTTGAGATATTGCATCACCAATTTTATCATAAAACTTAATTCCAAAAGCTTCTACTTTTATATTTTCATGTTCCTTAGATACTTTTGCATATTTAATTAAATGTTCTTCAATATATATCCCTAAACAGCTTGGCATTTTTTTCTCCTTTTATTAGTATATATTTATTTTTTACAACAAATTCTAAAAAATACTTGAAAATATTTTACATATTCTTATTGCATAATAAATACAAGTATACTTATATTTTATATTTATTTAATAAAAAGTCAATATCTTTAACATAACCGTAATATAAATGTAATATTCCTGTAATATTATTGTTTTTTTCTTAATTTACAAATAAAAAATCCATCTGTTTCCTGATTTTGATACACTTGTAAAAATTTTTCATTTTGTAAATATTTATAAAAAAAACTTTCCTTTTTTAATGAAATTTTTTGTATTTCAAAATTATTATTTTTCTTTAAAAAATCTTCTATTACTTTTTGATTTTCTTCTTTTAAAATGCTACATGTCGAATAAACTAATTCTCCATTTGTTTTTAAATATTTTGAACAAATATTTAAAATCTTGGATTGAATTCTCGATATTTCTTTTACATCTCCTTGTTTTCTCTTCCATTTTATATCTGGCTTTCTCTTTAACACTCCCAATCCTAGGCATGGAACATCTAGAAGAATTTTATCAAATTTTCCAATATATTCTTCTTTATATACTATCGCATCTTGCACTTTTGTTTGTATTGAACTAATTCCTAATCTCTTAGCTGTTTTTTCCACTAATTCTGTCCTGTGTTTATGTATGTCCCATGCTTCTATTTTTCCTTTATCTTCTATAAGTTCTGCTATATAGCTAGTTTTTCCTCCTGGACTACTACAAGCATCTAAAATATTGTCTCCTTGATTAGGATTTAAAATTATTGCAACTAATCCTGCTGCTTCATCTTGTACAGTAAATAGTCCATTTCTGAATTCATCTATTTTTTCTATTCCCTTGGCTTTACTTAATATTAGAAAATCTTCTAATATTCCCTCTTCTACTTGTATTCCTTCTTGTTTTAATTTTTGTTTTAAGCTTTCTCTATCTATTTTTATTTTGTTTGTTCTAATTGATATTTTAGGTTTCTTATTAGAACACTTGCAAATTTCTTCTATCTTCTCATATGATAACCCATCTTTTTTTAATTCTTCTATAATCCATTTTGGAATTGAATTTGTTTTAGAAATTTTTTCTTCTATTTCTTTTATTTTAAACATTTCTTCATAGTCATCTTTACTTACTTTTCTTAATATTGCATTTGTAAAACCTGAACTACTTTTATGTCCATATCTCTTTGCTAAGTTTACGCCTTCATTAACAGCTGCAGATTTTGGTATTTTGTCTAAAAATATAATTTGATAAATTGACATTCTTAATATATTTAGAATCCATGGTGAAATTTTTTTTATTTTAATTTTTGAATATTTTTTTACTATTTCATCTAAAGTTAATTTCCATGTCGTAACTCCATACACAATTTCTGAAATTAACCCAATATCTTTTTCTCCTAAATTATTTCTATTTTTTCTTATCATTTCGTCTAATATAATATTAGAATAAGCTCCTTCTATATCAATTTTATATAATGTTTGTAGAGCTATATCACGTGCTTTATCTATCATAATCTTCTCCCTTTTTATAATTTAATCTATTAGATGGATTATATAATTTTTTTATTATATTTTCTACTATTTTTGTATATTTTTTCTACCTTTTGTAAAAAATACTTATAAAAGTTCTTTTGGAGGTTTAATATGGATATAAAAAAACATTTAAAAATAACAGGAAGTTCCACTGTATCTTGGAAAGATGCCATTGTTAAAGCTATTAGTGAAGCTTCTAAAACTATTGATTATTTATCTGAAGTTAAAATTATCGAGCAAAGAGCAAATATCGATGGAAATAAAATTTCTGAATATTTTGTAGACTTAGATCTAAGCTTTATTGTTGATGTAAATCGTAAAGATAGTTAGGAGGTGTATATATGAATCCTTTAGAAACTAAAAAAGCATATCAAGAATATGTAGATAAAAAAACACCTAATTCTCCAATACTAAAAAACTGCTTTAATGCATTTTGGGTTGGTGGATTAATTTGTACAATTGGGCAGATTATTCTTAATATATGCAAAGAACGAGGTTTTGATACTCAAGCATCTGGTACAATAGTTTCCATTTTATTAATTGGAATAGCAGCATTCTTAACAGGATTAAATCTATTTAATAAAATAGGAAAATTTGCTGGTGCTGGTTCTTTAATTCCTATTACTGGCTTTGCCAACTCAATTGTTTCTCCAGCAATGGAATACAAATCAGAAGGATATGTAATGGGTGTAGGAGGAAAAATGTTTACTGTTGCAGGTCCAGTACTTGTATTTGGTATTTCAGCTTCCATAATTGTAGGAATCATATATTTAATATTTAACACACAAGCAATTACTTTAGTATAACGTGAGACATCAGGGACAGGTCAAAAATGTCTCACGAAAAATATAGAATTTTGTCTTAATTCGACATATTCTGACAAATTCATGAGACATTTTTGACCTGTCCCTGATGTCTCAATAGGAGATGATTTTTTGGAAAAAGTAGGTAAACAAACTATAAAGTTTAATAATCCTCCAACAATAGTTGACTGTGCTAGTATTGTTGGACCTAAAGAGTCTCAAGGACCTTTGGCTAAATATTTTGATCAAACTCTAGATGATGAGTTTTGGGGAGAAAAAACTTGGGAAAAAGCAGAAAGTAAAATTATAAAAGAAACAGTAAATACAGTAATTTCTAAATCTGGAATTCCAACTAGCGAAATTGATTGTATGTTTGCTGGTGATTTATTAAATCAATGTATTTCTTCTAGTTTTGGTTTAAGAGAAGAAAATATTCCTTTTTTTGGAGTTTTTGGTGCTTGTTCTACTTTTGTAGAATCTATGATTTTGGGTTCTATAGCTGTAGAAGGTTTTGCAAATAATGTTTTATGTGCTACTTCTAGCCATTTTTGTAGTGCTGAAAAACAATTTAGATTTCCTTTAGAGTTAGGAAATCAAAGGCCTCCTTCAAGTCAATGGACTGTTACAGGTTCTGGAGCTGCTATCTTGTCTAAAAATGGTACAGGTCCTTATATAACTCACGTGACCCCAGGTAAAATTGTTGATATGGGAATAAAAGATGCTAATAATATGGGTGCTGCTATGGCTCCAGCATTTAATGATACTTTAATTACTCATTTTTTAGATACTGGTAGATCTCCTAGTTACTATGATGCAATTATAAGTGGTGATTTAGGACATATTGGAAAAGAAATTGCTATTGACCTTGCAAAATCTCAAGGATACAATATTAAATCAAATTATAATGATTGTGGTGTTTTAATATTTGACAAAAATTCTCAGGACACTCATTCTGGAGGTAGTGGCTGTGGTTGTTGTGGCACTGTTTTTTCTGGCTATTTCTTTAAGCAATTAAAACAGAAAAAACTAAAAAAGATACTATTAATAGCTACAGGTGCTTTAACAAATTCTACGACTTCACAACAAGGAGAAAGTATCCCTGGAATTGCTCATGCTATTAGTATAGAAATTTAAAATGAAAGGATATAATAACTATGGATATAAATTGGTTGAATGTTTTTAATTGGCCCATGTTAGCAAAATGCTTTTTAACTGGTGGTATTATTTGTATTATTGGACAAATTTTAATTGATAAAACCAAACTTACACCAGCTCGAATTCTAGTTATATTTGTTACTACCGGTGCTATCTTAGGTGGATTAGGTATTTATAAATATCTTGTTGACTTTGCTGGAGCAGGCGCTACTGTCCCTCTTACAGGTTTTGGCTATAACCTAGCTAAAGGTGCTATAGAAGGTGTTCAGGAAAGTGGGTTACTTGGTGCTTTTACAGGGGGTGTGAAAGCTGCTGCAGGTGGAATCTCTGCTGCTGTATTTTTCGGATATTTAGCATCTTTAATTTCTAAACCTAAAATGAAAAAACAATAAAAAAAGCTATTTAGGATTTTAATTTTAAATTATTTTCCTAATAGCTTTTTATTTTACTTTTTACTATGCTTTTTTTGCAACTTCTGCAATTTCTGTAAATGCTTTTGGATCAGATACAGCTATTTCTGCTAACATTTTTCTGTTAATAGAAACATTTGCTTTCTTTAACCCTGCTATCATTTTACTATATGTTGTTCCATTCATTCTTGCAGCTGCATTTATTCTTGCAATCCATAATTTTCTAAAATTGCTTTTCTTATCTTTTCTTCCAACATATGCATATGATAAAGATTTCATAACTGCTTGGTTTGCATTTCTAAATCTATAACTTTTTGCTCCATAATATCCTTTAGCTTGTTTTAATATTTTCTTATGTCTTGCTCTAGTTGTTCTTGCTGTTTTTACTCTTGCCATTTATTTTCACCTTCCTTATTCTTATTAATTTCCATATGGTAATAATTTCTTAATTGTATTTTCGCATGTTTTATCTGCGTATCCATTTTGAATTCTTCCTGATTTTTTTTGTCTTTTTGTCTTATTTGCTAATAAATGTCTTCTGTTTGATTTTGTTCTTTTTACTTTTCCTGTAGCTGTTAAAGAATATCTTTTTTTAGCAGCTTTATTTGTTTTTAATTTTGGCATAATTATAAACTCCTTTCGCTTTTTTATTTGCTTTTATATTAACAGATTTTATTTTTCTGTTTTTTTAGCTAAAATTGTAAACATGTTTCTACCTTCTAATTTAGGTGACTTTTCAACAATTGAAACATCTTCTAAATTTTCTATAAATTTATTTAGAACCATTTCTCCAGCTTTTGAATTGTTTACTTCTCTTCCTCTAAATCTAACAGTAATTTTTACTTTATTTCCATCTTGTAAAAATTTTCTTGCATTTTTTGATTTAAAACCAAAGTCATGTTCTTCAATATTTGGAGTTACTCTTATTTCTTTTACTTCTAACACTTTTTGTTTTTTCTTAGCTTCTTTTTCTTTTTTAGCTTGTTCAAATTTGTATTTTCCATAATTCATTATTTTACAAACTACTGGTGTTGCATTTGGTGCAACTAATACTAAATCTAAGTTTTTTTCTTCTGCTTTTTCTAAAGCTTCGTTAAAAGAAATAACACCTAATTTTTCTCCATTTTCTCCAATTAATTGAACTTCTCTTGCTTTGATTTGTCTGTTGATTGGTAATTCTTGTTTTATAAAAAACACCTCCAATAATAAAAAAATTTGACTCTTGTTACAAGTCAAATCTAAAATAATACTAGCATGTATTTGCTAAGTTTATTTAATTCTAACCTTTTTCCTAGTTTAGATAAGGTGAGAAGTTTGACTTCTTCTTGTAACGAATAATATTATAACTCATTTTGTTTAGTTTTGTCAAGTGTTTTTTATTTAAAATTCATAATTTCCGGCCTTTATTGATTAAATGATATAAAAGATGATTCTTTAAAGGGGAATAATTTTTTACATTATTTAATCAAGCTATAATACTTAACTTCACGCAAAAATACTATAAATTATAATTCCAATAGATTGAATAACAAAAAGATTCAAAATATTAGATGTAAAAAGATTATTAGTTGCCTCAACAACACCTAAAATTGCATCTTCTGTATTCTTTTTATAATGCTTCTGAGCTTCAAAAAAAGTAATCAATTCAGGAATACTTGTAATAAAGCCAAGCAAAATACCTATAATTGTCTGTGAAATATTAAACTGATTACAAAGATTTTCAAGAGTATTTCCAAGCAATTCCCCCACAACAAAAAGCAACACACCTGAGCACAATAAATAAAATATATATTTTACTGTCTTCTTTTTATTATTTTTTTGCCACTTTTCTTCTTTCTCTATCTCTTTTTCCAATTTTTCTTCTTCATTTTTCAAATATAATTTATGAACATTCGAATTCAAATAAACAAACAACACACATAGCCCAATAAAAATTGGAACTACTCCTATATTTATCTCTATATTGAAAGCAAACAATATAATTGGAATTATAATTGTTATTGCAACCAAAATCAAATCTATTTTAATTGCTCTATTCTTTAACACCTTTTGATTTTTATTTAAAAAAATAGATGATACATATTGTATTAAATTTATTACATTTGAACTTATTACATTAACAATACTTGCTGATATTAAACCACTAAAGCTTGATGTTCCAATCGTTAATAATTCTGGCATAGAAGTCGCGTATCCTGCGATATCTCCTACTGTTTTTGGTTTTAAATTTAGTGTTTCTGCTAGTTTTCTTAATGTAGTAACTAATACATATTTTGAAATAATAACAATTATTCCTGAATAAATTAAAAATTTTATAAACTCTATTAACACTTTTATCAATCTCCATTTAAATTATTTCTTCTTTTATTTTACCCCGTTTAGTTGCCATTTATTAGAAAATAAGATATAATATTAACAAATTTTATAAATGGAGGATTAATTTTAAAATGGATCAAATAAAAATAGGTAAAGTTTATCGTCATTTTAAAGGAAATTATTATTTTGTAGAAGATGTTGCTTATGATTCAGAAACAAAAGAAAGAATGGTAGTTTATAAACCTTTATATAATAGAGAAGATAATCGTCAGTTATGGGTAAGACCTGAAAAAATGTTTTTAGAAGAAATACCAGAAAGACCTGATAATATTACTGGTCAAAAAGTAAGATTTGAATTAGTAAAGGATATAGAAAAAAATTACCAAAAATAATTAAAAATATAGAAATTTTAGATGTATTACGGAGGGAAATTATGATAGATATTAAATTTTTAAGAGAACATCCTGATATAGTAAAGGAGAATATCAAGAAAAAATTTCAAGACAACAAACTTATTTTAGTTGATGAAATAATTGATCTTGATATAAAAAATAGAGAAGCAAAATTAAATGGAGATAATTTAAGAGCAGAAAGAAAATCATTAAGTTCAGAAATTGGAAACTTAATGAAACAAGGAAAAAAAGAAGAAGCAGAAAAAGTAAAAGCAAAAGTTCAAGAAATAAACAAAAAACTAGAAAATAACGAATCTTTAGAGTCAAAATATTCTTCTGAAATAAATTCAAGAATGATGAAAATTCCAAATATAATTCATGAATCTGTTCCTATTGGTAAAGATGATAGCCAAAATGTAGAAATTCAAAAATTTGGAGAACCTGTTGTACCTGATTACGAAATCCCTTATCATGGCGAAATAATGGAATCTTTAGGTGGACTTGATTTAGATAGTGCAAGACGTGTAGCTGGAAATGGTTTTTATTATTTAATTGGTGACATTGCAAGACTACATTCTGCAGTTCTAACATATGCTAGAGATTTCATGATAAATAAAGGATTTACTTATTGTATTCCTCCTTATATGATTAGAAGTGATGTAGTAACAGGTGTTATGAGTTTTGAAGAAATGGATGCAATGATGTACAAAATTGAAGGTGAAGATTTATATTTAATAGGTACTTCTGAGCACTCAATGATTGGTAAATTTAAAGATCAAATTTTGAAAAAAGAAAATATGCCTTACACAATGACTTCTTACTCTCCTTGTTTCAGAAAAGAAAAAGGTGCTCATGGAATCGAAGAACGTGGTGTATATAGAATTCACCAATTTGAAAAACAAGAAATGATTGTAGTATGTGAACCAGAACAATCTTGGGAATGGTATGACAAAATGTGGTCATATACAGTAGAATTCTTTAGAAGTATGAACATTCCAGTTCGAACATTAGAATGTTGTTCTGGAGACTTAGCAGATTTAAAAGCAAAATCTTGTGATGTAGAAGCTTGGAGTCCAAGAAGGAAAGCTTATTTTGAAGTAGGAAGCTGTTCAAACTTAACAGATGCCCAAGCAAGGAGACTTGGAATTAGAATAAAAGGAGAAAACGGAACATATTTTGCACACACTTTAAATAACACTGTAGTTGCTCCTCCTCGTATGTTAATTTCAATTGTTGAAAATAACTATAATCCAGATGGAAGTGTTACAATTCCAGAAGTATTAAGACCTTATATGGGTGGTCTAGAAAAAATAGAAAAATGAGACATAGAGGGACAGGTCTTATTTGTCTCATAAATTAATTTATAAATATAAAAAACTATAAAATAAAATATATGAGACAAATAAGACCTGTCCCTCTTGTCTCAAAAAGGAGAAAATATACATGT